>Ga0115005_10002128_pt1 | contig 15811 bp, 15 predicted proteins | sample ArcOceMetagenome_FD_87163 | JGI IMG/M metagenome (GOLD analysis project Ga0115005, IMG submission 87163) | Marine eukaryotic phytoplankton communities from Arctic Ocean - Arctic Ocean - Greenland ARC118M Metagenome | ecosystem: Environmental > Aquatic > Marine > Oceanic | place: Arctic Ocean... | reverse complement strand
GTTGTACGGTAGTTACAATCTGGTGCACCAGATACACGTAGTACGAAGGTGAAACCAGTTTATAATTCCCTCAACATCAAATCTCCTCTAATAATATTATAGCAACCTAATTTGTGAAAAATAGTTACAATCTGGTGCGACAGATTAGATGCATGTATGAGAGGAGATTTGAATGTTCGATCACCTATTACTGTACCTCGCTCGTACAAGTATGATACGTGTATATCATCATACTTGTTGCTCGCTTGAAGCTGGATTGATTTAAAAAAAAACATATCCTATTGGAATCCGCGTCCGTCCGTCTGTCTTCCAAAAATGAATCAATCATCCTTGAACAACCTCAAATAATAATTGTTTCACCAGCCAGCAGCGACGACCACGACGGACCGCACGCCGACAACCGTCGAAGCGAAAAACAAAAGACGGAACTTTCCAGCATAAAGCAAAGCCAGCACAACCATCACTATTTGTACCAAGCTCCGCAGCATTCACCATGTCTCGTTTCTGGGCAGCTAATGAATCTTCATCTGATGATTCTTCATCTGATGACTCCAGCGTATCCAGCTCTTCCTCTGAGGATCAGAGGAAAAACAACAACGGAAACAAATGGCTTGAATTCAGTGATGATTCCGGTACGTTCTTCACTCACCTAATCTAACCTCACCTCAAAACACAAATGGGAAGACTCCTCAGACTAAACAATCTCACCAACATATTTTCAAATTTCTACCATAGATTCTGAGGAAGAAGTCAGGGTCGTAAAATCAGCCAAAACACGCACATTCGAAGCCCTCGAAGCATCCGTAAAAAAGATCCGCAATGCAATGAAAGTCCGGGACTTCTCCACCATCCAATCCTCCTTTGACGAACTCAACAAAACCTTATCCTCCTCCAAATCTAAAGCCATTATTGACGCCCACGGAGGAGTTCCCCGCTTCTTCGTTCGGATTTTGTGCGATTTGGAAGTTTTCATCCAAGAGAGAAAGAAGGATAAGGCCGCATTCAAGAAATTGAGTCCTACTCAGGGAAGGGCTTTGAATAGAATGGGATTGAGTTTGAGAAAGAATAATAAAACTTATGAGAAGTTGATGAAGGAGTATAGGGCTAATCCTAGTACTTCGGATGATGAGAGTAGTGTTGCTGATGAAAAGGCTGTGGTTTCCGACTCGGATAGTGATTCCGACAGTGACTCTGATAGTGATTCCGACTCCTCGAAGTCTTCGAAATCGTCCGGTAGTGGCTCTGCTTCGGTAAGTTGCATGCGTTTCAATTGCAGTATTTTGGGAGTTGTCACAGTGATTACCATCACCCCATGTTTACATGGGCTGAATTCCTCGTTTCCGACTCAGTTGCTTGAGACGACTTCTCTCCTCATTTTTATGGTTGGCCGCTGTCAAAGCGGTTAACAGTGGGAGGATAGTTTCTTGTGACTGCTGAGACTATCATATATCAAAACCTGAGTGATTTCATCGAACATGTTTGATACTTTTTTGAGCCCTCCTCTTTTATTCTAACATATTTCTTTTTACCTCACAGGATTCAAGCTCCAGCAGTTCTAGCAGCAGTGATAGCGACTCCAATTCTGAATCTGATGCAAAATCTGCAGCATCTGCTTCCGACTGGGGATCATCATCCTCCGACGAGTCCGAGTCCGAATCCGATGCTGAAGAGGGCGCATACGCGGAGCTTAAGGGGCGTGCCCGTTGGCTCAAGAATAATACCGTTGTCAAAGAAAAGGTCGTTAAGGATAAGATTGGACGTGGAAAGGCACGTGCGGAAGCTAAGGCTGCAGCTGCAGTTGCCAGGGAGGCGGCGGTCCTTGTGGAAGAAGAAACTAAAGAGAAGGAGGAGGATATGAGTGCAGCTGTATTGAATCGTAAATGTAAGGAGTTTGTCATGTCCAGAGGAAGAAGAGGTACAGATACCAAGGACATTTTGACAAAGCTTGAGAAATTGTCCACTCTTGCTGTCAAATATGGCCCACGAGTCGAGATCCCTATTCTTATGCATGTAATTACTGCTCAGTTTGACCTGGTCAGAACTCTGGATGATTACATGGAGACTCCTGTGTGGAAGGCTTGCGCAGAACATCTTGAGCGTGTTTCTTCTGTTTTGGAGGAGGGAGAAGATGACTCTAAGAAATATATTCTTGGACCTGCAATTGAGGAAGACGGTGATGTTATGATAAATAATGCACTTGGTAAGAAGAAGAACAAGATGGGGGCTGCTGCCAGTGGAGGTGAATTAGGAGCCTTGGATGCTGTTGCTGCCGATGTCAAGCTGACGAATCCTCATACGGTGAGTTTGAATTTCTATATCCATATTATGCTCACATCCTTATTCTAATACCGTGATGCATGAACTTATATATGTTTGTCTCATTACGAACAGGGCGAACCTGAGACTGAAGATGAGCGAGCTGAACGTCTTCGAGTAGAGAAGGAAGCTAACATGACAGAGGAGGAACTAAGAAACATCCCTGTAGTAGGATCGCTTTCGCTATTCCTGAATCGCCTGGACGATGAGTACATCAAGAGTCTCCAGCGTATATCTTCTCATTCAGCAGATTACATTATCCGTCTTCGCGATGAAGCCAAGTTGGTGAAACTCCTCTCGGGTGTCTACAAATATTTCCTTCGCATTGATTCCAAGGGAGAAGCTGCAGAGATGGCTCTTCGTAGAGTGGAACATTTGTATTACTGTCATGATACGATTGCTCATCAGATGAATGGAGGCGAAAAGATCGATACTGCCAAGCTTGTCTCCGACTTGTGTACATACGTGTACCAAGAAGGAACGGACAGAGCTAAGACTCGAGCCATGCTTTGTCATATTTATCATCATGCTCTTCACGACCGTTTCCTTGAGGCGCGTGACTTGCTCCTTATGTCTCACCTGCAAGAGAACATTGCAAACGTTGGAGATGTGTCTACAATGATCTTGTTCAACCGAATGATGGTGAAACTAGGACTTTCAGCTTTCCGCCTTGGAAAAATCTGGGATGCGCACCAATGTCTATCTGAAATTTGCGCTGGAAGGAATCAACGTGAGCTTCTTGCTCAAGGAATTTCTTCAGGCCGTTATGGAGAAAGAAGTCCCGAGGAAGAGAAAGCTGAAAAGAGAAGACAGGTCCCTTATCACCAGCACATTAATCTTGACCTTGTCGAGGCCTGTCATTTGATTTGTGCTATGTTGCTTGAGGTTCCAAACATGGCAGCGGCTTCTGACGATGGAGTTGCCAGTTCGCGCAGAGTGAAGACCATTTCTCGTCTCTTTAGAAAACACTGTGATATTTACAATCGCCAGGTATTCACAGGTCCTCCAGAGCAGATCAGAGATTACATTATGAGCGCCACCAAATTCTTGATGAAGGGTGAATGGAAGGAATGTGCTGATCTTCTTACCGGACTTGAGGTGTGGAGTCTCATTCCTGGAGATGATTCTGTTGAAGAAATCCAAAAGATGCTTGTTGAAAAGATTAAATTGGAGGGCTTGAGGACATATCTGTATGCCTTCTCAGCACAATATGAATCCTTGTGCCTTGGGCAACTTTGTGAAATGTTTGACTTGACCAAGAATGAGGTTCATTCAATTGTTTCAAAGATGATGATTAACCGTGAAATCCATGGAAGTTGGGATCAGCCGACTGATACAATCGTGTTGAGGCAAGTTGAAGCAAGCGCTCTCCAGGTGCTGTCTCTTCAATTTGCCGAAAAGACAGCCAATTTGGTAGAATCGAATGAAAGATTGCTTGACACCAAGACTGGAAACTTCCATTTCCGCGACAATGATGGCAAATACGGCGACAATAATCGTGGATACGGCAATAGGCGTGGTGGACATGGTGGAAGAGGAGGAAGAGGTGGCCACCGAGGACGTGGTAGAGGTGGTAGAGATGGAAGAGGCCGTGGTAGAGGTGGTAGAGATGGAAGAGGCCGCGGTAGAGGTGGACGTAGACAGAACTAATTTAAAAAATACTGTACTGTGATCAAGGAAAGAAAAGAAGAAATAATACTGTATGTATCACACTAAGTACTGAAGGACTAATACAGACTTGTTTTCGGGCATTTGAAAGAAGTATTACCGGTACTCCTCCTACACACAAGCAAGTATTGGATAGGTAGGGATGCGTTTCCAAAACAGCGCGCGACAAACTTATAAAAAAACACACCAAGGACAACCCGACCCCGCCCCTCGAGCTGACGTGACGACGCACGGTCGTCGATAAGACTGCGTTGTGTGTGGCAACTGTGTGGCACCAAGCGAATGCGTTATAAAAATGTTCAACAATCAGTAGTTGCTGCTTTTCCTAATCTACAACAACACAAATTAAAACTTCGAGAGATTTAGGATGACACGTCTACTTGGCGCAATGATGATTATGGTGATGCAAATTCACCTACTGCCAACAGTCATGGCGAAAAGACCTTGTCCTGGTCGCGCACTCACCCCAACCGCCTTTGCGCTTCCTCCCGTAGATGCAATTACAATCTCCACGCAGTTGACATCAGCCATGGCTACTTATTTTGGATTTTTGGCATATTTTGATCGTCCTCGAGGTAAACTCTTTCTCGACCAGTCCGACATCGAAGCTAGACAAAGCCAAGTAGAAGGGGCGGGTTTAGGTCTTTATGCTAGCACTTCCATGCCCGAGGGAACAATCTTGGGAACTTATCCTGGTGTTGTGCGACCAACGAATAATTACATGAAAAAGTATGCTAACGTGCCGGATGCAGGAACTTACGCATGGAGATTTACAGATAATGAATTTTTCATTGATCCGACGTCGAGTGAGGGGCAACTTTACGATTATTGTCTTGGAGGCACTGACGATTTCCCACTCTCGTACTTTCTTCATGAAAATATATTGAAATTTAATAAAGTTCCTACACTTATCGCGAGAATCAACGAACCTTCAATTGGTGGCGGTGGTTGCAATGTACGTACAGAAGAAAACTTGGAAACAAGAGAGGTCGTTTTTTCACTGAGTAGGGACGTATGCGCTGGGGACGAATTGTTTATGGACTATGGGTTATCGTATGATCGATCAGGTTATAGCTAGTGTAAATCTGAATTCTTGTCGAGCTCAAGGCTCAAGTCTACTTTTACAGATATCATGAACAAAGCGGCTTTTCTTAGCTATTAGAAGTACAAGTACGTGTAGTGCTAAAGATTCCATGTTTTGTTTCACGATCGACGGAATATGAGGACTGCCCCACCTGAAAAAGCGGTCCTTGGAATCCACTCCAACAATTCCTCTTGCAACTCATGTTCCCCAGGAGGTCTTATGATTGCGTCCAATTGTAAACCGTAATTTGTTGCTTGATCAATGATGTATTTCTCAAGATTTTCCACCGCTTCGATTGGATTGTTCTCATTGTAGCAAGCTCTTGGAATGTGCGATAGGATAAATATCCCGTTTAATGATACGTATTTTGACACAGATGTGAACAGAGGATCGATCAGATCCACATCATATAACACATCTGTAGCTAGAGCTATATCAAATAAACTGTCGTTCACAATTGGATTTGTCTCCTCTCCCCAAGTCAGTTCTTTAATTGAATACAACGCCTGCGATAAATTGTTTAACTCACAATTGCGCTTGCATACATTCAGAGCATCCGGATCATTATCCGTAAAACACATCATTGATGGCATAGAATTATCGTCTGCTACGTGGTGTAGCATCATCGCTAGTCCACCTATCCCTGTACCGCAGCCAAACTCGATAATGCGTTTTTTTGCGATAGAATTTTGTTCAAGCTCGTGGATGCACTGTATAAGGAGAAACGCCCCAGCCCAGACACAGTGTCCAGTAGCATCATATTGACTGGAAGATTCAGAACGGTTTAGTATATCTAGAGGGCTATCAGGTTCGATACACTCAATTTGAAACGCATGGGTACTTTTGGAGCTATCTTCTTTTGTGGGATAGTATACTTTTCCTACCTCGTGTTTGGCGAACAAGTCAAAGTCCTTGGGCAGATTCCAGCATTCTACCTCTTCTGATTTTGAATCATTCTCGAACATGATGCTATTCTTGATTGATTCAGATGGTTTGTGTTGAGGAGTCAAATGTTTGAACTTAAAATACAATCCTCAGGACTTCAGACACTCCCACAAAACAACACACAGCACACAGACGGGCGGAACATTTCCGAAATTGATCTGAATTTGTGAGTTTGAGAAGATATTGGGCAAATTGGAGCGGGGGGGGGCAACAAACCCCCCTTCTTGAGGGATGCCGATTTTCAACGTTTTTTCTCAGAAAGTTCCGGTCATTTTTCATCTACTCACATTCAACATCAACATTCAATACTCACCTTGCAAGCTTGCTTCAAGATACACTAGACCCAATCAGCTTTATACTCTGTCCATTTCGCAAAGTTCAAACTAATTTCACAATTTAGAGAAGTCCATAATGGAAGCAGAAGCAGCAGTGAAGAAATTATCTCGCTTGCCTGAAAACTGCATCTGTGCAAACTGCGGCACCACCTCCAGATATGGATTCAGCTCTGTCTGCATCAAGTACCTCACGTTCGTTTGCAACTTATGCAAAACAGCACACCAAGCTGTATCGCATCGATGCAAATCATTGAGTATGAGCTCCTGGGATCAGGGGGAAGTCCTCAAATTGAAGAAGCACGGAAATGACCACGCTAGGAAGGTCTGGCTTGCAATGGCTCCCCAACCTGGTGTCGGAGGTCGGCCGAAAGAGGGTGATGACGTGAATGTGTTTAAGAGATTTGTTGTAACAGTGTATGAGAACAAGAAGTATTTTCGAGAACTAGAAGATGGTGGAGCGGAAGATAATGTGGTTGCAGCTTCGCAAACAAGAGCGCCAGTGTATATGAGTAGTTCATCTAGGCATACACGCCCTGCTGCTGTTCCTAAACCAGTATCTCCTAAACGTGTCCCTAAACGTGCTCCTGCCCCGAAGCCTGCTCCGGCACCTGCTATAGTTGTAGATTTGCTTGATTTTGGAGCATTTGACAGTGCTCCAGCTCCAGCTCCTTCTCAGGCTGCTCCCACTGCAACAGAGGACTTTACCAATTTCTCACAAGGTCAATCTATACCTCCTGTTGCACAACCCCCTTTTGACCCATTCAACAATAGAGCTCAGCAAAATTCAAATAATATTCCAACATTAGCAAAACTAGCCCCGGCGCCAGTTGCGAATGATCCATTTGCACCTTCGAGTAGTAAACTGATGACAAATGCAAATGCAAGTAATGATCCCTTTGCTCAACCTTCGTCAGCTTCCACATCAAATGTATCTTTTGACCCATTTAATAATAATGCTACAGGAACAAACAATGCTGCTAGTAATGGAAATATGAATCAGGCGAAAGCACCAGTAATGAATAACAATATGAATATTATGTCAGGTGGAAATAATAGTATGATGAATAATAACAGGGGAGGAATGAATTCAGGAATGATGACGAATGGTGGAATGATGAACAACAATACTAATATGATGATGAATGGTGGCATGATGAACAACAACAACAATATGATGATGAATGGTGGCATGATGAATAACAACATGGGGTTCACTCCACAGCAACAAATGATGATGATGCAACAGCAACAGCAACAGCAAAACTCTTTTGGTAGAATGAACGGAATGGAACAGAATATTATGAATGGTGGAATGTCATCAAATACTGGTATGGGAGGAAATGCCATGAACACGGCTCGACCAATGAACATCAATGTTATGCAACCGATGAATAATAGGATAAGCAACAACTTTGGATCGACACCTGCTGCTGACCCAAACAAAAAACCTGATCCTTTCTCTGAATTGGGTTTCTAAGCAACGAGTGTAGCTAAATTTTGTTTATATAAGTCCAACACTCATTGCTAAATACAGTAGAAATTGTTCAATTTGATGTGTTCTAGCAAATCATTTAGAGTTTTCGAAGAACTTATGGCTGGGGTGCCGCTCTTTACAAAGTGATGTACGTGTAGGAGAAGTCTCGCATTTAATTGATGTACAAATAAGAATCTAGATTTAAGTGGAAAATGTCCAGACGCTTGTCCATCATGTTCAATGTACTGTAATCAAAATTATGATTCGTCATTTTGGCAAATAGACGTGCAAAACATGAATTGCAAGTCGCCAACAAGGTGAGCCTACTCTGCAGCTTGTTCCTGGATTTTCAACGGATCCTAAATTAGGGCTGAGGACACCGGCTGCTGCAGTCAACGATCGCCTTTCCGCAGTCACGAGGCCAAGTGATGTATTTTTCGACGGTGCTATTGATATCCTTGATAAAACCAAAGAGAGCTTCAAAGGGCTACATACACACAAGTAAAAACATATTTTGTTAGAATCAATATTTGGAATGGTCGAATCTGATCCATTGCCCATTTATGAACTTACCTGAAGAACGAGCCAGATCTATGGAGAAATAGAAGCAATGGTGGTAAACAATGACACAGTTAAATAGATGAGCGATTAGAGATTAGCCAAAAATTATGAAGAAATCCTTTTACACGGTAGATTCAAACTTACGCAACAACAGAGTCCAGCAATTGGCCATGCTAGGAAGAAGAGCAATACGAGCCAGAGAAGAGCGAAAATTGGGTTTCTAGATGCCATGATGTTTTTCTTGATTGAGTGGAATTTGTGTTCATTGCTTCTGGTGGTGAAACAAGAGGATGCCGGCGCCGGAAAAAAGAGAGAAATGGCCTAGATGAAAAGTTCAAATTTTGGGGGTGTTCGATTGATTTGATTTGATTCATTCATTCCTATGCGCGCACGCGACGCACGAATGAATGGAGTTCAAAGTGATTTCGCGGAAAATTGACAAATAAGGGCCAAAAGACATTTGAAGACATCTATCTCAATCTGAGATCGGTAGGTTCAATGTAATGACTGCATGCAATGCAGTACCTGCTGTAATGTAGTAGCTCCAGTATCTTTCGAGGTCGACGAGTCGTTGTGAATTAGCATTATCAAGTCATTGTGTACACATAGAAGGACTCCTCTGCGTTTTGTTCAGCTTCAGCACAGACAACAAAGAGGCCCACTCTCCTTTCTGCAGAAGTTATGAATGTCGAAGACACCTACCTACCTCACCAAAAGAGGCAAAATGTTGAAAACAATACATGCCTTCAGTACTTGACTTTTCTCAAGAAGAACAAAAATTATCGGCTTTACTTTCTTTCGCACATATGCCAGCACACTGGAGATGCAATGATCAGGATAGCATCACTTTTAACAATTGAATTTGTCGCCCCTGATTCTGGTACAGCACTATCTATCTTGTTGATGTGTGAAACTCTTCCACAGATAATAATTACTCCATTGGGAGGTATCTTAGCTGATCGATATGATCGGAGGCGATTGATGATAATTTTTGATTCAATTGCAACTGTGGGTGTCCTGACTTATATCTTGGCGCATAGAAGTGGAGATCTTCTCTATTTGTACGCTGCAACGATTTTTCGCTCTTGTATCACAGCATTGTACATGCCAGTATCAACGTCGATCACATCCATGTTCGTGTCAGATCCTGAAGACTTGAAGCGTATCAGTTTAATGAATGGCATGGCTTGGTCAATCATGCTCATTTGTGGTGGTTTGATTGGGGGGTTTATTTCTGCTGCTTTCGGTGTTGAAGCTTGTTATCTGTTTGATAGTGGTACTTATTTTCTTAGCGTGCTTTGTATGAAGCGCGTCGTAGGAACTTTCACAGTGTCGCCTGATAGTGCATCAAAACAGCATACTATTGAGAGCATTTTTGAATCCAAATTGGAAAAAGAATTGGAGAAAAAATCTATTGCTCGAAGAATGAGGGAATCAATTCGGCGGTGTTTCAGACCTTTGTGCCATTGCCTCGGTCCAACAAAAAACCTATTGTCATATCTCTTCGCTTGCGGTTTCGGCATGCTGATTTTCATGAAGGCATCAGCTGCTGTAACGTGGGGTTCTGAGGATGTCTTAAATGTTTTAATTTCCAAAGTCCCCGGGGACGAAGATGAATCAAGCAGAAGACTTGGAATTATAATTGCTTGTCAAGGATTTGGTTCATTACTTGGGCCCATTCTTGCAAACGCATTACTCATCGATGGAAGAAGACCACGAACTATTCAGACTGCATGCATCGCATCTTTTTTCCTAATAATCTTCGGGTGGGTTGGCATTGCGAATGCTCCTAACTTTGAGCTTATTTGCTTCTTCACGCTAGTACGATGTATGGGGGGTTCGACAATTTTCCTGAATTCTACGCTTGTGTTGCAGAATTTGACGAAACCTGACATGCTTGGACGCGTTCTTGCCTATCAAGAAACGCTTACTAATTTGCTCTTGACCATCATGGCGTACATTGCGGGAAACTTTGAGGACAGCGGATTTGGGAAGAAAGAGATTGCATATTTATCTGCTAGCCTTGCTGTGTTCTTTGTTGCATTTTGGTCTTCATATCACTTATTTGGACTTGGAGCGGCGAGAAAAGAGTCCCTGTACTCAGACGATGATTTTTTTAGCAGAAGAGCAAGTATTGACATGCTTCACTCTCCAGCAATAGTGTAACATTTGCATTTTGAATTTGTGACGTAAAACCAGTTAAAGCTCGTTTTTTTTTAAGTCATTTCCGGAGGATTTACTGTTTAGGTACTTTTTCATGATTGTGATTCACTTTCGTTCTACGCAAGCAAGGCGCAAGGCGCAACGCAAGGTCTCTTCTGCGCAAGCAAGCGAAGCAAGGGTTAATGGTTGATTGAATCTTCACAACTCTTCCCCCGGTACATACAGTATGTCAATTAACCTTCATTCATTAAACTTTTAGTTCAAATTCATTATTCAAAGATGAAGAATCTCATTGACCTTCTTCATGGATGCCTTCAAAGTTTTTTAGTAGGCGATTATTATAAATTGATACAAACGAACAGGAACTATCGCCTTTACTTGTTTTCTCATATGTGCCAGCATGCTGGGGATTGGTTTGTACGCATCGCAGCTCTAATATCTGTTCAGAGAATAACGGATGGATCGTCAACTGCTCTTGCCATCGTAGTCATGTGCAGGTAAGTAAGCGTTCTGCTTGTGATCATCAGTAAACATACTAAAATTCATTAATGGAATGGTTTCTCAATTTGAAATTGCACATACTTTTTTGTGCAGAACAATTCCTGAAGTTTTAATTGCTCCATTTGGTGGAATTCTCGCCGATAAATATGACCGAAAATGGCTGATGATCAAATTGGATTGTTTAGCTTCACTTGCGGTTCTGGGATATATCTATGCAGTGCAAGTGGAGAGTATCAACTGTTTATATGCTGTAACTGCCTTTCGCTCAGGAATAGCAGCCGCATACATGCCTATCACTCATGCGATTGTGCCTCAAATTGTACTTGATAAAGAGGACTTGAAACGAGCTGCTACTATTAATGGAATGATCTGGAGTGGCATGTTGGTATTAGGCGGGGTAATCGCTGGAGCCGCTTCTGCAAGATTTGGCGTCGAAGTCTGTTATGCTATCGACGGGGTTACTTATATAATTAGCGCATTGATTATGAGAAAAGTACAAGGAATCTTTAAGGTAGAAAGCACCAAAAAAGAGAAAGACCTCGAGCAAGCAAAAGGAACTATTGTGAAGTCCTCGAGGACAGTAATCCAAATGCAGAGGGAGGTTTTCAAATACCTTTGGCAGAGTGGTTTTGGCTTACTCATATTCCTGAAGGCGTCTGGTTGTCTCATATGGGGTTCCTCGGATGTGTTGAATGTCTCATTCTCAAATGTAGAAGGGGATGAAGCCGAAACAAGTAGAAGAATGGGTATGCTATACAGCTCTATAGGAATCGGCTGTCTCATTGGACCGATCATCGCAAATTCTACGGTTGTTGATGGAAAAAGGCCCTGCACGTTGCAGTTAGCTATACTTGGCGGGCTTGTATTCATGACAGGAGGGTGGCTAGGGTTAGCAACCAGCAGCCATTCATTCAGGTCAGTTTGTGCCTACACGAGCTTTAGAACCGTTGGTTCGGCTGTCATGTGGTTGTTCTCCACCCTTTTGTTCCAGAATCTTGCGAAACCAGAGTTCTTGGGAAGAATTCTAGGTCTAGAGTACTGTTTAGCACGCATAGCTGAAACGATCGTCGCCTTCATTGCAGGTAGGATGGAAGATTCAGGCTACAGCAATAGTGAAATCAGTTATTTTGCTACAGGGATTGCATTTTTCTTCCTGTTGTTTTGGACAGCCTATCATACAAGCGGGAAAGGGGCAGCTCAATCGAGATTTAACACAGTAACGTGCGAAACGAATGTAGAAACAGACATGCTCGTGTCTTAAATAATATTGAACCATTCTGATGGATCGTAAATTTGGATTGATAAATATTGTTAGCAACGCCTCATTCTCATCTGATGCGGACTATATTTATATACTTGCTCAACTCATTTATCATCCTCGCTTTTCTCTTGTTCGTTGCTCTCTCTCGTTTTTGCAGCTTGGGTTTCGATGATTTTATCAATCTCGGCATCGCGTCCCTCCTCAGATAACTTGAGCAACTTGTTTGTTTCTAACCACTTACTCAATTCTTCCACACTGAACAGACCATCTTCGTTTTCATCCTTTTATGATAACAATACAACGGCCAAAAGTTAATAATGAAATTGTCATGAAGCAGTACAAAAGAATTTCGAGTTCCTTACCATCTCTGCAGCAATAGCCATTGCTTCATCAAATGTAAGTGGTCTCTTAAGTACACTCTGAAGGCAAATAGCCATCTCTTCGCGAGATAAAATGCCATCCATGTCCTTGTCCAAGAAGTGCAATTTATCTCCAATCTTTGCCTCAACATCTGAAATTTGAATCTCCAAATTGCCAACCATAGATTCTACCTTTGATTTAAGCCTTGCAATAGCCTTGTCGAGCTTCTTGTCTGAGTAATCCTCTTCAGCTTCGGCGGTAAGTTCCTCTTCCTCTTCGTTGATTTTTCCATCTAGAGAAATTATTGTGGAAGCATCTGATTCTGCCTTCACCTCCTCATTCAACGCCGAGATTTTAGCTTCAGCATTTTCATCGATTGCCTCCACTGTGATGCGTTCAGGGGTTTCTGCATCATGCCTTCGTCCAATTTCATCAGCTTTGGTTTCGTCATTGGCAATTGTGTCTGCTTCTTGTTGCACTTCTTCACCTTCCTCCTCAACTTCTTCGTCGTCTTCTTTATTAAGAGCTGCTTTGATACTCTCCAACTGTTCACGTTCCGCACTAACAGGATCGGGTGAAACCAATTGCGAAATTGCGTCAATTTCTTGGGATGAAAGAGATGCATCCTCTTCTTCCTTTTCGGTCTTTTCTTCACTAGAACTTTCTGTTAATTGTTCAGCCTTTCTTTTTCCAGTGAAATTCTTCAATTCAGCTGGTTTTATTGTAGTGTCTGATATACTTGGTTCTGTATGCGACGGTTGGGATTCAACTGCCGCATCATCAATTTCAGCGCTTTCAATGGCTTCTTCAGCTTCTTGTTTTTTCTCTGTTTTTTCCTTCTCAGCCTTGGCCGCTTCGGCCTTTGCAACTTCAGCATCACGTTGCAGTTTCTCTTCCTCGATCAACTCATTTTGTTGTTCCAGCACCTCTAATTTCAATTTCATAAGATCAGGATCCTTTTCTTCAGTAGATCTTACGACTTCTAGAATTACTTCATTGAGGACTTCTTTATCAAGGCCAGAGATTGCATCTGCCAAACCTGTGACGCTTTTGCTCTCGTCGGCACCTGGTGTTGTGGCACCAGTCATTTCCTCATGCAAGAAAAAGGTCCTGCTCATCACCAACAGTGATATAGGCACATTACGGTTGACACTTAAATCAATCCATTGTTGCAATGCTCGTTTGTACGCTGCTTTACTCAACCCTGTAGATCGCATTCCCCTTTCCTGGCATGCTTCTCTGAGTTCCATCTTCGTCAGCGAATCAATGCCCTCCCACAGAATTTTTTGGTCGTCTTCGATCAATCCCCTGACCTTATGACGAAGTTGAAATCGTAATACATTGTCATTTCCGTATGGTGGAATAGACATATATTTGCACATATTGATGAGTTGCATACGCGGCATATTATCCAGTGTTAATTCGTCCTTGAAATATTTGGCGTAGCGAACAACAACCTCTGGGGGTAAAAATTCTCCATTTCTCGCTTTCTTAATAAACTCCAAAAATGATGCTGCGGTTTCTTCCTGGTCTTCAATGGATTCGATATCAGATGATGACCCGTCATTGTTGACAATGCGTTCTTTATGTTTCTTAGCTTTTTTCTTCTGTTCTTTAGCAAGATCATGCAACGTTCTGGGGAATGGAAAGATTGGATTAGACACATAGTCTAAACTGAGATGTTGATGGAAGCTATGAATGAGAGAATTACTCACTCTTGAAAGAATTCAGCCATTGTGATACGACTCTTCAGCTCCCTCTTCATTGTTTCTTCTGCCTTCAAACTATCTTGAAATGTGCTGGGAAGCATATTTGGAAACAGTTTGAGTGCAAACGGCAAAGCGAATTCCATGAATGGAATCAAAACAAAAATTGACATTGGCACCAAGCGAAAGACATCAGTGACGGTTCGAAGTAATTGCTTCCTCTCTCTTCGGGAAAGCGGCGTTCCTTGTAGAGTTTGCCCAATAATTGTCTTCGCAGTTCTCACATCGGCAATTAGCAACTTACTTCCCATGTAGTAATGATGAGCTTCCTTTTTAGCAGCTTCCTTTAGTTCTACCATCTTCTCCTTGAACTCTTTTGGGTGCGTCATATAAAACCAAAGAATACCTGGCGTTTTGGCAATTAATGATACCAGAGATTTAATTGCCGATGTTACCATTGCCTGAGATTTGTCTGATACCGAGACACTATGTGCCATGCTCGTTGATGTCTTCGGTGCTGACAATGCTTTGGAGGTACTGGGAGGTGTTGGACTTTCGCCCTTTTCTTCTTTTTCTTCAGATGGTTTTGGAGCAGTGGAAAAATGCCGATATTGAATTCCCATTCCATTACTAAACGAAGAAAAGTTGTCATGATTGTAATACGAGCTACAACTTTGTGGCGGGAGACGAAAGAAGTCAGAATTGATGAAATTTGAGTTTGCTCGACGAAGCACGCTTTGCATGGTTGAATAAAAGATATCGCTCATATCAATGGCATCTCTCTGTGCAGAGGCTGGAAAGTGTTGAACCGGTTGTATTGACTGTCGTCCACAAGCAGTATTTCGGATGAAAGCAGGGAGATTCTGAGCATCCCAAGGGAAGGATGTCTGTATGATTTTGAAATCATTGAAAGATCTCAACGAGCTTTCTTGAGGAGTATGTTGGAATCTACCAATTGATTTGGATTTTTCACTCGTCAAACATGAATCTTGATTCTTTTGTGTTCCTGAGATGTCTAGACTAGCTGGAGCCTTCAACGCTCTTCTTGTCAACTTAGATCCACCAGGTCGGACACATCTAGATAACATGTTGTCGTGCTATCGATTTCTTCAATGTATTTTTGTGCAGGGGTGATCTTATGGAATGTGTGTAAATGGTGTTGTTGGTATTCGTATGGTTGTTCCGTCCACGTCAACGTTCCTTGGAGCCTCCCAGTTTCAAAGTTACGTCATTTTCAGCGGGAATCTTCGAAATTCGTGTTTTGCGAGCGACGAAACTGTTTGTGGGGGGTTCGCATTCGGTCGAAGCTTATACACAATCCATGAAGGTAAGGGGGATGGATTTTAGAACGCATTGAAAAAAAAACTGTGAGAATAGAAATGTACAAATTCGAAAATACGCCCACGCGAATCCATGAGCTCAAGGCTTACAAAACAG
>Ga0115005_10002127_pt1 | contig 15814 bp, 24 predicted proteins | sample ArcOceMetagenome_FD_87163 | JGI IMG/M metagenome (GOLD analysis project Ga0115005, IMG submission 87163) | Marine eukaryotic phytoplankton communities from Arctic Ocean - Arctic Ocean - Greenland ARC118M Metagenome | ecosystem: Environmental > Aquatic > Marine > Oceanic | place: Arctic Ocean... | reverse complement strand
CGCATCAGATGCGCTCAGTCAAGACTCCCATACCTCCAAGCCTCTGGAGGAGGTGGTCGGCACCAAATGGGCAGGTCCAAGGAAGAAGAATGCCATAAACGACAAATAGGCTGGAGTCCTCAGTCAAGAGGCCCTTCAGGCCCACAACCGTCAGCAGAAGGTCAACTAGCAATACTATCGCCAACCAGAGTCAGTTATGAGGCAAGCTGCAGAGCCAGAGCACTTCGAGTTCGACAAGAGCCTCGACAGATTCTTCCGGACCTTCTGCAAGGCGCTTATCGAGGAGGCAGCTAGTGGTCCAAGACCTCGAGAGATCCAAAGCTTCGTTGAACACTACGGAAGGGAGTCTCCTGGGTTCCTTCGATATTCTGAGTTCAAGGAGATCTATATGACGCATGTTCACATCCTGGATCAACGAGCCCCACCACCAGAGGAGGGCAAGCTGCTCGCACTCTTCAACGTCTTCGATGTCCAATCGCGTGGGAAGATCGCTAGGCAAGATTTCGTTACAGCCGTCAGCCGAGTTGGACCAGTCATCCAGCTGACCGAGCGACTTGGCAACAAGGTGAGAAAAGGAGGTGAAAGGCTGATCAGAGCTCTGACTGAGGAGTTCCAGGAAGCAGATGCACCATTTGGCTGCAATGGCTAGCTACCACTCAACAACTTCCAGGTCATCATGACAGATTATGATCTACCTCTGCTACAGGCTGACTTGGAGGACCTTGAAAAGCGAGGCTTCGTGCACAAGGATGCCACCGACTGCCGTTCTGTAGATTACCAAGGTGTGCTCTCGCTTGTTGCTCCCAAGGCTCAGGCGATGGCTGGCTAGCCTGCCCTCTTGCACAGGGCCGTCGTCAGGGTCCAGGCAGCATGGAGGGCACGTCAGGCCAGGCTCGAGCTCATGAGGAGGAAGCGGCGAGCTGCAGCTGACATGGACTTGCTTGGCGAAGGCATTGACGCTCTTGGAATCCGCGACGGAGGTCAACCAGGAAAGTAGGCTGGCAAAGGAGCAAAAGGCAGCAGTCGAGGGCAAAAGGACTCAAAGCAGAAGGAGACTGACAGAAGACGTAAAGAGTCGGCCAGGACCAACAAGGATCGACAGACGGGCGGAGATTCACTCGAGGTCAAGATGTCTGCGCTGATAAGGCCAGGCAAAGAAGGCAAGGTGAGCGATAAGCAGCTGCAGGCCCAGAGGGACATGACAGAGTTCATCCGTACCACGGTGATGGAGCACATTATTGAGGCAGCCTTTTGCTACGGTGAGTCACTAGGCGTATGCCGTACCATCCAAAGAAGATATGAGACAAGACCGGTGACCAAATTCCTGTTCCCGATGCTCCAGGAGTTCCAATTCAGCGTGCAAGGCGTCCTACCAAAGAGCCTTCAGGCAGTCAACCAGCTGGGCCAGGTGATGTGCCTCGATGCCGAGAACCAGCTCAACCAGTTCGATATTGCCACAGCAAAGAGTCTCCAGTCTGTGAATCTGGGTACCAGGCCACCTCTCAAGCACTATCCCATCATCGACATGGTGTGTGATCAGGCAAGCGGCCGCATCTACACCTTGAATGCGAACTGGATCCTCGAGATCTGGAGCATCGAGCAGAATGCTGCCTTCCCCCAAAAGCGTCTGGCTGTATGCGCCAACGAGGGAGGCAAGGACTTCATCCATCTCTATTACACACACACCTTCAACAACTCGAAGCCGAGGTTCCTCTCACTCCAGGAGAGCAACCAGCAGATCCTGGTTGTGAACACATCCTGTGTCGATGGCAGCGTCGTCTTCATCGACCCTATTTCCTTCTCTGTCCTCAAGAAGATCCAGTTTAGGTACCCGGACTATGAGGTTCCCAGAGCTGTCCGAGAGAGCATCTAGTAGCTGCAAGAGATCTTCAATAGGATCAGAGAGAACCAAGGAAAGGATGTCTTGCACATCTTTGCAGACATCACCCACCGAGACACTCAGGAGGTCCGGATCAGAGACTTCGTTGCCAAGCTTGTGAGGCTTGACCCAGGTCTTGTGGAGGAGGACTTGTTCAAGTGCTGTCGAGTGCTGGACGCTGACGGTAGCGGCACCATCACCTTGGATGAGTTCCTTGAGTTCTTTGGGCAGCTTGGCGACGCCGAGCAGGACATGCATCAAGCAGAGGATGAGCTTGAGGACGAGTTGTGGCCAGACTGGCTCATCAAAGGCGGCAAGCTCGCACATGCACAGACTCTTCTTGCTGGCATGTACAGCGTCTTAGAGCGTGAGCATGGCATCACCGCAGAGCAGGCGTTTGGCATCTATGATATGAAGGATACAGGTGAGTGCTCCACTGACGAGTTCAGACGAGTATTACGAATCTTCTTCGGAGAGGTGCTGGCTTCGAGCGCTGATCTCGATTTCGTGATGAAACTCACACAGAGACGTGCTGACCAAAGGATCGCATATCGTGAATTCTGCAAGTTCCTGAGCAAGCGGGTTGTACGCACCTTCAAAAGTCAGGGCGCAGCGGCAGATGGCCCTTCAGCTGGTGCTGCTGAGGCTCTTGGTGATGGAGCGCTCCAGCGAGAGCTCTCGCAGCCACTCAGGAAGGAAGCCAGTCTAACATACGTGCTCAGGAAGGCTGCTGAGCTCCATCTTGACCTGAGGAAGATCTTGGTCGAGTCCGACAAAAACGAGCTCAACGTCATACCACGCTCCAAGTTTGTTGGGCTCTTGCTTGGCCTGCCTCTTGGCATCAATGAAGTCGAAGTCCGAGAGATCCTGGAGAACGACCTCCACTTTGACAATTACGGCAATGTTGACTACACCGTCGTCCTCAATAGCGACTTATTCTGTCATCTGGAGAGGTAGAGACTGAAGGCCAGCCACAAGAAGAAGAAGGGCGTGCGCGTTGCGGTGGGCACTGAGCCAAACGGTGGAGGTCAGCAGCCACAACAAGAAAAGTAAGCAGAAGTCGAGCAGGTTGACAATAGGAAGGTGGTCGTGGAGGACCTCATCTACGTCGATGACCTTGAGATCCTGATCTATACCACGGTCGCCCCAAAAACCTCAGCCATTTTCATCACCAGCGCCAAGAAGTCTTCAAGTTCGAGCAGCTCGAAGACAGAGGTGCAGGTGGTTACTCTTGGCAACGTCGGCCAGGAAGCTGCAGGCGATGCAGGTGAAGCTCCAACAGCTGAGAACCAGTCCAGCTCGACGCAAAACTACTACCAGCTGCTGGCGAGGCTCAAAGGGCACCGCAATGCAGACCCTCCTTCCATTTGCTATGTTCCTCACAGCTGCTGTCTCGTCTCAGCTGAGAAACACCTCGATGAGCAGGACTACCAACCACCGAAGAGCTCCTTCCCAGCTGCAGCAGACCCATCGGTGCCTGCCTCGCACAAGTTTCAGAAGAGCAGTCAAGGCGCCTACGAGAAACACCAGGCGAGAGGCCAGCAGGGTCAGCCGAGCGAGCTGCTGATCTGGAACCTCCAGCGAGACCTCATTGAGCTCTTCCAGTCGAGGCCACCTTGGAACGTCCCCTGCCACAAGAGGATCTAGGCACACAACGCCTCCATCGTTGAGCTCTGTTATCTGGCCAAGTCTCAACTCCTTGTGACAGCAAGCACAGACCAGACGATCAAGTTCTTCGACCCTGTGAGCACGAGCTACGAGCTCACCGACCCGAGCAACAATCCTCACGCCCAGATGCGACCAGGACACTACAGGCCGCTCCAGAGAGAGCAAACTCGGAGTAACGTCACCTTCAAGGAGGTGAAACGGATCTACACAGGCAGTGATACTTCTTGCTATGCCCTCAGATGCCTCAGTATCCCAAATATTGCTCCAGATCCTCAGAACCCGGAGCTCAAGTCATAGATTGAGTGGCTGGTTGCGCTGAAGCTTGGCAAGCCATAGTGGTAGCAGAGCAGGAATACCCAAGTCGGCTTCATCTGCGGCTATGGAATCGAGAGAGTGCAGATTGAGGTGCCTGCCCTGCATCACGACGATATTGTGCCACCTTTCGTCCTCAAGGAGTGTGAGGAGCTGGTCACCGCTCGCCGTCGCAAGCTCGTCACCACCTTCCAACAGAACCTCCAGCAAACCATCTCGAAGATCTTCTCTCAGACACAGCTCCAGGAGAGCTACATCAGCAAGGTGAGGGCGCTCTTCATGCAGGCCATCCTGTAGAGGAAGGAGCTCAAGTATGTGAACCCTGAGCCATTGCGAGAGATCTACCAGCTCCTCTTGAAGCTGCCAGACCGAACCAAATTCCAGAGCTTCCTGGCTTCCTCTGGCTGCAGTGACAAGCTGTCAGTTTCAGAGACTTTCTTCTACCTGTAGAAATTCCAGCAGATCCACCCGTTGCGCACCACACAGATCGAGTTCGAGAGGAGCATCCAGGAGTTCCACGACAAGCACCAGCGACAGTTCCTGAAGGGCATCAAGAGATGGCCAAAGAAGAGTGTGCAGCGATTTGCTGACCACGTCAGACGCCACGGCCTGGACCTCGCCTTCCTTCAGACAGGCAACCAGCCAGGCAGGCAGTTTACCTCCTTCTGCACAAGAGAGCGGTTCGTCCAGTACTTCGAGGAGGTCGTCAGTCAGCGAGGCGACCACTTCACTGACCTCGAGATTGACTCAATCCTCACTGATCTCGACCCATTCTTCACAGGAGTGATTCAGCTGAGGCTTCTGCAGAAGGTCTATGAGGAGGAGATACAGTTCGCACGGAGAACCAGCCTGAGCAGGCCAAACGAAATCCTTGATGACATCCGGACCCTAGTTTTCCCAAATAGAAGGGTCGCCTTGCAGCAGGCTCTGGCCTCAGCCGACACTGAAGGCGATGGCTACCTCCTTATGCCCCAGTTCATCCAGGCCTTCCAGCAGGCTGGAGTCCCCATTGACCGTGACACTCTGGAGTACTTGTTCACTGTGATGTCGGAGACCTTCACGCTACCAAAGACTGAGTATGAGCCCAAGCAAGCCGAAGCCTAGACCGCAGCACAGGCACCAGAGCGAGTCATCGCAGTAGTCTTCTTCATGGCCAAGCTATTCCGTCCTCATGAGACCCGAGAAGTCGGCGAGATCGAGCAGGCCTTGGCCCACATCAAGGCGGCTCTCGTATACAAGGGGCTTGACTTCAGCATCATCTTCGCAGAGCAGTCAGAAGAGAGCTCCAAGAGGTCCAGAAGACAGGCAACAAAAAGATCGAAGGAAGACAGAGCACAACAGGAGCAGCAGCGACAGGAGCTGAAGAAAAAGAAGGAATAGAGCGTCGACATGACGATGCACTACACACGTTTCAGTCAGCTGGTTGTGAAGGAAGAGTTCTGCAGGCGTGTTGGGTCTCTAAATGCGCAACATGTTACCCCAGAGAAGATCCAGAGACTGGCAACCTTCTTGGCCTTGAACCAGAAGAACCAAACCGTCATCTACCTCAACTCTTGGCTTCATCATCTGAGAAGAGCAAACACTGCATTCCAGGAAGCCGATACGAGAGTTCTGCCACTCATCTGCGCCAAGCTGCTGAAGAACGAGAAGGTCTTTCGGTCCTGGCTTGAGTCTTGTGGCCACATCCGTGGTTCCAGGGAGGAGGAGAAGTTCATCCAGCTCGCAGACCTGAGGCAGGTGCTGACCAAGTTCGGTGTGAGCTATATCAATCAAGACTTATTCCTCAAGGAATGTACCAAAGGAGAGCAGGTACACATCGAGGACCTGATCACCCGGGTCAAAGCGGTGACGAGCAAGCATTATCAGAGAACGGGTCAGGCAGCCAGCCCAGAGGAATTTGAGCCTTCAACGATGGCAGAGCTTCGAAAGACGGACTATTTCAGCAAGGTACATCAAGAGATTCGGGCAAAAGGCTGCGAAATTGATACTCAGGACCTGGTGCGGCAGTTCAAGGCGTTCGATGGTGCCCGAACCGGAGCCATCAAGGTGTACCTTCTCATCAACGTCTTGAAGCACAACTATCGAGAGGTCTTCAGCGATGAGTGCCTCCTTGGCCTCCAATTCCAGCTCGAGTGCCTATCAGGGGATGGCACGGTCGACTTTGAGGAGTTCGTCAAGATCTTCTTGGAAGATGCAACCACCTCCAAGCCCGCCCAGGAGATCAGGCTTGACCGCAAGTCACCCTACAACATCCAGGACTACGAGGACCTGCTGAGCAGGATCAACAGCCACGTCAAGGACCAGGGCCTCGACCTCATGCGCATCTTCGACATCTTCTGCAAGCAAGGTGGGTTCATCTCGTTCGCCGACTTGGGCAAGATCCTCGAGCTGATTGAGTTCAGCCACAGCGAGCACCAGTTTGAGCTGATCAAAAGGTATGCCGATGAGAGCAACTAGGGCACTGTGCATGCTTACGAGTTCGTGAACCAGATCCTCTTCTCCAAGGAGATCACCCCCTCATTCGACATCTACAGGTGGATCGTTGCTTCTCGTGAGCTGGTGGGCAGGTTCCGGCTCCTCGAGACGGTTCAAGCTGCCAGTGAGTCCATCAAAGATCAGCTGATCACCAGGTACGGCGACGCAGACGGCAAGCACAGCGGAGTTCTTACCGCTGAGAACTTTGCCGACCTACTTGCGGCGGAGTGTCCCAGCCTGAGCGAGTCTGACAAGCACCTGCTCACACTCTATGCTGTCAAAGGAAGCCGACGAGTCCATGGAGGCGAGCAGGCAAGTTCGGCTACGCCAGATTTGAGCAATGGCCTCGTCCAGTACTTCCACTTCGAGCTAGCTCTTGAGGACGTCGTCTAGGAGCTACGCAAGGAGGCCATCGTACAGCAGCAGAACAGCAATGACGAGGCTCAGAGCGACCAGCTCAGCAGATTCCGACAGCAGATGGATGCCCAGGTGGCCAAACAGGCAAGAATCGATGCAGAGCACTTTGGCTCTGCCCAGTCCCAAAGGATGCAAGCTTTAAAAGGCAGAATCGTTGGGCTCTTCCAGGAGAGAGATGTCACCTTCTTCGACTGCTTCCACAGCCTCTACGACCCTCTCAATCCCAAGGCCAGTATCATATCGATTGGTGACTTCAAGAAGAGGATCAGGCAGCTCAACCTTCCACTCTCAGTGCAGGAGCATCGTCTCCTCAGACGCATTGCTGACCCAGCGTAGATTGGGAAAGTGGACATTAAGAAATTCTGCAGCTACTTCGAGACGGCAGACCTCAGACAGCGCCGTCTCCACAAGATCCTTGACAAGGTGGCTACGGCCTTCTATCTTCAGGGCTTCAATATGCGGAGAGCCTTTGCCCTCTTCGATGCTGACGGCGACGGATCCATCTCTGCCAGAGAGTTCAGGTAGGGCATGGCGGCCTTGAATCTGCATCTCAGATACGACGAGATCGATGACTTGATGCACTTATGCGATAGTGGTGGCGATGGAGAGGTGTCCTACGATGAGTTCATCTCCAAGATGGACCTCAACATCAAGAACCGCTCAGGCCAGGTGATGGAGCAGGTCGAGGAGGCATTCTTCGAGAAGCTTGGGCAGGCGATGGAGTACAGCCAAGAGACTCTCTATGACGTCATGCAGGACTACGACTTCGAGTAGGAGGGTACCATCGACGCCAACGACCTGCCAAAGGTCATCAAGAAGCTCGGAATAATGAACCCAGATCCACATCTGGAACACGTCCTCCGAGCAGGTGGATGTGGGCTGCAGCACAAGCGAATCGCCTACCGCGACTTCGCTGCCCAGCTGGAGCAAGAGATCTTGAAGCGAAAGAAGTCAGCTGCCTCGGTGCATCAGGCTCTCCTCCAGAAGATTGCCGCCATCCTCAAGGCCAGAGACACCAGCTTCTTCGAATTCTTTGTGGTGCTGGACGTCAACCAGTCTGGTGCGGTGTCTCGCCTCGAGTTCAAGACCGGTATCTAGCAGCTTGGTCTCAACACCACAGCAGCAGAGTTCAAGAGCCTCTGGGGCGCAGTCTTCCAACCTGTCAACCGGATGCAGCACGAGGATGTCGAGCAGCAGAGTGCCAGAGCTGGACGTGGGACAAAGGGACCCGAGAAGCGGGGCCGTCTGGAGCCAGCTGTAGAAGAGGTGGACTTCCTGAGCGTGCTCACCGCATTCTCCGAGGCTGGCTGCCTGAAGCTTCAGACAGCGCTCGACCACCGCGACGCCCTCCTCAGCAAGTTCAGAGCACAGCTCAAGAAGAGCAGAGCCTCTGTCGAGAAGGCCTACAAGGCCTTCGACTAAGCCAACCACGGCACCGTCCAGGTAAAGGACTTCCTGCGTGGCGCCCAAGACCCAGCATTGGGCCTACAGTTTGCAGATGAGGAGCTGGTCAAGCTCTTCGAGTGCATCTGCGAGCAGGGCACCAAGAAGACGACGAGCAACGACTAGCAGGCCCAGCAGCTTGAGAGGGCTCAGCCAACGTCCTACACACGTTTCAACTACAAGCAGCTCCAGGAGGCTGTGCTGGTTCAAAGAGATGAGAACTGGCTCTTCCAGGCCTGTATCAAGATACATGCTGTTGCTCTCCAGAAAGGGCTCTCATACAAACGCTTGTTCACGCAGTGGAAAGATAAGCAGTCCAAGACCCAGCCAGGGCGGCTTGGTGAAAAAGAACTTGCCCAGGGCCTCAAGAGACTGAAGGCAGGCCTCACCACCGACGAGATCGACAAGCTTTGTGGTGCACTCCGCTACGATGGCAAGGACACTGCAATCTCCGCCACCGACTTCGAAAAGCACGTCATCGACTGCGCAAGAAAGCTGGAGACCGAAAGGAGCTTCGAGAGGATGATCTTGCAGGACTGGATAGGACAATTCAACGACTGCCTGCAAAGAGAAGGTGCCCCTGTCGAGAGGATCTTCTACGAGCATGATGCCGACCAAGCAGGTGCTCTCACCTTCGAGGATTTCTCGGGCCTCAATGAGCAGCTCGGACTCGGAATGCGAAGGAAAGACCTCCAACGGGTCTTCAGCATCCTCGATCGGTAAAGAACAAAGCGGATCAGGCTAGATGACCTCAAGGGAGTTGCCTCTCTCATGCACGACGAGGAAGGTGAAGACCAAGGATCGCTTGCATTTGAAGAGGAGGAGAACCTGAAAGGACTGGCTGGAGAGGCGCTGATCCGCCGACAGGAGCTCAATGATCTGTACGAGAAGGTCAAGGAGACGCTTGAAAGCCGCAATCTTACCCTCGAGACCATCGTCTACGGTGAGCTGAAGTACATGCCCAACCAGTTGGCCAACACCAAGGGCCTTCAGCAGGTCTTCGAGAGGCTCGAGATCATTCTCACCAGGAACGAGGCAGAGAGAGTTCTTGGCGATGTGCGGTAAGCAAACCATGGCAAGTTCGAGTGCTCGTTCAAGAGCTTTGTCGATTTCATGACCCGGAAAAGGATCAATGTGGCATGCGTCGACAAGGGCTTCATCGATCCACTCATTGCCCAGTGCTGTCAACAACTGGCCAAGGCCAAGGACGTCTTTGGGCTCACTTTTGAGTAGCTCTTTGGGATCTTCGATGGAACAGGAGCAGGCTCGCTGACCAAGGAGGCTTTCCTGCGTTGTGTTCAGGGCCTTGAGCTCGATATCGCCGTTGAGGACCTCGTGGAGCTCTTCAACTACGTAGATGACAAGGGCAACAACACGGTGAGCAAGATATAGTTTGTGGACGCCTTGACCCATGTCACGAACAAGCTGGGCGGCCAAAGCTTCTTGGAAGCCTAAATGGGCAAAGGCATGAGCCAGGCCAAGAAGGGTGGCACAAACCGCCAGAGCACCCTCAATATCTTGAACAACGTAGCAGACGCGATCCTCAAGAAGCAGCTGCAGATGAGGCAGGTCATCCAGATACTCGACATCAACAAGACAGGCTTCATCTCGAGGGCTGAGTTCAGCCAGGTCATCAGAGGCCTCTGCGAGACCATCACGTTGGACCAGACTCGCTTGTTGTAGCTCTATTTTGACGAGCGCAGCACCGGCAAGATATCTGTGGCGGAGCTGGTGGCTCTCCTGCAGGACTTGCTCAACCAGCAAATCGGCGGTGGAGTCTATGCTTTCATGCAGGTGCGACCACTGGTCCAGAAGATCATCAACCAGCTGGCAGTCGACGCCGACAAGTTCTTTGACGAGGTGGCCTTCCTAAATGATGCCCTGCTCAAAGAGGAGGCAGGAGTTGAACAGGCAAAGCCAGCTCGAGGAGCAGCCAAGAAGCGTTCTGTGGCAATGACGGCGGACCAGCTGTGTGGGCTGAGCAAGAGGCTCTTCTTTGGTCAGCTGGCTGAGTATGGAGTGGCCTTGTCTGAGCAGGAGAAGGCTCTGATTTCTCAGGTCTTTGGCCTCGAGGCAGCCCACGACAAGTTGGACTACCTGAAGCTTGACCAAGCATTTGAAGGGGAGCAGCAGCAGCTCTATGCTCTCGAGGAGTTCTACACTGTCGAGTGGGAGAGGCGGGTGTTCAAGAAGATCGGAGAGTACCTCAAGCGCCACAATCTCACCATCCAGGCCTGCTTTGCTCTCATTGACGACGATGGCAGCCAGACTATATCTCTTACAGAGCTCAAGCAGGCCCTCGTCCGCTTCGACTTGAGGCTCACGGACAAGCAGATGAAAATCTTCCTCGAGCGATTGGCAGAGCCAGGCAAGCATTACATATCTCAAGATGCCTTCATCAAGAGATTCTGGTCTGCTTACACCTACGACCAAGTCCTTGTCCACGAGGAGCAGGCTCCTGCACCAACTGCAGCCTCAATGCTCCCTGAAGGTTCTGCTTCTGGAGCAGACCGTGGCAGAATCGCAACAGGCCTCCAACAGAAGCTAAAGAGCTTGCGAATGCTCAAGGCGATCCAGGAACGCATCAGGAGCACCAAGACTGCCAGCGCAGCATTCACCTGCCTCGACTCTGGCGTCGGCTTCTTGACCCTTCAGGACTTCCAAGCTGCTCTCTGCCAGCACTTTGACCTCACTCTCAAATAGCACGAGACCAGCGCCCTCTTCCTCGAGATCGACACTGATGGCAATGGTGTGGTCAAGTACGCTGAGTTCGACGCCTTCTACAGGATGGACTACGAAGAGCGAGTACAGGAGCTGGAGACCGAGAAAGAGAGGATGGTTACCCAGTACGACATCTTCGATCACCTTCTTAAGGTGCTGAAGCAGAAGGGACTGACCCTCGAAGAGATGTTTGACCAGATCGACCTGGACAAGAACCAGTTCATCGAGGTGGATGAATTCCACCAGACGCTTGAGTGTATGGGCTTCCTCATCACCGAGGAGCAGGTTTTCGAGCTGATGAGGCAGATGGACGAAAACTTTGACGGCAGGCTATCGTATAATGAGCTCAAACAGCACGTTCTGAGGCTGGGTTTCCAGCTCGACAAGACTCTGGAGTCCAGAGGTGCCAAAGGAGGGGCTCAGCAGCCAGCGACTACTTTCATGTGGCGAGACAAGGGCCTTGAGCTCATCATTCAGGCACTGCAGCGGAAACTTGAGGGCAAGACGTACGAAGACTATCTAGGAGGCTTCGACGACGACCACGATGGGCATCTCACGCCAGCAGAGTTCAGGATGTCGCTCCTGGCCTTGCGCGAGACCCAGCTCAGCCGCCCATAGATCGAGCGGGTGCTCCACACCCTGCTGGAGGAGAAGAGATCCCAGCCCCTAGTCGCTATCGAGAGGATGGCAGGCTTTCTGCGGGGCTACAAGTGCCTTGACGAGGAGTCAGGCAAAGCAGGTGGCAGCTCGCTCCTGATCGACCAGGACCTCTTCGTCTACATCGTCGAGAGGTATGATGGCTTCTCGAGACTCGTAGAACAGTTCAATGCAGTCGAGGAGCGCGCTCAATACATCGCACGCCACACGCACGAGATCAACCTCCGAGGCCTGGACATGCTGGCCAATCAGCTGAACCTGGGCAAGGTCCATCGCAGGACGTAGGCAGTCAACGGCCTCTACGAGTCAACCTTGGTCCTGCTTGCTGGTGAGGCCAACCGCCTGATCCGCGACGAGGCCCAGCTATGCGTGCTCGATCCTACTCACAGCATCAACACCATCGTCAACGATGGTGGCAGTGGCGTGGGCTCTCTAAGCGCAGTTGGTGTCCCGCTGATTGAGAATTCAGAGTTCGACATTGACCACAGCTCTATGGAGGTTCTACCAAGCGGCGCCCAGAGGTACGAAGGCGTCATGGCCAAGCAGAGGAGCAAAGTGGAAGTGCTGATCTACCCTGACGATGCCCTCACTTTCGTGTCGTCGGACGGCAAGTAGTACCAAGGGCATCTGCAGCTCGAGCTGCAAGTCCATCGCTACCTGATGGGCGCCAGCGCCCACTACGAGGACGAAGAAGACCTCGATCTAGAGAGGATGGATGTCTTCCCAAACGTTGGTAAGTTCGAGAAGAAGACTGGCCTGGCTGCGAGCGACAAGGAAATCTTTGTGGTGAACAAGCTTATCGACGAGGACGAGTGGATCAACTTTGACGACTTCGTCACCAAAAATGGTGGAATCCTTAATATTCCGCTGTTCTACCATACAGATGCTCCCCTCTTCATCATCAGACACTGGGCCAAAATGATCCTCAAGATCATCTAAAAGGCGCACGATGTGTCTGCAGTTCTGCGATGCCTGCACTTGCGGCAGCTATGGGTCTCGAGAGATGGCCAAAGAATCAAGTTAGGTCACGTCAGAGGAGTCGGTAGAGTCAACAACTTCGGCTACATGACGGCCTGTCCCGACATCTATCTCAACCTTGAGAACAACGGAGAGGACCAACGGGCAGGCTAGAGCTCCAGCCAGTCGCCTGGCCAGAAGCTCGGAGGAGCTGCATCGTCCTCCAAGAAGACGGATGGTGCCCGTAATTTCTCCAACAGCTGCCTTGACAATCCCTTCATTGCCCCTGAGACGCTCTTCCTCAAGTTCCTCGACCAGTCGTCCGCTCTTGATGTCTGGTCCTTCGGAATGATTATGTATTGTCTGCTCCTTGGCAAAAAGCCTCAAAGCTTCTACTCAGTCTATCGAGCATGGTACAAGAAGTGCCACGGCCACGACATCGAGATGGCCGCGCTGCCCTTCATCCCTCCATCGTCGTCCAACTTCCTCTACGATCCATTTGCCGTCGACTTTGAGAATCCATTCGACTCTGAGGACGACCTCTGGAGCAGCAGCATGCTTGACATCCAGGGCTCGCTCAAGGCGAAGCAAGGAAGCATGAACTTTGAGAATTTCATAAAGTGCCTTAAGGACATGAGCTACAGCAGCTTGTTTACTCAGGAGAACTCCAAGAAGTTCCACTTCAAGACAGTTGCTGAGCAAGCTGAACGAAGTGACACCCTAGGCGCAGATGGCCAAAGACCTCCACGATTCCCTGGTCAGCAAGTCACCAATCAGGATGCGAGGCTCCAAGTCTATCAATCATTTGCTAAAGCAAGCGTTTTGGCACGGAAGAATGAGCTCGGTCTGATCTTAGACCTCATATCCAGCTGCCTGGACGTCGACCCAAAGCGCAGGCCAACGATTCCTGGCCTCCTTACCTCACCTCTCTTCCAACTCGATTCCTATGAGATGACCAAGGCAGTCAGATTCTCGCAAAATGTCATACTATACAGATCACCAGAGAGCACAGTCACCTTGCGCATCACAGGACCACTGAGGAATATGTGCACACATGCACTGAAGCATCCAGAAGTTATCCTTCAACTCGAAGCGGACATCCTGAGGCTCTTTGCCGCCACAGAGGACTGTGTGGCTCACATCTCATCCCTTCCTCTCGACGAGATCAATGATGTGCTGACCGAGGAGGAGAAGAGGCGAACTCAGCTCGATCCAGAGCGATCTGCTGCATTCAGAGGCAAGGATACCTCCGAGCTTGGGGTCTCTCCAAACAGTCCACTGGCTGCACAAGTGGTCGAGGATCAGGTCGTCAACATGCTCATCTTCCTGACCTTCCGGTATACCAAGGCCTTCGGTGAGTGGAAGCACAAGATGGCGTCAGAACCTGATGCCAACTTCTCCCCACTGAAGACTCAAGGTGCCCAGAGCCCAACTGAAGGAACTCGTAGGAGCAAGTCTGTGAGGTTTGGCGCCGACGGAGCCACAGAGAGGACTTCCAGCCAGAACCAGCAAGCAATTCTTAAGGGTCAAAGCAAGAGGGCGCAAAACCACGTGCTACAGAGGATGACCAGGCTCCTCAAGACATTGGTCTACGAGATGCATTCCTACTCCACTCCTATGGCTCCCTTCGTCAAGGAGGTCGTCGAGTACGTCGTCAAGCTCTACGTCGGCGAAGAGTCTGAGCTCGGGTCTGACTGCGTGCTCCGAAAGACAGCAGGTTCTGACAGCACCCTGAAGGACTACTTGCGGAGCCGCTCGTTCTGCCGGAAGGAGCTGGACTTGGGCGAGAAGTTCAAGCCCGATCTCGCTGACAAGGCGTGGCACCTCGAGCAAAGGAACCTGAGCTTCCTCGACAGATCGAATCACTGGTCTCTAGAGCTCCATCATGAGGCCAACAAGATCTTCAAAGATGCCATCTCAGAGTCGGGCATGGGTCAGAGCTGCTATCCAGTCCTGAACGACTACATCACGAACGTCTCGAACTCCTTCGAGTCCTCCAAGATCTTCTCAAAGCAGATGAACCAGCTCTCTCTGAGCTTCTTGATCCCAATGAACCGCACTACGGCCTACTACAATGAGCTCATCCCAATCACGGAGTGCCTGAGCCGACTGTACAGCCCAGACCTCGAGAAAGCAGGCAAACGCTGCGCCCTGGCTATGATCAGGTCTGTGTTCTAGACTGGTAGCTCCGACAAGATAAAGGCCTGCCTAGACTTGAGAATACCAAAGCACATCATTCATTTCCTCCAAGACAGCGACAGCTTGGTACGAAAAGAGTGCCTTCTCACTCTGCTGGAGATATCCAAGGGTCTCCAAGACGAAGACTTCGAGATCATGGGTAAGAGCGCTGCCAACCTGAAACAGGAGTACTCCAGAAGAGGATTCAGAAAGACAGCATTCGACCAGCACAAAGCCATCTCTCTTGCATCGTAGTCCGAGGCCGTTGAGGCACCTCAGCAGGACCAGGACGTGCCAATGGGTGATGCTACAGCAGCACGTGGGCTATTGGCGTCCAAGTAGAAGCAGAAGATCCCATAGGCTGATGCTGACGGATACTCCACGTACATCAAGAGGACCATCGCCCTCATCGAGAAGAATGAGAACGAGAGGTTCATCAACTTCGCTCTTGACTTGCCCAACCTCAACTTCTTAGCCAGCAAGCGGTTCCTGAGAGAAATGGCTGTCTGCTTCGAGTCGCCAGTCTTCATTGCGCCTCTCACTCGCCTCCTGAAGACCAAGACTGAGAGCTTCCAAAACAAGGAGATCATCCTCCAGATTGTCGAGAACCTATTCTGCGGCAGCGAGCGAGTGCTCACTGCTGTCAACTCACCTGCTTGTGATGCCTACATGACTTTGCTGCGGTTGCTCATGCAGAATACCAAGACACAAAATGCTCGTGCAAATCCTCAGGGCCTGCCTGCCCAAATGCGAAATCATCTGCAGCTACAGGACAGGGCTGTCGAGCTCTTCAAGTTCATGTTCGAGCAGAGGAGGCCAACCATCCTCCGGGACTTGAACTGCATCGGCGCTTCTGGTACCTTGCTACGAGAGCAGGGCCTGCAGCTCCCTGGGCTCATCAGCCTGCCAGATATCGTGGCCTTCTTCGACGACTTTGGCCAGCTCCGAGAAGAGCTGAGGCCGGACATGATCATCGTCGATGACTTCATCCTTGTGCTCAAAGATTTGCGATGCTGGGTCAAGCACTTCTACGACCAGAGCTCAATTCCAGAGCTCACCAAGGTCAAGGCTCTTCGGCGGTGCACCAGCTTCCTCATCCAGGTGCTG
>Ga0115005_10002126_pt1 | contig 15819 bp, 9 predicted proteins | sample ArcOceMetagenome_FD_87163 | JGI IMG/M metagenome (GOLD analysis project Ga0115005, IMG submission 87163) | Marine eukaryotic phytoplankton communities from Arctic Ocean - Arctic Ocean - Greenland ARC118M Metagenome | ecosystem: Environmental > Aquatic > Marine > Oceanic | place: Arctic Ocean... | reverse complement strand
CATTTTGGACTTTCAGTTTCTTGTTTGTAGCCATGGTTTTCTTGGCATTATTCCCCTGGCGAGTAATTCTCTGTTTGGTAGGGCTAATTGGATTTGGACCTCAGGTAAGCCTCTCTATTTTATCCTCTATCATTGATGCACTATCGGTGTCTTTGTTCTCATTGCTTTCTAGAATATCTTTTTGAGATTCCTATTTGATGCGAAGGAGACTTCACAGACAGATGAAGCCATGACTACGAGTGCGGACCAGAATAAAGAAACTGAACCAAAGCTCGCATTTGGTTTTGGAAAGAGAAAGAACAAGCCTGGATATCAACGGAGTGACTCGAGTGGAGCAAATAAAGAACTTGATAAACAAGGAAATGACAAATGTGTGAACTTGTTCTCGGTGAATTCAATTGGGAATCCACAAGGAAAGAAAAATCAAGATGAAAAGTTGCACGAGGTTATCGTGCCTTACCAAAGATTTGAGACCGAGAGGTTTTACTTCTGGCCGCCATATCCAAGTCCAAAGCCCGCTGGAATTGTGACAGCCGAAACTGTAGATCTTCAAAAGAAAAAGGATGCTTAAAATTACGGCATCAAACATCTGTTCATTCAATCAAAATAAGTGCATTTATATTCATAACTGTGGCAACCCTGCCAGATGCTCGTCATGATCTGAGCAGACAAATATACCTTGTAACGTAGCTATTGAAACTATTAGAAAACGACAGATAAGGCATACAGCCTTTATTCATTCTTATTTGCGCTCACAAGCGCACTTGCACCGGATGGGAAATAGCTAGTTTGCACAATTGGTTTGCCTAGAGGAACAACTACAGTAGTAATATTGAACGATCATCTTCTTTTAAACACACAGAAACTGTTCATGATTTAAAAAGCTTTTTCAAACATTAATAAGTCTCACGATCTAGAAGATCTAGGTAAAAGGAGCAACAAAGAGAGAATGGATAACTTTCCAATCATCCTTGCATTTTTATTTCTCTCATCTGCGAGAAGTTTCTCTTCAATATCTGATGCCAGTTCAGATTCAGCAGCGAACTCAACGGTTTGTCCTTGTTCAATCCAGAGGTCCCTATCCAGAAAGTAGAGACAAAGGCGATCAGCCGCGAATGATGCCAATCCGTCAAAAATAAAGAGAGATAGAACAAACATCCGGAATGGCTTCGATGTCATGGGAGCCAGTTGTAACATTTTGTTCAAACCGGGTTCAATCTCTAGCACCAATCCAACACAGCAAAGCACTGAAATTGTAGACCAGATACAGAATGATTTCGATTCGAGTAAACTACCGTGAAACGGCAAACCAGAGTGATTGATAAAAGTGATCATCACATTCTGAAATATTGAAAGTAAGAAGACTATGTTGGTTACGCAGTTCGGTCTGAACGGGGATCGTCCAAGCAGGTCCCCCCTCCCCCCTCCACCTTCAGATGTCATAGGCATCACACCTGCCAAGGCTGAATTTGCAAATCGGACAGATAAACCATTCCGATGATTATCGCTCTCGGATTGCATCATACTTGCCCCGTGCACACCTTTGTTGAGAACATAAAGATGAATAAGTGCTTGGAGCAAAACTGAGAGGGCGACTGAAGGGTGAAAAATTGAATTTTTTGGTCTAATCCTGGATATATTGGCTCTTGGCAAACAGCTTACGTCGCATTGACCTTTATCCATAGCCATTATCAATGCGATCTCCACATTCCACATGTGTTTTCCGTATCGAAAGCCGTCACGATATAGTGATGCGAGATTGCAACAAGCCATCAAGGAATTTAGAGCAATGGACCTGTAACAAGGGAACATAGTCATGAGGGTAGAAGGCCATATTGAGAAAGCGTGCCATTATGTAAACTCACCTGTGCGAAGAAAGGGCGAATGCAGCCGCAGCGATACCATTTCGAATAATTGAGTCCGCGCCATCTATACAAGGACGGAGAAACGTGAAGGGTGCAGCCAATGAAGCTTCACCCGGTTTTATCGAATCTATGTCTTCGTCAACGTCACACAAGCCATCTAGCGATTTATCCATAAAAGACTTCCGTAGATTCTCTTCTTGCTGTAAGATTCTCGCAGCTTTGGCCCCTCCTTTTTGCAATGCTCTCGCTCTTTTGAACTCTTCTTTCACCAACTTCGTCAAAGCATCCATGCCAATTTGGGGATCTTGACTATCTTTAAGAGCTTCGTCCAACTTCTTCTTTATCCTGTTATTGCCGTCAACACCAAACTCAGTAGAACCAATATTTGTCCCAATCTTCCTTTGCTTCAGTTTTGTCTTGCGCCGTTCATTTTCAGCATCTATTCCGTCGCTGCTGCTTGATTTTTCGACACCATATCCATTGAGAAGAGCTGCGCTGATATCGGCAGTTTTCATTGCACTGATATCGTTCACACCATCACCACACATCATCACTTTATTACCACAATTGGATTTCAAAATACTTAGGACCTGTTGCTTTGTTTGAGGTGACGATCGTGCAATAACTGCCACTTTATCGAGATTTTCTAGCATTGCGATTGCAGACGTAGTTTTTGCATGGGCAAGCTCTAGTAACAATTCTACTGCATTTCCTGTAAGCAAGAGAGCATACGACCCAGTTCGTTGCTTAGCGAGGAGATCAGAAGTTGCGTCTATTGAAAACTCTCTCGTCTTGAAGTATTTACCACTTTTGTACATATTTACTTTCCACTGAAGTTGGGAAAATTCATTTACATCAAGGATCGCAACTTTCTTGCATTGTCTTCTATCAAAGAAGCTGGACTGTTTGGCGACAGCAAGTGCCGCTGCTGAACCATCTCCTGTCAGCATGCACACCTTCGTACCTGATTGTCGAATGTGTTCAACAATCCTGGGCGTGCTTGGTCGGATCGAAGCGTCAAAGCAAGCAAACCCTGCGAATTCCAAAGACTTCGCTTGCTCAAAAGAACCAATATGCAAATCAGTTTTAGCGATTCGCCTAGCATTTGAAACAACTTTCTGGAATCTCTTCAGTTCTTTCTCTGTCTCTACGACTTTAGTTTTAGGCAAGCCAAGCGGGAACAAGACCTTGACCAGCGCAGACGCAGAAATATCTTGAACGGCCATAGCCACACTTCGAATTCCTTTAGAACCAAGGGTCTCTGTTGCCTCGTCGAACCTGCAAAGAAAACCAGCTTCATTTTTTTTACCACCCAATACATCACTACGAAGTAAATGCCGCATACCTTCCGGAGATCCTTTGACAGCCTTCCATAATTTTGTCGAGCCGTCTTTACTTTGCACAAGTATAAGAGCAGAAGACCTTCTTCTACTTGCATCGAATGGGAAACTCTTTATTTGCCAAATCTTCTTCGCACTTTGACGCCGAACCGACAGCTTGGGCACAGCAGTTTTATCAGTGCTATTGAATGCCCATTGAGAATATTCTAGTCCAGATATATCCAACGGATCTCCTATAGTCTTTGACTGAATGGAAGAAAGCGAGTGACACCCCGCCAAAACAATGTCGGTCATTGGATGCAATTCGTCTTCGGGAAGGCTGGTAATATTTGTCATTGCTTGCGTATCAGAAGTAAGGGTTCCTGTCTTATCAAAGACTACCATATCTATTTGAGATGCAGTAAGTAGAGATCCAAGATCGGAACAGACAACATCTGCCTCTTTTCGAAGTGTTGCTGCACAGGAGTGCACAACACTATTCAATGCCAGGGGGAGATCAGATGGAATTGATGCCACACATATTCTTGAACATTGAATTACACGTCGGAATCCAGACGTTTTCTTGATTACGTGATCTGCATTTGAAACGAATAACGACGAACACGCAACCAAAGCACAAACACTCAAGGCACCGATCAAACGAATAGCATCTAGATCACTCTGCTCAGTTGAAATACCTCCAGCTTGGCCGCTACTCTTTGATAGAGCTCTGATGATTTCTCCTTTAGAAGAATAAGATCCAGTCTTCAGCGCAAGACATTTAACGGGAGAAGATACGCTTAGCAGCTTCTTGGGCAAGTTTTTATCTACCGAGTCGTCGCGTTCGCTTGTCGAGCTCATAATGGTCGTTCCTGCGAATAACACTGCATTCCTATGTTTTGACTCCATGGATAACATCTCAGAAGTGTCTCCAGAAGTGCTATCAGCTTCAACTGCAGACTTCGCTTGTGGAACGCTTTCTCCTGTTATAACAGCTTCTTGAGAGATACAATTTCCCTCGAGAACTAACGCATCCACAGGCATCATGAAATCATGGCTGGGTAAGAAAAACACATCTCCTGGGAGAATCTTCTGCGCAGAAATAGGAATCCATTCTCTAGATCCTTTCTTATTCTTCTTTCCGTTAACATTCTTTGGTCGCAGAGTCCAAAACACTAAGTCACCCGAGTCGTTAACATTCCCTTTAATTTCATTTGAAAGCTCCTTCGCGGACACAATACTCTTTTTGGCGTTCATATAATGCTGTCCCAGTGTCATTAACACGTTTAATATGGCAGGGATGAAGTTTTCCTCTAACGCAGATAAGATACGACCCATTAGTTGAAGGACAGTAAGAGGAGAAGATAGACGGGCAATGAATGCATCATGCACTGTTGGCGTAGGCAAGCTCAAATCATTATACGCCCCATATACACTTTCTGCATATTGTAGGTCTTTCAAACAGGATAATCCAATCGATCCTCTTTGGATTAACGCAGGAATCTCTTCTTGCGCAAAGAAGCTAGGCCCACCATCGATACATGACGCAGCTAAGTTGCCATGTTCTAATTCAAACTTGACATATACTCTCCTCTGTCCTATTTCTATAAAGTAAGGAGCTGGATGGTCGTTGCTCTCCGACCTGTAGAGCCATCGAATATCCTCTGCATTATTAGAATCTTTGGACATTTCTCTCTCTTGTTTTGACATCTGAACAAGCAAAGATAATCCTGTGCACTTGTAATTTGAACCCTTGCCGGTACGATCATAATTGCGATTTATCAACTGACTCTTGTAGAATAAATCATCAGCTTCATTGCATCCATTCATTTCTTCCTCCCGAAGATGCGATTCAATAATCTGCAAATCATTCGGTTGTTTATCAGAGCCAGTGTCAATCTTTTGAAAGTTCAGCCAGGCATTCCATTCAACAAACCACTTTGGGAACAACGTAGTTAATCCTACATTCATGACGGAAGCAGCAGCTAGTCCAAGGAGTGGCAGAGATGAAGGGAAATGCTTCGGTGGAAGCATATTATTTTCTGACTGACTAATTTTTCTAGCCAAAAACTCATCAAGAGCGGTAATCTTAGCCGCTTCGTTTTCGTTTTCCACGCCTATTCCACGTCCCAATAGCAACTTTATACCGTGAGCCTTCAAAGTAGAAATTACAGCTTCGTTGTAGGGTGTCCCACTCGTTCGAAGAGATTCAAGGAGCGAGAAAGTGAACAAGAAAGCTGAAACCAACCGGATGATTTGTGGAATAGAAATCTGTCGAGGGATCAAAACTGCTTTTATGGTTGGCATATCTCTCTCAAATTTTTGGGAAGATAGAACTGCTGCGGCATCATTGTCCTTTCTTTCAATCACTCCAGTATCACCCAGACTTGATTTTGATTTACTTGTATCGATACGCCGTGGCACCCTTTTTTTCTTCACTATTTTTCTTTTTCGTGTAGCCCCATCTCCACCACGGATGACCATTGGATTTGCCAATGACGACTTGCGCAAAGCACCCAGACCCTGCTTCATATCATGGGTTCCAGATACAAGCTCACATGTTGTCAGTAGTAATAATAGGCAAAGTATTAATCTAAATCGTGAGACCATTTTTGCAGGAGGCTCTTAGCGATTAAAGCAGCTCAACTCCAACAAAGATTAGCAGCAGATTTGTATCTTTGATCAAAATTCTTTCACAAGGCACTGCGTAAGGAAGATTCTTCACTCGTTCTTATGTGGAATGGATGGTGGATGGTCTCAATTGTTGAAGATATGCATTTTATTTCTGTGATCGGATCGTAGGTCATCGGTGGGTGGTCGGTGGGAAAACAGTTCTAACCGTTTGCTAGTCAGACACAAAACCAAAAACGGCATTTCAAGAATTTGATGTTGAAATTTAACGCGCAAGGTTATCGCCATGCCATGTGCCAATTAGTACTCGCACGACGAGGGGCAATGCAATCAAGTGGTTCATTCGCCAATAAATTCAAGGTGAAATAGTTTGTAATATTATTCCTGACTAGAAAATGGAAAGGAACTAATGGATTTCAAGAGATCTGGGAAGAGACATTCCAAGATCCGCCGTTCCTTTTGGTATTGCCCGGCCTTGCCTCATTTTACGTTTTGAAGCAAGCCTCTCCTTCCCTTCTTTCCAAGGTTTCAACACTATTTTCAACGATTCCTCATCCTCACGTTTCTTCACAGGTACAAAAGATTGCTCATTTGCGTAAAGTTTAACGTGAGTCCCTCTTTTAGACAGATAGTATTGCTCTCGCAGCAATGCAACCTTGTCATATGACAATACCCCGAAAGCTGCTTCGTGCATATTCTGCTTTGTCTGGTAATCAGAAATTGCTGCTACGAGTCTATGCCGAATTCCGTCTATTTTCATATTTGTGGGAATTTTGGAGACAAGATGGGACAAATCGGCACCAGAACGAGCAGCAACTTCTAGTAACGACCCAAACAGTTTTCCATAAGACTTTTGAGCTGTCCCTCTATCTCCATTTTCCGTAGTATGTAAGCAATACGAAATCAGGCTGTCCCAAAGCATAGAAGAATACGGAATATTTCTCTCTGCATATTCAACAGCATGCGGAAGCGAAACAACGCCTTCTAAGTAAAGATTCAAAACCTTTCTAGCGTCTTCTTCGCTCCCGTTTCCTGAACGCTCTATGATATAGGCTAATTCGTGTGCAAATAAACAGGGGTACTCAACTGGTCGTTTAGATGGGGAAATATCTTTTTTATTCAATGCAGACTCCCTTTTCCCCGCGCGATGATGTTCAAGAGTTAATCTCACATCATCGGAACGAACTCCACCGTGTGGAAGCGCAGCCTGTGAAAATTGATAAGAATAACTTAGTACACGGTACGGCGCACACATGCTGCCGGCATGCAAGAAACTTACCTTCAGAAAAATCAACATGGGACTCTGTTGAGTAAACTCGTCAAAGGAAGGGATGTTGGATAGTTTCCTTTTAGGTATACTGCCGGTTTTTCCAAATTCAACCAAGAGGTCAAAGTGTATTTTATGGAGCTTTGTGACGCTACTTGGTGGCACCGCAGTGTTTGGAAATTTCACATAAATCTCAGGTCTATTGCATAGGATATTTTGGAGAAGCCAAAGCAAGAGCTTTGGATAAGCTTTTAATTGTTTCGAAACCAGATCAAGTGGCAGAGAAAGAGCCGTTGATTGTGTTGAATATGATTTACTCTCAGGCAACACACAATGTTCAATAATGAATTGCCCGGAATCCTCAAGACCAACCAAACAGATTAAGGCCACTATAGGCGGAACTTCCTCATTTTCCATTATAGTAGCATCAACAAGAAGTCTATGCAACTCATTTGATTTGACCATTTTCATCACATGCTTGTGTTGGGAATAGGATACAGGATCGGAATACTTAACATCTCTCTCCAAAACTGAATCAAGGACATTATCTTCAATGCTTCTTAGGTTGTGCCGTGATAGTTGCGATCCTATTTTCAAATACATTTCTAGAGATTTGGAGTAGCTGCCTTCCATGAAATAAACTTCGGCTAGTACCTCCAACACAGCCAATCTTGAGCGACTGAAAGAAGTGTCAAGACTTGAAACTCTTATGTCTTTCAGCCTCTTCTCAAAGAAAGACTTGATCGCATCAACCCCAAAGAGAGAATCAGAAGTTACTCCACTAGGAGGTAATGGCATAGAAGCAGGATTGTCATCTGCTGCTTGGTCAATATTTCCTTCGTAGTTTAGATACACTGACGCACTTTGATTCATTCTTGCAGTAAGCGCAATCTCCGCTTCCTGATAGAGACGACTTTGGTCGTTGTCTCCATTACGTCGTTCTACTCCATCTTCTAGGACTGCTAGGTGAAGTTTCATCCGGTCTCTCAAGGACGAACTGGCCCCCCAAGCACGAATAGCACCTAGAAAGAGATCTACAGCATTGTCGTGAACAGCCACTGAAACTGAGTTGGATTCATCAACCCCTTTCAATAACATTTCTGAAATCTCTTTATACATCGATAGCAAAAAAATATTGTATATTCCAGCAGGTAATTTTGGATCTCGCACAGGAATGTAAGGTCTAAGTATGAGCAATCCTCCAGGGATACTCGAAAATTCGTAAACCCAATGCTCCCATAGCTTCAAATCACCCCCGAACAAAATGGGCGTGGCCTTTGCAGCAATCTCCAACCTTCGAATGGATAGTGGACGAGGACACTCATAATCTTCAATAGTATCTGAGGGATTGAGAACAGCAGTCAAGTAATCATCAATAAGTTGACCAAGTGAATGCTTCCGAAGCATTTGCCTGTGGTTCAAACCATGTCGAAGTGCCAGCCCAAAGTTCTTGTTCATTTGAGCGTGCTCTATTGAATCATCTACATCGCGGATTTGTGTCAAAACTGCATCGTATCTCGATCTAACGACCATGATAGGCACATTTGTGAGAGTTTTTGCAGAACAAGAAACTTTCTTTTCTTGCCGAAAGATGAAGTTATAGTCATCGCTATCCTCACTATCCACACTCGATGTGGAAACATCGTCATCTTCTTCGTGATACTTGTCGATGATGGATTGCCTGTATGATTCGATATTCCATCTCATGTGCTGGTCTATAAATTTCTTCTTCGGCCGTTCTTCGTTGATCGAACTGACCATAGTATTCATAATAATATTCTGAATATCTACATCTGCAGCTTCTTCCTCTAACATCTCTTCGCCTTCCGCCTCAATATAATCTTCCATTCGTGTAACAGAGAAAGAAGACGAAAGATCGAAATCCTGAGTACTCGGCTTGACATTTGTCTTCGCATTAGATACAGCAAGCGGCAATACATCACTGGCAGTCAATGAACCATCAGAGCGTTTGATGATCTGCAGCTCTACAAAGTGCTGTTCCATGAGTGCCTTATTTTGTTCTTCGTCGTCTGTGTCATTTTGCATAGCTTTTGAGGTCAACCCCAAAACTGCGACGAATTCAGCATCAATTGATTGAACATCGCACCCAACACAATCTAACTCCCAGGCCATTTCGCACTTCACAGATATTCTTTTAGTCTCATCTTTTGAATTCTTTATAATCATGTTCATGAGGCAATCGCCCCAACAGATGAGAAGGGAGTCGCTTCGTTCAAATAACAATGTCGGTCTCAAATGTGAAATATGCGGGTAAAGAGATGCACGAGCTCCACTCGGTCTATCAATATGAGCAACTCGATTTAGTTTTTCGATGTCAAAGATCTTGACGCCACTGAAAGTCTGTTAGATCGTTTTAAGAGAACATGTAGGAAATCGTTCAATCGCCCAACTCACCTCTCGTCCGCCCATGCAATCAATTTACCCCTCCAGGCAACAGTTTCAATTCCATTTCCTCCAATTCCACTCTCTTCGGTTCTTTTCCCTCCAAGACCTTGATATAAATCCAAATCTTGTCGCTTAGGCTGTAGCAAATTACCCATTACTCCACCAAACCCAAGGTCATTTGCGGCAACACCGCCATGGTACGATCTCTTTGTATATACCAATCTTCCATTATCAAATCCAACCAATATACCCTTCTCTCGTTGTTTTCGATTATATCCTGGATCTATCGCCAGGCAGGTAGCTTTTACAGGTGTGCTACTTGGTGTTTTGTAGGCAAATCTAGCAGTTGACACAGGCTGAGTCAGCATCAAAGTATTTAAAAGTCTTTCATCCTGACCTTCGGATTCGTTTCTAGAGGAAGCCGAAATATTTGATCCTGTCATCTGCAAACTGCCTTCATGCTCTGAATCCGATTTAGCTTCACCTGCAAGACGTGATAAAAAATTGTCAAACAGTTTCTTCTCAGGTCGGCCTTGTTGGTGCACCTGCGATCTATCTTGGCCCATTGCTACATTTCCCGTAGTGTTCCCTGTCACTTTTTTTGCACTAACTCCGACACCATATTTCAGTTCAAAGATGGATACATGGCCATCGTCAGTGAGGGCACCCAAGTAGTTGGAGCCAGAGTCAAAACTCAAAGCTGTTAGGGTTACTCTAGATCCATCCGCCTTGACTTTTAATTGATCAGGAGGACACACATTCTCTCCAGTTTTAGCATCAAGTAATTGAATAGATCCATCTTCAAACGCAAGAGCTAGAACGGAATAAATCTGAATTTTAGATTGCAACAGTGCAACCGATGCCGATTTCAGTTCTCCGAATGAAGCTCTGCTGTCAGAAAGTGACAATCCCAACCCCGTCGAATCCATTGATCTAGAAGGTTGAATAACAACACGGCCAAGAGCAGAACATTTGCAGGGTATTGAAAAAGGCGAATTATTTGACACACCCCCAGTAGTAGTAGAAGATGCTCGGGGAAGAGAACCGTTTATTCGGCCATATTTCAACAAGGGCATTTCGACGTATGCATCGATCTGCTCTTCGACTGAATTTTCATTTGATTCGACAGATTCTACTTCATCAGTCTCCTCGTCTTCACTACTACTAGTCGTGTTGTCTTGTACTCCTCGTTGACTCCCCGGTTTAATAAGTTCTTCGTTCATTTCATCTCTTGCCGTATTGTGCTGCTGGACTTCTTCCTTCACCCCCTCAATAACTTGAAATGGAAGCTCACTCGACGACGTTGTACTCATAGTGCTCGTCTTCTTTGACGCAGGTAAGGTAGAAGAGAAGGAAGGTTAATATATCTCTATTGCACCTCCGATTACTACTGTAGCTAGTAGAAAGTAGAAAGGATTGCTTCTGTTATTGCTCGCTTGGTTGATTGCGTAGTTTGTAGATTATAACCCACAAATAACGGCTTACATCTTACCACAAAAACGTTTCACGTTTCTTTCTCTCGAAGGAGATGCAGCAAATAATTTCAAGTGTCCCTTCATATATATTCGATAATAGTATAATTTGAACTTGCTTATAAACATTCGTTAGATTCCTTTTCCGCCTTTTATTAACTATAATTTACTGTGAAGATGACGCCACAATATCCTCATCGAAAATACCGGTACCTGGTATGCTTTCAACAAGGGGCCATGCGTTTTGTTGCCTTTGTATTTCATGACTTCAGTGATCTCGGTCTCGGCTGTTCATAGGCCGAGGAATACGGCCTATGAACATACGACTCAACCGAGTACTCACTTCAGTCGTATACATACTCAGGTAAATACTTATAGTACTGCATGCTGTAGTAATAGTGTAATAGATGATGGAATGGAACGGAATCAATCGTACAGTATATATTGATACGCAGTAAGCAAATGACATCAGAATCAGAACCAGGTACGTGTACGGTGGTTCAGTGCAGACGATGCAAGCTTTAGGGATGGGGAAGAATTTTTCGAAGGGCGAACATATATTTCTTGATAGCGATAACATTTCTTCGGGCAGATGCGGAGGTGATGTAGATGATGATCTATCACTGGCATCAAACACACATGTTTTAAGCCCTGAAGGAAAACCGCAAAATGCTCCTTCCAAAGCCGCACCAAATTCAACAAGTGGCAATACCAAAGACAATTTGACAAAGGATGAGAACTCCTTCCAGAGATTGATAGACGAATGCTATTACTATATTGCAGCGAGATTAAAAGAGTTTCCAGTGCCTCTTTATATTCAATAGTATTCTCGAACTTTAATATTAAGAAGATGCCTTTTCTGCCTTTTGCATTTCTGTCTTCGCTACAAAAAGTCCAGACAAAGTATTCGCAGCTGACAGCCAAGCAAATAGAACCGAATAATATAACACTGCTACTGCTGGTGATGCATTCAAGATATTCCCAAATAAGAAAACAAGTCCCTGCTGAATAAGTGACCCCCCACTCTTTCCCATTCTTGATCCCAAGACGTCAATTGCAGCCTTGCCCTTAACCTTTGACTCTTCGTCCAAAGGAATGTATGCCATTTGTGTTGTTGGATCGAACAATGCATATTTAGCCGTCTTACTAAGCAAACTCTGCGCCGTACCAAATGCAACTGCAACACTCAGTCTAGCTGGATTATCAACTCCCATAAAGATGCATATGAAAAATGGAATTGCAAGCAGTGCCATGACCGCAGGAGTTACCATTGCACCAGCCCGCCACCCAAGAACCCTAATAACGTGAACACCTCCCAGGATTACAACACACGTTGCAAAACCAACGGCAGATGAGAAGTTTCCAATGAATCTCTGATACTCAAGAGGATCAGGGTATTTTCTCTTCAAAAGTGATTTCCACATAATCTCTGTAAAGTTAATGCTCAGACCGTAGCCAAGGACCAACATTCCAATCAAACGAAGGTATTGAGAAGATGCAAGGAATTTCACACTTTCACCCATTGACATTTTACTCTTCTTTTTCTTTGCTGGTGCTCCACCAGCCTTCACAGCCTTTGCTTGCTCCTTGTCAGCTAGATTTGAACTCAAATTATAAAAGAAACAAATCATAATTCCTGCAAAGGTAATTGCATACGTGAGCCTATGCATGGATTCACCGAAATCATTGGCATGACTAGCATATTTGGCCACATATTGTCCAGCAACAATTGGAGCAAGACCACCCATCTTCAATGCATATGGATCAAGAGAGGAAGAGTCAGCGGGTATTCTGCACATGTTCAAGTCAAGTCAAGGGCCTATCTGGCATACTCACCTGCGAAAACAGAGGATAGAATCTCTTCGCCTGATCAATGGGAACCACATCATTGGCAAACTGCCAGAATAAGATACCAACAGATACGGAAGAATAGAGTTCCGCCACAACAAAATAAAGTGCCGAAGTCCAGTTACTGAAAATTTTGCTCACAATTTCCAACGCACCGCCGTTTGCACCCAAAATTGCTCTCGCTGTTTCTATAGAGGGTTGAATCATATCCTTGTTTGGATAGACGACAGCATCGAATACCAAAAAGAAAACAAAGAATGGTATGCAGGTTGTAAAGAACAATCTTTTCTTCCCCATCGAAGATGACATTTTGGAATAAAGTGCAATGAATCCCGTTGCTGCTGGCAATACTCCATAAATCTATCACACGATGATTACGTGTAGCAAACAAAAAAATGGATAAGAAAATCTGACGCATATTTGCCACAACTTTATTTTTCATTTCCCGCATTAGAGACTTACCTTGAGGAAAGCAATAGCTTCTGCGCCACACTGAGTCACTACAAGTGTATCTTTTGTATCTCTTGTCAAAGTCAACGCCATAATGACAAAGAACTTGATTGCACCCATGAGAAGAAATTTGTTCACCTCTGCTCCATAGACAGGAAAGACTGCAGCACGAAATTTGCTCACTTGTGGCCCATCCTTTTTCTCTTCTTCATCCTTTTTCTCTCGCTTGACTTCAGATGGATCAGGAGTAGTAGGCCTTGTGTTGATAGTTTTTGAGTTTTCTACAGAATCTTCTGCAAGATCATTTTCATCACCACCACCACGGGTATTCAGAGCTTCCTTGACAGGAGTAGTCTTTCTTTGACGAAGCATATTATTACGATTCGAAGGCAAGGTCAAGATTGAAGAAAATCTCTTGTCGACAAAGGGTTTGCTTGCAGTGATAATAGATGTCGAGAGAGCAAGAAGGAGAAAGATGCAGGTTGTCTGAATCTTAAATCTCTTGTTTGTGTTGTAATTTCTCATCCAAAACTCGAGAAGATTCCAGATTGTCTCAGATCTAGATTGGTAGGGATAATTGCGGTCTCTTTACTTGCGAACAAGAAAGACTATGCGTTTGCCAGCTCAGTGTTGTGTGATGAATGGCAGGCATGCAGTACTCTCAAGTCTCAACTCCCAACGGGTTGATGTTCGTTGTAGGAAAGTGATGCATGAAATCATTCAGTGGCAGCCAGAGCCTCAGGCTATTTTCAAATTTTAACGCCATAATATCTCGTGAGACATCAAGAGTCAGATTTCTATTTTGAGAACATTAGTTTTTTAATTTGTTCTGATCCTTGTCTCAATAAATACAATGTTTATTGATACGGCTATTGATGGTTTACATTATAATACCAACATGGTCCATTATTTTAATGTTAACAGGTAATCCTAAATAATTCTTGTACAGTATCAATCAATCCTACCTCATTCATCTTTTCGAAAGTATTATTGAGATAGGGAGAGTATGATACAATGTTGAGAAGCTGGGTTGTGCAGCATGATACGAATTCAGAATGACGGATGTATCCTTGACATCATGGTCATGGATGTTTTATGTTGTCAGTAAAGTCCAAAGTTGTGATGGATGGGCCAAGGAATGATTTGAATCTTTGAACGGATTCATTGAGATAGTTGCGTAGTCGATAGCGTAAAGCACCGTCTCCTCCTGCGTATCAACCCATGTTTGCAATGAGATCTAGTTCAATCTGTTGTATGTTGTATGTAGACTCTAGACTCTAGCTAGCTAGTACATAGAAGAATCTGAAAGGATTCAATTATTGGATTGTTTTGGAGAATAAAAAAAGTTAAAAATGAACGTGTTTTGCCGCCCTGTGGTTCAACCCAATTTTTACAAAACGGGACTCGATTTTCCGTACACAAGTTGAAGTACAAACGTGGGGTGGTACACAGGACTTGGGCACTCAACGAACTACACTGTTGTACTGTGCTGCCTCCAGTGCTGCCTCCAGTGTAACACAAAACATATTTCAATGTTGTCGTTACACATTGCGAGATGAAATGCTGGTGAAGCATCTCGGGAATCGATTTCCGTACACGCTTGATACACGGGACTTGGGCAGAATAAGAATTAATGAGTTCTACTCTCAGTGCAAATACTTTACATATTTCAATGCTGCCGTTGCAAATTGCGAGATGAAATGCTTTCTTGATAGCTAGCTCGTGGAAAGGCAGACAATAGGACTACCTCTCGGAGATATTCGATTTAAAGGCGGTCGTGAAATTCCTCCTGGACAGACGAGAGGGACATTGCAGATATTATAAATAGGTAGTGTACGTGAATAATCTAAACTGTTCAGGCAGTTCAAGCAAGCAAGGTATACTTTGAACTTGATACTTGTGCATTTCGCAAATTGATTCTGAATTTCTTGGCATAATATTAAATAATGTCTTGTTTTTCTTTTTGTTGCTGCTGCATGAGCGTATCATTCAAATATGAATACCTAACGGGGCAGTATTGTCTTGAAAGCCGTCACGATCCCAACAACCTTGTGATACAATACAGTAAATTCTCTGAATGCGTCCTCTATTTCATCGTACAAAGTCTTTCTTCCAAGTCAAGCAAGGCAAAGTCACAAAACCATTTTCCATAAAAAAATCCCTCCAAGTCTTTCACCAAACAGATTCAAAATTTCACTTGCACGAACAATGATCCAATTTGCCTCATCCATCTATCTACTGTATCCATCCATCCTTATCCCTCCCTATTTCCATTCCAAACCACCAAACGGTCCACTCTTAGAAAATGCATTAGTCGCATTATTCTGTGCTGGCAGTCTCGCTCCACCAGCACCTCCAGCCAACGGATTTCCATAAGAAGCAGGAGCAGGAGCAGGCACTGGTGCAGAAAGAGGTGCACTCACGGGAGGAGTATGCGTCGCCTGAACAGGCTGCGAAGTCATACCCAAAAAGACATCATGATTCGAGTTACTGGAAACATTTGAATTTCCCGAGTGATACGCGGGCTCATTCATATCCAAAAGGCTTCCTTCATGGCCATG
>Ga0115005_10002125_pt1 | contig 15819 bp, 17 predicted proteins | sample ArcOceMetagenome_FD_87163 | JGI IMG/M metagenome (GOLD analysis project Ga0115005, IMG submission 87163) | Marine eukaryotic phytoplankton communities from Arctic Ocean - Arctic Ocean - Greenland ARC118M Metagenome | ecosystem: Environmental > Aquatic > Marine > Oceanic | place: Arctic Ocean... | reverse complement strand
GCTATTTGCAATGTTACAAACCAAACTTACTAGCAAGCTCAAGCTAAAACTAATTAAAATGCACTACACTACACGCACGTTGAACGTACGAGTACACGCGTAGTGTACTGTAACTATTTTGTGATAGATAGCGAGATGCAAAAGCTACATAGTACGACTCGACTCGATACAAGTCATCTTTCTCGTTGCATTGAATGTCGCACAGAGAGGATTGAAAATGTCATTGGTTTCTATTCCAATTATTTTTTCTTTTGCGTACTGTAACTTGACTGTAATGCCAAATTTTTATCGACAGGCACAAGGCGAAGAATGGAGAGGAGAAACTAAAAGAGGAATAATGTCCACCAGAAGCGCATGTATGTTCACAAGAAGCCTTCAAAATGTAGGGAGGCTACTACACGTAGCTAGAGGAGAGGTCTGCTGTGTCAAGCCATGATGCTTGAGAATAACAATAGTAAGCTACTATTTCGCAATAGCGTTGATCGCTTTAAAAAAAGGTCAAATATAGTGTAAACGTAGAGTTCATGCTGACAACGTACAATGTCAAGAAAGTACGTGCAGAATTAATTTTTATGTGATATGATTTGATACAGCACCGTATGGGGAGTATTTTTAGCATTATCACACACATCTAGCAATTTACCAGCAGATAATGCTGATAATAGATACGTGCGCTAGCTAGATGAGTTATTAAAAGAAGACATTTCTATTCTGTTGCCATGATAATAATAACACAAAGATTAATAGTTACACTATAAAAAAAAAGGAATGAAGATGCAGGCAAGACCTACAGCATAGCACAGGTACTTGTAGGCAGTCGTTACCATACTCGTATGGTGTTCGCTTGAGAGCAAGAACTTCAAATTGGGTTAAAAACGCAATGGGTCGCATTATCAAATTTGCTACACATGTGTCGGTTGGATTGTTTCATTTCCGTTGAGATCAGGATCTCTAGAACCTGCTTCACTATTATTGTTTCATTGGCGTTGAGATCAGGATCTAGAACTTTCTTCACTAGGTTCATTGGCGTTAGTCCGTGAACAACTCTGAACATTTACATTAAACCCTGAATATTTACATTAAAACCCCCTGAATATTTACATTAAATTTGGAAACCATTACACAACATTAAAGCAATAGACAAGTCGTATAATGTCCTCGAACCTGGTCCGTGAACAAAATAATATTTTGTTCAAGTTTTGTTGTACAAAATACTTGCAAAATAGAGGTTTTGGTATAAAATGTCACAGAAAGGTTGAAATTGTCACGAGTTTTGTTTGAGATGCCAGATTTGTGACATGTGCAATTCCAGGGGTGAACACATAAATTTATTCTTTCAACCAAAAAAGATAATATTGACGAAAGATGGAAGAGGTTCAGAACAAAGAACAATTTATTGCTGATAGAGGTGATGTTGGCTTTTTTGTGTTGCCAAAAGATGATAAAGATGGGCATAGCGAAAAATCTTGCTCTGCAACTGTTTTTCTTTCCCAAGATAATAATAGCCTTCAAAGTTACCCTGAAAACTTGTCTGAAAGCGAAGAGAATGAAAGCTTCTCCGGAACTTTATCACCTAAACCAAGGTATCAAACAGGTCATGTGCACACTTTAGTCTCCAAGCAACCCCACCAACTGGCTGATACAAGCATTCTTGACTCTACAAAACATCCATTAGTATCAAGACAAGAACCTCTCCCGGTTCTCGAAAAAGTAGCCCGCACTGCCACCAAGGCCACCCCACTTCAACGTTATATTACGGCGAAAAGTGAAAGTATTAGTGACAATCTCAAGAAGAATCAAGTACCTAGTACCTCAAGACGTTCAGCCACATCCGTCACTTTTCATTGCCCTATTGAAAACCCAACACTTCTTTCACCAGTTTCATCTCGCTGCAAGAAGGACCAAAGCAACCGCACCGAGGGGAATCCAGTTTCCCATCCCAAGAAAACATCAAGTGTGTACGAAAGATTGGCGACTTCAAACACAAAGAACATGGAACAGCGTCGTAAACTAGAAAGAGAACAAAACGCGAGAAAGAACAGCAAACAACATGACAGGAATCCTGCTGCTTTCAAATATTTTATTGCAACAGCTCGTATGCCAGATCTTCCGGAGCTAGTCCAGCCGAGAAAGAAGAAGTCGAAATGTTCAGCGTCATACCTAGATCGTGTATTTAGCAGGCTTGCACATCAGGACACGATTGCTTCGTCAAGAAAGAAACCGGCAAAACACCACCGTATCATCCTTACAGAATACGAAAAGACGGAGCTGAAAGAGGAAAGTAGGATTCAAGAGCAAGAGGAAAGACAGAAGATGCGAACATCAGCAGCTTTCTTCGATCATCTATCCAAAGGGACTACGATGTCTATGCTGTACAGAAAATCTTAAGGCGATAACAACGTAAGGATGCATGAATAGCAAAGAGAAACTGGATCACAACAGTATTCCCTGAGTTCAGCTCATAAATATACAAGACATACTACGAATCCAATCATGCGGGTAACCGTCAAAGATATTCATAATTTAATTAGTAAATAATTTCAAATTGTTGATGTAGGTTTCTATTCTATATGATACCTTTCATGTTACTACACGTACAAACTACACTTCTCACTTCTTAATGTTTAGAAATTCCTGAAATGCAGAACAACGAGGAATATGAGATAACATTTAAAAACATACGATGTTCAACAGTGATGGAATCAATTCGAAGCTTACCCTGTTCGCGCACACCCTTGCCCCTCGCATTCCTTTACAAGTATCAAAGAAAGGAGACCGTGAGTTGAAGTTATATAAAAGAGGAGGGGAGATACATTGCCAAACGTTGAGATTTACTCACCTAAATCTTCTACTTTCACGGCAAACAATGGGATACTTGTAACCAAGGATGATAGGCGGCCTTTGTCCTTGTAAGCCTTCATGAATGGCGAGTTCTCACCGACAATGAAGTCAATGTTCTTCGGTGTCAATCCTCCAGAAACATATAAGCCTCCTGAAGGAATGAACTTAACTGCGCAATTTCCAGCTTCAGCACCATATGCGCTCATCATGATCTCCATGGCCTGCACACAGAGTGGGCATGGATTTTCCTTTGAATTCGCATTCACACCTACTACACGACCCTGCATATCTTGAGCCATTTCAAATTCGTCCTGTACCTCCTTCCTCGTTTCCCCAGGAAACTTCTTTCCTAAGAACTCATACACATTTGCGAGACCCTTGCCTGAGACAACACGCTCATTAGAAACGCGACTGGACTCGCCGAATTTCTCCTTGAGATAATTGAGGAGATGGCCTTCAACATCGGACCGAGGAGTATAATCAACGTGCCCACCTTCACTGGGATAGCACTCATAACCCTCCTCTGGGTGAAAAGACGACATGGTTAAGTAACATTCTCCCAACCCAGTCCCAGCACCTAGACAAGCCTTTGGTCCAGTAGGATCAATCATTGCCTTGGAACCAGGAATCAATTCAACAACTTCCTCATCAAGGTCCAAGTCCAAGAGTCCATATCCCTGCCCGACGAAATCATTAATGATCTTACATTTCTTGATGAACTTTAGATCGCCAAACATGGTGGCCTCGATACTAGCACCATCCAATTTGATAGAAACTCTATCACCATCAGAAGTGGAAAGATCTCCTCCCAAATTAGTCAGAAACACGCAGTTACCTTTCACGGGTCCAGCAACCGCAAAACAAGCAACAATGCTTTTATCAGCAAATGATATGTTCGAATCGTTCAAAAATGGAACAAAAATCTCCTTTTCAAAAGTCTTGCTTCCATCTGTAATAAACTGACTGTTTAAGTATTCCCTCTCGAATAGAGATGAGGTTTTTCCTGGTTTGTACAGAGCGAGCCTTGTATTGGTGCCTCCAATATCACCAACCAAGAGGAGGGAGTTGCTTGCTTCGGTTTTCGAGGCAGACGAAGTATTGACAAGATACAGTGCTAGAGCAGCTGTGGATGCTACAGCTAGGGTTGAGATGGTGGCTTTGGACATTCTGTTGGAGATTCTTATGCAATAATGACCTTTGCAATACTAGGATCCATTGAGGTTGATGGGTGGTGATGTTATGTTCTCGCTGTAGTTTCGCATTTGTTTGGTGTTCGGATCGTCGTACATAAGGCCATTCCTACGTATAATAGGACAAATTCTGAGAACGCAATCTTTCTCTTTTCGCTCCCCCTTTCTTTCCAAAGTAAATACGTGTTGGCGAGCAGTTTGCCTGACGATCCGATGTGATCACATCAATGATGATGATGATGGCAATACTCGTAAGCGATGAAACAACCAACTCATCACAGCTCACGGTAAAATATACACTGACAATCATAATACACACTCTGTACAATAATCAACACTGAATAACTGAAGAAATGAAGCTCACCATCGCAACTCTTACCACTGTCCTTGCTGCCACGTCGGCATTTGCACCTTCCCCTTCTTTCAAGAGCAGTAAGTTGAACGAGTGATTCCTTTACGCACATTTGGAACATCATATGAGTTGCCAAGTGCTTTGGCCTCAAGATCAAGTTGAAACGGATATATTGATGTTATAACGAATATTTTGTCATTTTAGTGCAGTTCTCACAGCTTTTTGATTCATTCCATCTTCCCCACCAAATCAGCCACTGAGCTCTCAATGAAGAACGAGCCCACTAGCCGTCTTCAATTCATTCAGCAATCTGCAGCTGCTGTTACTGCCTTCACCCTCCTCCCCAACCCAGCCAACGCTGCTAAATACGGTGCTTTCGGAGCTGGATCCCCCGAGGTTTTGGACCCAAAGTCTGCCATCATTGATGACGAAATTCTCGCTTCTGCACCTGTCCAGAAGGCTGTAGCTGCTGTCAAAGAATACAAAGCTGCTGCTGAATCCTTGACCGCCACCCTTGGTAAGGATTCCCAGGCTGATATTGGACCTAGCGTTCGTAAAAATTTGGACTTGGTACAATTGCGTCAAGATTTGAACACTTTGAATACTGCTTTCGATGAGGATACACAAAGGGGAACTGATAGGCTTGTCCGTTTGATCATGCAGGATGTCACCGAATTGGAGACTGCCAACAAGCAAAAGCCTGGTGTTCAGAGGAGTGAGAAAAGATTGGACATCATGGTCGGAAAGTTGCAAAAGTTGAACAAGGCTTTCTCTGACTACTTGGCTTTCGTCTAAACAACTTCAACTGGAGTTGAAGGCGTGCCATAAAATCTGTTACAATTTAGGCTAAATGAACCAGTATAATTATAGAAATTTCACTATTCTGAACAAATCCTTTGAATGAAGAAGCTTCAGTTAGTCACAATGTTGACGTACTCTTCGAAATCAAGGGGGGCTCTTTTGTTAGTTTCTTGTCTCATGATGTCATGGTCGGAAAGTTGCAGAAGTTGAACAAGGCTTTCTCTGACTACTTGGCTTTCGTCCACTCGTAAACAACTTCAACTGGAATTGAAGGCGTGCCATAAAATCTGTTACAATTTAGGCTAAATGAACCAGTATAATTATAGAAACTTCACTATTCTGAACAAATCCTTTGGATGAAGAAGCTTCAGTTAGTCACAATGTTAACGTACTCTTCGAAATCAAGGGGGGCTCTTTTGTAGTTTCTTGTCTCATGATGTTCGAACATTCTTCACTTTCACCATCAATGCTAATCTCTTTGTATTACAGTACTGTACGTGTACTGTACGTGTATGTACTCGTACCTGGTACTGTACTTGTACTTTTTTAATCCTTCATTTCCAAAATGAACTTGGTTGTAGGATGCGGAGAAAGTTGTATATATCACCCTTACAGTAATTAGAAATAAGCCAGGCCTTCATGTATGCAATGCTAAAAATCAAAAACATTATTCGTCAGTTTACAGTATTATACCACCACATTTCTTTTGCTACATTTTTACAAACCGCGAGGTAAAGAAATTATTGAAGTTCATAATTACTAGTAGGCATTTATTTACAAGTGTATCAAAAGTCCTGCATCCCATTTTGAATTACATCCCCCCATGTGGCATTTTTCATGCAAACTCACACGTTTTGAATTGCATTGAATTACAATCCCTACAGTACACTACTGTGCAGATTCTGTCAAAATATCCTTATAAACCTAACTCTGTACGGCATATTTTGCAGCCTCCAAACGCACTCTCCTCTTGTACTCAACCTTATTGTTCACGCAGAGATTGTACGCTTCCGATTGCGCCGGACTATGGACGTTGGGGCAATCCAACAAGTCTTGGATTCCAAGCACCATCTGCTTCACGGTAATTGCTGGTCTCCATCCCTCTTCCTCATTCAAAATGCTCAGGCAAATGGTACCAGATGGGTAAACGTTTGGACTGTTCGTTCAAGGGTGAGTTAATACGTACATACATTATTTCAATGGACAAAACACAGATCACATCACAGCACGTGAAAAGTCATGATGGATGGCACTACACTACGTGTATCATTACTCACTGGAACAAAGGTGGGACAAATTTACACTTTGGGGGTTTGGATGGATACTCTTCCGAAAACTCCATTTTCACTTTGTAGACGCCGCCAGCCCAGTCGGTTGCCTCCTTGCCCGGAATCCCAGTTTCCCAAGTCATCAAATCCATGGATCCATCGGGCTTGGAAATTGGACGGGCCCAGAATCCAAATGGATGATCGCGCCTCCAGTTCTTTCTTTCTTCTTTTAATCTTCCTTGGGCTATACCGGACATTGTTGATGTGATTGATTGCAGTGGAACTAACTTGTTATTTGGAGAGTTCGGAGGAGGAGCTGGGTGAACGAATGATTGCTGAATGTTGTGCTCTAATGTCCGTCCATCATGATGTTGTCGCGCCGCGTGGATAAAATTCATTAGGAAGAGGCGAGAGATGGAAAAAATTGAATAATCCAGTCGTGTAGAATTTTGGAGTGGGGGTCCTTATTTTACCCCAAAATGGACAACGACCGACCAAATATTTTGTGTGCGACGACGACACTGCTATGCTGGCTTGACAACACACCCATACATAGCGCAGCGGAAGGGTACGACCCTTACCTTACTTGGCTGATTCGTAAACAACAAAATCATTACGATGAAGAACGTAACCGAGTCCGATTCTCCAGTGTTGAGAGATGAGACTGACATAGAATACTTTTCTGATGCTATTCTCGGTGCCGCTTTTTTAGTCATAGGTGTCATTGCAGCAAAACGGTGAGATTTGCTAATTTTACACACATCGTGCTTTCAACGATGTTTCGCGTCATGTTACATTTCACATTTCATCTCCAGGGATGGGTATTATATTATTTCATCCAATCTAATTCATGCCCCTGTATATTATTATTGTCACAGAATGGCATGGAGTCGGCAACATGGCGGAGTTGAAACAAATGTAGTCACAGCATTCTACAGCCTCATTCTCATGACTAGTTTCTTCCGAGCCATCTGGTTCTTGATACCGAACTCCCTCCTTGAACCATCCTATGTCCCTCACGCCGTAATGGCCTTCGACAAAGAACACCCAAGCTGGATCGGTGGATTCTGCAGTGAAGAATTGCTAACAGCTGGATCTCTATCCTTGTTCAGCATCTTCATTTTGATTTTGGTCTATTGGGCCGATATTCTTAAAAAATACTTTCATCCTGGGTCTCGAAGGGTGCGGCCCATGACCACTTTTAAGAACATTGTGGGATTTTTATTTGCAATCGAATTTCTCAATTCTCTTTTTTTCCTGATGCAATGGTATTCTTCAGAGGGAATGATCCTTTTGAATGCCATCCTGTTGTCAACGGTTTCCATCATTTGTGTTGTGGAGATAACTGTCTTTTCGCACAAGTTTCGTACTGTCTTGCAGACGCTTGGTGCTATCAATCAAGTTTCTACTGAAAGCCAAGTAAAGCGTATTGTGTGGATTACGGTCACTGGAAACTTATTCTTCTTCACCAGGGCATTCATCGAGGCCATCTTTGCTGGAATGTTGATTGTTTACTGGCATAAGACTGGGACTGTTCAGGAGATTTTTAGTCATCCTCTTTGGGATACATACATGTGCTTGAAGCACTGGAGTGAGGTTGTGATTTTGGCATTGATGCTTTATATTTTACAGAGCAGATTTACGACTAGTGGGGAGATGAAGACTGGTACCGCTGGATATCAGGCGGTCCCGGACGAGGACGAGCCCAAGATTTCGGGAAACATTGTAGTTTGAGGCGGTATTGTTTTGCAAATTGCATAGTTGAGATTGATGTTTGTGTGCGAGTACATGAGGAGCAATGAAGATTTTCACGACAGCAGAAACGGCAACAGGACTAAAAACGGAGTCCTATTTGAAACGTGTTGCTATGATCAAATAGTGTTGGAAGATTCAGCTGCCGCCTGAGAGAAGAGATTTTATGTTTGACATGTTCCAAGGCGATTTGAGATTGTTTTGGAATGAATGAGCTAAGAATATTATATAGAAAAAAGTAACGATAAGGTTCGATGTTGAATATTGATTACACAAGCGAACAAGCGAGATTTAAAGCACGGTGTCTTTTTTCTAAGAAGTGTTTATAGGTTTGTGGTATTCAAGTCTTGCGGAAAACTTCTATTTGCGACTGTTGCGCCAAGCGAGTTGCGCCACCACATTCGAAGGAGCAATACCTGTACGGTACGGTAGGTACTGTAGCAATGCAACATGATATAAATAGTGACACGGTGGTACGTCGGTACAAAAAGTACGGACAAAATAATTCAAAATAAACAGGGGGAAGTGAGGGGTGTACTATTGAACTATTACCATTTAACCCCACCACCACTGACGCTCCAATTATTGGCTTTTTTGGTTTTGATTTTGGCTCTCACCATCCATCAAAACAGATTTTCCTTCCATCGATTTCCTGGCGAAGAACAAAAACACATCACAAAGATATCAAGATATCTCCATTATTACATAGCTCACACATTGTATTTCAAGAACCTATCAACAACAATGAAGCTTTCAAATGCAGCGTCCCTTCTGCTCCTTGCAGCATCAGCTGCAGGATTTTCCATCCAAGGTCCTCAGATCTATACCTCCCGCCAGCTCCGATCGCACTCAATTGCTCCACTTCAAATGAGCGATACTGATACTTCTGAGAAGAAAGGTGAAACCTTCGAGTTCCAGGCTGAAGTAGGAAGGGTTATGGACATCATTATCAACAGTCTTTACTCAGACAAGGATATTTTCCTTCGTGAACTTGTCTCCAACGCAGCCGATGCCTGTGATAAAAAGCGTTTCTTAAGTGTCACTGCTGATGCTGACGATGCCTCTATCGACCAGAGTCCTCCTCAAATCAGAGTCAAAGCAGATGCCGATAACCAAGTGATCATTATCGAAGATTCTGGAGTCGGAATGACCCGCGATGAGCTCATAAATAATTTGGGAAAAATTGCACAGTCTGGTACAAAGAATTTCATGGAAGCTCTCGGCGATGGTGGTAGCGCAGATGTGAACTTGATCGGGCAGTTCGGTAAGTTTTTCTCCCACGGTTTTATCTCGTTATTTCTCCATTGAAACGGAACTCAATCAATCCATCATTTGTGTGATAGGTGTGGGATTTTACTCTGCTTACTTAATTGCAGATAAGGTAGAGGTAATTACGAAGTCAATGCAAAAAGACTCGCCACAGCTCAGGTGGGAGTCTGACTCAGGCAATTCCTTCACCATCAGCGAAGCAGAGGATGCAGATCCTATTGAGGGATCTGGAACTCGTCTTATTCTTCATATCAAAGATGATGCCTTGAAATATCTTGAAAGTAGCAAACTTGAGGAGCTTCTCCAGAGATATAGTGAATTCATTGAATTTCCCTTGAGCCTATGGAAAGAATCCACGGAGTACGAAAAGGTACCTGACGTCGAGGCAAACGCCGATTTGGCAGAGGGAGAAGAACCAAAGATGAAGACAGTCCCCGTAACCAAAGAAGAGTATGCAACTATGAATACCCAGAAACCAGTCTGGCTTCGCCAACCTAAAGAAGTAACAGAAGAGGAATACAAGGAGTTTTACAAGGGTGCATTCAAAGGCAGTTACGACGAACCACAATCATGGACTCACTTCAGACTCGAGGGACAAGTAGAATGTAAAGCTCTTTTGTATATTCCCGGTATGCTTCCCTTCGAATTGAGCAAGGATATGTTTGATGAAGATGCTCGAAACATTCGTCTATATGTCAAGCGTGTCTTCATCAACGATCAGTTCGAGGACATCATGCCCCGTTGGCTTAAATTCGTAAAGGGAGTTGTAGATTCTGACGACCTTCCACTTAATGTCAGTCGTGAAATTCTTCAGAAGTCAAAGGTTTTGAGTATTATTAACAAACGTCTCGTGCGTAAATCTCTTGACATGTTCCGCGACTTGGCCAAGGACGAGGACCCTAGCAAGTACATCATGTTTTGGAATAATTTTGGAAAGTATCTGAAGATTGGAGTCATCGAGGATGAAGTCAACAAGAAAGAGCTTGTTCCTCTGCTTCGTTTCTATTCTTCCAAGAGCGAAGAAGAATACACTTCATTTGATAAATACATTGAAGGAATGCCCGAAGGACAGAAATCAATTTACTACGTAACTGGCGAGGGAAGAAAGAATGCTATGCAGCAACCTCTCATTGAAAAACTTACTTCTAGAGGTTATGAAGTTTTGTTGATGACAGAGCCCTTGGATGAAATTACTATTGAGGCAATTCGTGATTACAAGGATATCAATATTGTCGATGCTTCTAAGGAAGGATTAGATCTCGAAGATGACGAAGAAAGCAAGAAAGAGAAGGAGGAGCTAAACGAGCAGTATGCAGATATCTGCGAATATCTTGAGATTGAATTGAAGGGATCCGTACAAAAAGTGACCGTGTCTACTCTCCTCACTGATTCACCAGCAGCCTTAGTCCAGGGTGAGTACCATCAAAACCTTTGTTTTATCCCTTTGTTTGTTCTCGAGCTTCCACTAATGTTTCGTCATTTTAATTTTGCAAAGGCGCCTACGGTGTCAGTCCAACTATGCAACGTTACATGAAGGCTCAGTCCGTTGCGAGCGGAGGAGATGGAAATCTTGATTCGATGAACCAAGCTGTTCTAGAGATCAATCCTAAGCACCCTATTGTCCAAGATCTCCAAATGATGGTAAAAACTGACAAAGAAAGCGAAGAGACAAAGAATTTCGCCATGTTGGTGTATGATGTTGCAAGTATGACTGGTGGGTATGAAGTTTCTGACACAGGTGCTTTTGCTAGTCGTGTAATGAATATGATGACTTCAAAAGCTAAGCAGGATGTTGAGGAGTCGGATGAAGTAATTGAAACTGCGGAGACAGTCATCGAAACTGCAGAGACAGTTGAAGATGACGACAAGCCAATCGAGCCCGAGGTTATCGCCTAAGCTTCTTTTTGTCGGGTTTCGCGTACAGGTATTTTAAAATTTAGGTCCATAACATTTTAGGATTTTAGATTCAAAAGGTAAAGATTTTTTTTATTCGTCAAGGACGATTATGTATTTAACAACGCCGACGACAAGTTATTCAAAGTGAAGTGGATAGATGAGGAGGATCATGAGCGAGCCACAGGAGGGGAGGAGGGGGATAGAAATCCCTGATTCCCTACATTTAATAAGACATAAATGGTTTCCCCCCTTCGAGAAGACTTTGGGATGCATTCTCTGCTTCAAATTTCAAACTTTGATTTAAAAGCTCAAATTGGTTTACACTGATTTATTGACACGATGGAGAATGGTCTATCTATGGCTCGCACATACACACAAAATGAGACTGGCATTTGTCGTTATTTGATCGTTCGTGGTATTCAGGTGAGGGGTAAATTTATCCCCCTTTATTCTTAGACGCACGCAGACAGCACAGAATTGGATCTTGTTGATGCGCTGCTACCGTAAACGAGTAAACGTAAATACAGTGTAAATACCGTAATTGCGATCATTCGCATACAGAGGTAACATCTCAATCCCCAAAATAGACCACCCCACACCACTAAGTCACGAGACAAACATGCCTTTCCTCAAGCTACCTATTTTGCAACTGCTTTCTCTGTTGACAGGTTGCTATGGATTCATCGCTTCTCTGCCTCGGCTTCCTACTCAAGACGGACTTGTTGGATTTTCGCTCAGGAGAATATCTGCACTAGCATCCTCTGCAGTATCACCGGCATCCGCTTCCGTTCTAGAGGACGCAACTTCAATTCTCCAAAATTATGACCAGTTACAGATTCGATACATGAAAGACAACCCAATAGGTATGGGAGGCGGGACATCTGCTCTTCAATTTGTCCAAACTCAATTAACTTCCGAAGATCTTGAACAAATGCGATGTGCAATAGTAACATTAGTAAACGAAGCCCACACACAACGAGCCAAGAATCAATCTGAGGGAAGAATAATGCTTGGTATCTGTGCAGAGAATGTTGACGAAGCACTGATTGGCTTAAAAACTTGGGTGCCATGTTTAAATTTGCCCCGAGGGCTGCTGCATGGTATGGATGTCGATGGAACGCCGATTCCTCCCGAAGAACTTGGGTCAGTTTACGTAAAGTACAATACTGGGGGATGCATGACGTTCACAGATATGAGAAAAACTGGGATGGGTTTTGATGCTTTGTGGAGACCAGGTGATGCAGCGCTTGAGCCGTACGACGGCGACTTTCGTGGTGTTTACTTCAATGTAGAACTGCAAGATGGAGAATTTAGGCAATTCGGTGTTTTTCCGACAGACCTCTTCCTGGAAGAGGAAGATTGGTAAGCCAGAAACCATACCCTTTTCCAGTAGGAATTTATGGACCTTTTCTGCGTGCTTGTACTATTCTATTCGTATTGTTGCAAGTCGAGACAACTCCGTTTCATTGTAGAAACGCAATCAATTAGACATAAACCTTGGCCAAATTACAAATTCATGGCAACTACAGATATGCTGCTGGGTTTGAAATAGATTGTATTATTGCAACAGCTTCAAGTATTTGAATCTAAAACGATACCACAAGAAACGATGCGTTGATAAAAAAATCAATTGTAATACCAACACAGGTGTAGCAAATTCAAAATTATTCTATTGACTTATCTCTTACGCGACGCTTTTCAAGGATGATTGAGTTCTCGCATCAAACGTACCACTCCCCATCAGAAACTATTGAAAATAAGATGTATTGATATACGGTTACGCGATCTTCCAATGTTGTCCTCACATTTATTTCAAATAAAACCTCTCATCAAGCGTTCTCATCGTGCACAATTTTTCTAAATAGTTCAATATTACCCGCCATCATCATCCTCGCAGTCCCACCCACGGACCAGAGATTCCTCAAATCCACTTATTACACTCATCAATCGCAATGAAGAAGCTTCATTTGCAACAGCAAATCGAATTGTCCTATTAGTTTCCTGTTGCATTCGCCTTCTGGCCGTCGTATTTAGAAGTGTCGAGCGCTTCCTCATAGAAGCCCTGTAAACACCTGCGGCGTACCTTTGCATCTTGATTCAAAGAAATATCCGATCTTATTTTTATAGTGTGTAAAATATTTCAGTATCATAGGAAAAATGAGAAAATGTTGAGTTGTTGCAGTGAATATCTCGTGATTTCAAACACCGTTATGATATGTCAAAATAATCTTTTATTGTAGCAGCACTGTTTGTTACCCCATTGAAATCTCACCTCTCACTTTAACTTTCAAGTTGCCTGTAACCAACTATGAAACTGACCAACGCTACCTTTTCTATTATTAGTATTAGTATTGGCTTGTTGAGGTGTGGTGCGGTGGGTGGTGTGATGTGATGTGGGCTTTTTAAAGCAGTAGTGAGGCACGCTTTGAGAAGAGGAGGAGGAGGAAAGGAGACTACTTCAGAATGAAAAGCATCGAATAAATGAATAAATGAATCTTGAATCAATCAAATTAAAAAATGTTTTATGCGATGATTAATTACTTGTACTAGACCTAGTTTCAAGAGCATCAGCGCATGAAAGTCCGTTTTGCGAGCATCTTCTTCTCCTTTTCTATTTCTTTCAATTGATGTTCCAACTTTTCTCGCTTCTTGATAGATCCAACACTCTGCAAACCAAAAGGAAGGCTTCGAAGCTCTGACCTAATGTGTTCTATTCTCAAGTCAAGTTTTGATTGCAACATTTTCGCTTCTTTTCTGGTTGATGGTGATGGTATAAGATCATCATCAATTACAGATAAACTATTATGTTTGCCATTTTCAATATTGGATGAATCCTTTTTTCTCCCTCTCCTACCATTCATAATTCGGCGCTTCAAGATATATTCTGGTATTTCTCCAAAGTATTTGTGCCTTGAAGAAGAATTAGTTGTAGTTGATAAGGATCGATCATCAAGAGCGTCCTTAGATTTCAAGGAAGGAAGTGATGACAATTCTTCCACAGACGACCCTATAGTTGCCACCGTCTGAATCGAAGAATCTGAATCTTCAAAGACCTTTGATCTGACATGCTCAAACACTTTCTTCTTCCAAGATTCCCTTTCATCTTTCTTCCTCGATTCGTTTTTCTTTTCATCACTTAATCTCCTCGACATCCTGTGTTGCATATCCGAAAGTCTTCGTCTATGTTCCGCTTGATGGTTGAGGACTTTACTCTTCACTTTTTGTTTGTGAGAGAAATTTTCTATAATTGTAATGGGTTCGGGTGCAATGAGACTGCGAGCATCATATCCACTATTCTGATATTCTGCTATTCTAGAAGCTTGATTTGTGACACAGTAGAATTCGTTCATCTTTTGGTTTCATTGTCAGTGACAACAAGAGAGATTGGAAAAGGGAATTGCGCACTTTCGATTCAAGTTTTTTCATGAGTCACCTTTTTGTTCAATCGGTGAATGAAAGTGAATCACTTGATGATTTGTTTTGTTAGTATTGTGAACACATTTAGTCTCAGTGTTGTAGGAACCAAAACGCAAACTTGACCGAGGACAGGAGATGATTCTGCAGAAGATCTAGTTGCTACGAGTTTTCGAACTCATCCAACAAATTATCTACCGCGATCAATCTGCCCGTTGGGTGTCTGGGATAACGACACTGTGAAGTGAATGATGCGCGATGAAGATTTTTGTGCCCTTGCATCGTTTTTTGGATGAGGGTGAATGGATTGATTCAGGAGGAGGTAGTAGGAGGGTGTATTTTGAATTTGGCATGGATATCTAGGAAAAAAAGATGAGAGTCAGAAATGGCCTAAATTCCTCACTCCAGTGACATCATCTTCAACATCGTTTCTGACATCACACACTCCTACAACATTAACACTTGACGCTTGAGGCCAATAGCTGAGAAAGAATACAAGTAATTCATCGGATATCGGATATCTCATCTCATTTCATTGCGCTAATCCAAATATTTCACGAGATATGTTGAAGTCTCTCCCGCTTTGGATGCTATTAAATGCATCATGTGCACTTTCATATGTATCATCCGCATATTCACCAACGAGTACTAAGAAGATTCTTATCCAACCGAATAAGCTTGGAATTGGGATGGAATCAATACGCAATTCTCAAAACCATGCCAATCCTCTTGTCATCCGTGGGGGGAGCCTCGGCTCCTTAAATCCTCTTACAATTAGATACATTGCTATTAATCCAGCAGCTGCAAGTCTCATTGCTGGCTCTATAGCTGGCGCCTGTGGAGTTGGTATTGCTTTTCCGTTGGACACCCTAAAAACGAAATCCCAAGTATTGGGATCGGCACAAGCTGGTCTTGAGCTCGATGTTTCAACAGCTGCTGATGGATCGTCAAGTGCTGCCTTAGTCGGAGATGATGTGTCTAAAATGAACATGTTTCAACTTATTGGTCTGATTTATAGGTTAGAGGGTATTTCAGG
>Ga0115005_10002124_pt1 | contig 15819 bp, 12 predicted proteins | sample ArcOceMetagenome_FD_87163 | JGI IMG/M metagenome (GOLD analysis project Ga0115005, IMG submission 87163) | Marine eukaryotic phytoplankton communities from Arctic Ocean - Arctic Ocean - Greenland ARC118M Metagenome | ecosystem: Environmental > Aquatic > Marine > Oceanic | place: Arctic Ocean... | reverse complement strand
TGATGACAGAGTGTCATGAGGTGATTGAAATTGTTCGAAAGAATTTGAGAATTTTGTTTAAAACTCCCAACTGAAAAGGTGGCGCGTGGAAAGTTTGACACTAAAGGCCTAATACCGGTACCGCTTTCTCATCACTCATCCATCCTCCCTCCATCATCAATCACTGATCACTGACGAATGATGAATGACGAATGACGACCTGCTGCATCCTGGATTGCATTCTCAAATTCTAGCATTCTCGCCTCATGATATTTTCGTTGTAGAAGCAGCCTCCATCACAAATAGACAATGAAGCACTTATTTTATTTCTCCAGCATCATCGGTCTGAGCAATGCGTTTTCTCCCAGGCAATGTTCCCCTATTGTTCGTCCCATCTGCCACAAGATGATTGGCGACCAACAACTACTACTTATGAGTAGTACCCCTATCGAAACTCTATTAGCTGCAACGGTGGCGACCGATTCATTGAAACCGGGCGAGTCCATTCGCATTATTGACAGCGTACTTTATCCTGAATCCGAGTATAAACACAGATTGGATATAGGTAAAGATTCCCAGTTTGGAGAGGAAAGCTCTATCGCAGCTGTTGAAGCAAACGATCCACGACTCTCTCTTACCTACCACGAATTCCCGCTTCAAAGTTTAGATTCGTTGCTAGATTTGGCAATCGGCACGTTTGAACTGAAAAACGGCAAAAAGCCAAATGTTCTAGTTGACTTAGGAAGTGGATGCGGGCGTCTTGTATTATATCCTGCCTTGGCGAGCGCTGAATCCGATTGCGATATCTTATGGAAAGAAGTGCACGGGATTGAAATTAGTTCGCTTATGCACGACTACGCTGTGAGCATCCTGGGGAAAGGTTCCCAACAAGGAATATTTTCTGTGCCATCTAATGACCCCAAGGATATTCAGATATATCTCCACCAAGGTCCTGCAAGTGAAATGAAAGACGTACTATCTCAAGCAGACATTATTTTCTGTTACAGTACTGTTTTCGATTCTCAAGGTTTCAATGTTGACATAGGAGCAATGGTTCTAGCAAAAGAATGGAGTCAGCTACTAGCTGATGTCTGCAAGAGTGGAACTGTCGTGATCACTACAGATCGTGCATTAAATCCTGTACATGGATGGTCTTTGAGCCATACTTTGGAAGTCGAGAATCCTTCCTTGCTTGGGAGCACTGGCTATGTTTCAATAAGACAGTAAGGGCACGATTTTGGATGATAGGTTTTTACTAGTCTGTGTTATTATTATCAAAGGCTATGAAGAAATATATTTGAGATTGCCCGACAGATTCCAAAATTGGGCGTTCGTGATTTTTCAATGTACATGTACTGTGTCTTTTACACGTTACGAATGCTGCTCCTCTGCAGAGAGGAATTGTTCGATGATTCTACATGATAGCGATTGATCTTCTAGCATGCTATAATGAGAGCAGCCAAGAAGGGTCGACCTCTTGCATTTAGCTGAAAAATTGTTGGAGAATAGATCTGCCCATTCATCGAAGGCATGCAATTGGGACACAAAATCGTATTCCCCCCGCGTTAGAAGAACTGGCGGTAGAGGGTTTAATACCATGCTGGGTCCAGTGGCAACATAATCTTGGATCACTTCTGTTCCTTGCCAAACTTTGCCACGCTTAGAATATGATTCCTGGAGCGAACGAGGAATGTCAGCAGTGCGGCACACGTGGTTTCGGTGGAAGAGAGAGGTGGCGTCCTGTGGAGAAATGGCATCCTCCAGCATGCTAAGCGCAGCCTGGGACTCTTTATCCACTTGGTTGATATTAAACGGTGTAGAGCATAACGTGACACTTAAGCACTTTCCTAGGTTTCTTGGTCCCTTGTCGCTCAAACGCTTCGCAAACTCGAAGGCCAGGATTCCTCCAAATGAATGACCAAATAGATGAAAGCTTTTCAAGCCAAGATGACGAACTAGAGCTTCCAAGTCGTCAACTGCAAATGGAATGGAGTAAGCCGCAAGATCACAGGGTTCGCTGCTGTTGCCACATCCCAACTGATCGTAGACTATGACACAACGGTCCAAACTGCTCGCTAGAGGCTTTAGATAGTTTGAGGGTATTCCTGGTCCACCATGAATGAGTATAAGTGGTTTCTTTGCTGATGATAAAAGTTCAGGTTTATGGATAGTGTAGGAAAGGTTGAAGTCAATGCTCACATGTTCATCATTGGTGTTATATGACAATGGAATGTAGGTACGATTGACAACAATAACACCACTGTTGGGACTGTTTACATTTGAGGGCTGAGCTTGACGTTTCAACCCTCCAAAATTACCAGACCGGATGTGTCTTGTTCTAACAATCATTTGACACTACTTCTTGGATTAATGAAAATGTACTAGTAGATGTACAGTAAGGTAGGTGATCGGTAACTTCTTTGAAATCAACAAAACAGTGAAAGTGGCATCGCTTGCTGCCAACGTGGTGCAAATGAGGCCTTTTGGGGCTTAAGAGAGTACTTTCATTGAGAGACAACGAGAACCCAGGTGTCAGATCCGATGATCTGACATTGAAAAGGTCCTGCAGTCTGGAAACAGCTGGAAAAGGTATTAACTTAAGCCCTCACTTATGATAGATTGAAGATGTCACAAGAGATGTCATAAAAGAAGCCTACTGTTTAGTCACACCAAGAAGCCTGATGTTGTTTAGTCACACCGGTCACACAGGCTTCCTATTCTAGCTAGATAAAAATTCAAATAATGAAAGGAAGAGAATTGTCTGTCGTGTGGGGGGAGGGTGAAGGGTGTTATGAGTAACTGTAATTTAACGGCATCAACACCTTTGTGATTGGTTTTGCCTGGGATGTGATTGAAGAAGTCGCATACGTAAAAGAGCCGCCGGCTGCCCTTACTGTGTACTGTGTCTATACAGGGTCATAATATTGTGTGCTTAATATGGTCAATGTTATTCTACTTGGCAATAAGAGCTCGCATTCGCGAAAGTTCCTTCGGCTTACCGTACGGATATACAGTAGAATTAAACTACCTCTCTTGCCTGGGCATAGCTATCTACTTTAGAAATAATAATGTATATGTTTGCGATAAGCAATCCATAAAAGTTGCTTATAAAGTTGGAAATGTGACGAGAAAATAGTTCTTTCTTCTGAAAGGTCATTTTATAAGTCACAAAATTACCAGAAACTTCACTATCTTGAAGTCGTGGAACATCATCTTGAATTAATGGTACATCGCCTTTTGGCATGCTCGTATGATGCTAGAGATTTCTTTCCCTATTCAATCCTATCATTATTTGGCAAGCGCCAAGTGATAACGCGCAAAGGTATGTATGATACGGCAATAACAATATTTCTATTCTTTATTTGAAAGTTGGTTGGGATGAATAACCTGTCTGCTACGGGTATAATAGTTGACAGAAACGAACGCCGAACATCGACAAACATCGACAAACATCGAACATCGAACCGAACAACGCACCTCGCACCTGCCTCTCGTACAAATATAATATTATCATTTGGAACTTGGAACGACGATACAATAGTATTTCTCCCTCGGCAGTACAACTTCCAGTTCAATACAGCTGTGCCATGCGACTGCTCCACAAGCTATCAATCAGCAAAACACAAAGAACTAACGAGGCATTCTTAAATCTCGTCACCTTAAAAAGAACAATGTCATCATCCGTCGCTACACCAATTATTGAACTCCGAGAATACCATCTCTTCCCACAGCACGTAATACCCTATACTAAAGCAACTACCGATGCATCTACAACGCGCAAAGATCTTCTACCCCTTCGCCTCTTCTCTCTACCAGAAACAGGAGGCGATCTCAACGTCGCAACTCACATGTATTACTTCCAAGGAGGATTCGAGGAACGAAATGAAAGGAGAAAGGCCATGGGCAAGAATCCTGATTGGACATCATATCTCCAAACTGTGAAACCATACATGGTGAATCAAAAGAGCACCATCTTTGTCGAAGCGCCTCTTGTCAGTGAGATTGAGGGAGTTTGTGGGTTAAAGCCTGGTAATATAGAGTCAAGCGATCAATATTCTCATGGCGAATCCTCTCCTGAAGAATCCATTGTTGAATTGCGAAGATATCAATTGAAACTTGGATATGACACTGTCCCTAAATTCCTTGAATTGTACGGTGCAGGTCTTCCATCCAAATTGAATGCAACAGGGACAGATCCATCTACTTCACTGATCACGCTCTTGTATGCTGAAGTGGGGCAGCTGAACGAAGTGATTGAGGTGTGGAGACATGGGTCGACCAGTGCCATGGAACAATCAAGAGTTGCAGCGAGGAGTGCAACGGAGTGGAAAAAATCTATTGCAGAGATTGCTTCGTTGGCGAATGTCTTTACGAGTACCATTCATAAGCCACTTCCCTTTTCTCCCTTGAAATAGGTACACGTATGAGTTATGCTGCGTTTAGAACGCGGCAATGTTATGAGTTATGAATATAGAACAGGGTTGGTGTGTATACAATATTCAAGGAGTCTGGAGTCTACTATACCGGCACTGTAGCTCAAAAACTGGACTTTTATAGTAGACATTTTCAAACTAATTTCTAAATTATTGTATTTATTAAAAAACTTACACAGGCGTCCCCCTGCCTGGCAAGTCACTTTTGCATTCTAAAACAATCGACACCGTAACCAATATATGTATTATTGCATAGACCCTAAATCGGTCGTGTCTCGGTTGCTTTTCAGCTCAGAGTGCAATATCTACGAAAGACCAGTGTATTACTTTTGTTCATCAGTTGACCACGACCCTACGATAGTGAAAAAAGAATATGCTTTCCTCTATAAGAAACTCTTGTTGTTAATTGTGCGACAAATCATGAGAAATCGATCGAGAAATTTCTTAAATGTTCAAAATTCGACGCGTCGATTTATGAACATTTGCGACATGCGACATGTTACGTAGCTAGCTACATGCGAGCATGCGCATCCAAGCATTTCGTTATTGATAGCCAGTGTACTTTGGCTTTATTGCTCCATATTGCAATAACATGAAAACACATTCCACGCTAACATCTCTGTGCCTGCCATTAGCTTTACTGAGAGTCTCGGCGCTGCCTGTTCAACCCGTTCAAATAGTTGATCGCGGTGATTTTCATCCTAACAAACACTATTATCACGTTCATCCTGACGGAACCCAGTTTGAAACGCCTGTCTTAGTCAAGAACGTTCTATCAAAACAAGAGTGCGAATCCATATTGGGACAAATTGTGAATGAGCTCGGAGATGACTTTGTGACGATTCAAAGAAAAATGAGATCGATTGATGAAAATGGTTCATTACACGTCGAAGCGGATATAGCAGAAGAAACGCTAATGAATGCATTTGCGTACATGATGGAAAGCCACCACGATGACGCATTCTTTTGCTTCTGTGAAGGTCTTCTAGATGGGAAAGAAAATTTAAAAGAAGTGAAGAGAATGTTGCGATCTGCAAAAGAAAGATTGTTTCAAGTAAATTTCGATGATGAGAAAGAGAATGATGAAGGCAATAGAGATATGTTTGAATTCTTTCCCACAGAGACGCAACCCACAGATTGTGTTGTCATTGCAGGGGAGGGAGCTACTTCTACATTACATAGGGATCCTTACACGTGGACTGGAACAAGTCTTTGCCTGGAAGGCACAAAAATTTGGAGATTCATCGCACCTCCGGGAGCATTGAAGGCCCAAAAGTCAATAGATGGTTGTTCTGACGTTGCTCTTATCGACGATGTAGTGAAGTCTTATAGATTGCCATCTGTGGCATGGGACGAAAATTCATATCTAAGCTCCGGATGGCAAAGCGATATGACTTTGTTTTCAATAAGAAACGAAGATATTCCATCCGCAGAAGCGTTTGCAACGCTCGAAGATGAGAACCCCAACCAGACTCTAGAAATAATGAAAGCTATAGCCATGAGCACTGAGAAACTTACACCAAGTCTAGATTTCCCTTTCCATCTACCTGGAAATGATGCACCTACATTGTTTACTGTTGTTCAAAAACCAGGAGATCTGTTGGTAATCCCTGCTTTCTGGTGGCACCAAACCTATGCTTTAGGGCCATCTGTCGCAATTGCTTCTCAAAGGGGCGGCACGCAAAGAGATGCGAAAAGAGTAATTACTCATATATTCGAAACTGTTGGTTTTGACATACATGCTAACGAGCTGCCATCGGTGCTAAAGAAAGTACTTGACGAATCATACACAGGCCCTGCTAGAGATATTACAAAGGCTTTGTTTGAAGTATTGTCATCAATGGGATCGGAGCATATGTAAAATTAATATATAATTCCCCATCAAAACATGCTACATATAAATTATACCCCATTTATTTTTAAAAAATGTAAGAGGGCGTAAAGCAAGCAATCAGTCACCTAGTCCTGTGCAATTACCATAGCCCCTCTCTTCAGCATCGATTCGGTGTCTGTCTTCAGCTTCTTTTTATCATCGCTACCAGAAACTCGACGAAGATTGAGACATTCTCTCAATACGCCCCCACACAAGTGTGGAGGCACCCTAGTACACGCAATGCACCATTTAGACTTTGTGCAAATCTCAGTTCCGCAGTGTGTGCTTGGTGCGTACAAACCACACCTAGCACATTGTTCGCCAGTATCTGCAGCCTTTCGAAATGGTCCAAAACGACTAGCATTACGAGAAAGACTTCCACCAAGGACAGACTGTGCAGCGAGAACTCCAAGACTCTCAAATACATCCCAATACTTGTTAGATTTCCCCTGCAAATGCTCAGGAAGCCTTCTAATTTTCTCCAATCGCACCTCTTCAGGAAAATCCTCAGTTTTTGACAACCTCATGCGCTGTTCGTCTTCTCTTTGTAATTGCCTCCTAAGGTTATGAAAGCGATTCTTGATTCCATTATCTGTCCTTCCTGGAATCATTTTACTCATTTTTGCCCATTGGCTTCCAGTTGTGTTGAAAATGTGAAAAATAGTTGCATCTTCAATTGGACTCCAATCACAACTTTTTAGGCGAGGGTTCAGATGGTTCACGTACCGCTCTCGACACTGTTTTCCACTACGGCCCTCCATATTTTGTGCAACGTAACTCCACTTGACGGGGATCTGCATACGTTGAACCAAGTTGAGCAAGTGTGCATCTTCCTCTTTGCTCCATGTCTTTGGAGGATTCTTTTTGCTTGGAGATCCACCCTTTGTTGACGACGGGCTTTTCTTATTTGGCGATGCTTGACTATTGGGAGAAGTCACAGACTGGTGACTCATATTTGAATGAGAAGGATAATAAGGAGGCGGCATGTGAGGCGGATAGGGAGCATGTGGAGGATATGGCATACCCTGGTATCCTCCAGGAGGATTCATCGGTGCACCATACGGGGGACCTGCATACATATGTTGATAAGGCGGAAGGGATCCCGCATAATTTCCCTGGTTGTACATCATATGCTGTTGTTGACCATCGGCTGAAGGAGGAGGTGGTTGCCCGTGTCCACCATCAGGGGACTTTCCCATACTGACGGCTCCTCCAAGACCCTTTGGAGGCGACACTTCTTTCTTAGTTTCCGCGCTTTCACCTCCTTTTCTCTCGGGTGATGCGGTTCGACCCATACCTGCAATCTCACCGATTTTGACCCATTCTGTGTCACCGTCCCTGTACCGCAATTTATGCTCTCCCATGGCTTGGTTGTATTCCTCAACTGTCCCCTCGTACCATCTTTCATCTACGGGCCAAAATACCTTAACATTATGACCAATCATACATTTGGCGCAGAACCTGTAAGTCAGTTGAAAAGTAAAGGTATACACTGGATTAGTTGGGAGTATCGGTGAATTCAATGATATCCTAGTACTTTGGATAACAAAACAGGCTGTGCTAGATGATTTTGAGTTAGGTGACATCGTAACTTACCTCGATTCGGAATCGCTACAGACAAAGAGTTCAAGACTTTGTACTCTGCAATCTGCACAAGGATCCTTGTTTCCTGGCAATAGTTTCGGCATGCTGTTGATAGCTGTTGACAATAAGAATGATGTTTTCTTGTGCAAGTACTATTGATATCTGTAATAACTAATAAGCTTTGTCAAGAACCAACGTCAAGTAACTGCTGTCGTTAGTTGGACAACACCTCTATGAATGGCTAAAACAGTAGAACAATGAGTCCGTTAAATTGAATTGAGTATTAAATCAATGGCTAACGTAGCAAAATATGGGGCGTTGGATGATCTGTTGTAGCTTTGGTCATAGTTTTAGCTTTTAATAATAGGTTATGAATGAAAATCAAATTATTTGTACGTGTCCTTTCTTTCCTCTCTCCTTCTACTTTTATGTATTTTCGAGTTGCAAGACCGACGAGCAAACAAGAACAAGCTGAAAACAAAAGTGACATAAAATTTGGAACACAAGATTACTTCAGTTCTGCAGTCTGCACCGACCGCTTGCATTCCAGATATTCACCAAGGAACTCTCAAGAATTCAATCCTATTCACTATAATATTAGTTCGCTTTGCTAATGAAAGAAACCGACTGTAGGGAAGATTACTGCCACGATCTGGAGAAAGGCGACCATGTAATTCGCTGGACGTGCGTAGTTATATATCCCATCCAAGTTCATGGAATTGTTCTCAGTGCGGGACCCAACATTGTTACAATTGTAGACTTTGGTCTAACTGCCGCAAAATCTAGAAAGAACGATAAGATTGGAAGAACTAATGACTTAGAAGATATGGTAGATCACGAAGACAAAGCTATGATTGAGGCTTGTGAGAAACATAAGAAGGATAATGCAGGTGCGGACAGAATTAACATTATTACGTTGGTAGACGAGAAGGAAATCAAGAATTGGAAAAAAGTGCATTATGGAGAATCACTCAAAAAGCAAAAAAACTGGAGATGGTGGAGAAAGGAAAGTGATCCAGGGCAGGACGAACCCAATCACGACGAAGAAGAAACAAGTAGAGAGGCCTCGGCGTCGAGCTCAGAGTCAAGCATACAAAATACAGAGCCGCCTTCTCCTCAAATATGTTCAAAGCTAGTACACGTAGAAGATGATATTTCAAATAGCAAAGAATTGAATACCAAACAGCCATCTAGCTGGCTGAACTGCATGGGATCACCAAAGAAAATGAACAATTCTCAAGCTGGATCGAAAATTCCAATGCTTCCAAAATCCGATCCAACATATCTAGTCTTGAGCAGAGTTCGATATCTTCTCACAAACCCCAAGGAGCTTCCACCTCACCATATTCTTTTCTCTAACTCAGAATGCATCGCTGTGTTTTGTAAGACCGGAAGGTGGAGTACTCTCCAAGCAAGTATTCTGCTTTATTCGAGCGCCGCAGGTAACTTTAAAACTGTAATTTTGAGTTCAGCTGGAATAGCGGGAGCAACTACAACAGTCACGGTGCCTGCGACTGGAATAGCGGGATGGTTTGGTATGACAACCACAGCCAGCGTCAGTCTTATTTCTGTTCAACCTTGGCTCATCCCAGTGTTGGCAGGGTATGGACTTATCGCAGTGGGAACACCAATCATTTTGGCATTGAGAGCAAAAGATAAATGGGAGCGAGCGACAAAGCATTTGACTGATGGATATTGGGCTGCTGCCGAGAGTGACGTTTATGTCGAAGCTATCAAAAGCTGGAGTAACCTTGAATGAAAGAAGATGCTCTACCTAATGAGCTCAGTAGTACCGGTAACCGGTACTACGTGTAGTACTGCTCAAATCAAAACGACCATTTGTCGTTGTCAATAATAATGAATGTTTCCAATCCGGAACACATCATCATCAATCATACATGTATTTTCTCCAGAACTCGGTAGCACTAGAGTGTTAATATATTACACAAATTCTTCAGCTCATTCATCATATCAGCAGAATGGAAACTCTTCTGATCATTTTACATTGGCGCCTTCGTTGAAAACGAGACTGATTCTGGAATGCCAAGAGATCACAAAAGCACCCGTTGCCAGACAAAGCCGCGGAAAGATAACAATTAGGACAGCAGAAATTGAAAATGAACACTAATAAAATGAATTCAAATCAGCGCTTTATTTTGGGTCAACACTTTCTAATATTGAATATTCAACCCTTGCTCTTTCTACGTTTTTTGGAGGAGCTGCCCGATTTCTTAGCAGTTGGTGCACTTTTCTGTCTCTTCTTTGGCGTTTCTTCAACCTTCATCGAAATATCTGTCTCCTTGCCAATTTCAATTTTCTCATTTGGTTCTCCAAAGATGGGATGCACCAAATCAAGCATCAACTCTTTCTGCGTCTCTTGAACGACGTTGACATAAATCTTGACGCGAACCCTGTCAAATACCTGGATCTTGGTTTCCTTGTAACTAATAGAGTGCTTCTCTGCATCTCTCTTTATGTTCTTATCAGTGGCAGTGAGATGCGGAAGCCTCACACGGCCTTCAATTCCGTACCTTGGCACAATAACTGTGAAAGATGGTTCTGAGCTGTCATTGGTATCAACGTCAAGAACGTACGCGTCCTCTTCCTTCTGACCATCTTCTCCTGCAAAAACAATCAAGGTATGCAGCTGCACGCTAGCTCTTCCAGCTAGCTGGGCCGATCTATGACGACGATTCATATTTGCTGCGAGATCGTGAAGATATGACTTTGACGACAGATGAACCGGAAGAGGCTCTACGCCAATGGCCGCAGCAAGCAGACGATGGACACACACATCTGCATATCGACGAATTGGGGATGTGAAGTGAGTATATACAGGGGCCGCTAATCCATAATGGTGCCAGTCGGTCGGTTTATATTCTCCAGAGCAAAAGTACTGGGCTGGTGACATGCATCGTGTCGACAATATGCGCAAGAGCTTGTTGAAGTAAGCATCCTCTTCAAGAACTGCGTCATCAAGGGAATCTGCGAGATGTCTTGAATCCTCTATATTGAGGGAGAATCCTTTGCTCTTGGCTTTACTTATCAAACTATCAAACATGGACCTATTAGGCGCAGGATGGCGACGCAACACTGAAAGAGTCGGGTAATGCCGCAAAATCTTCTTTCCAACTGTAACATTAGCGAAGAGCATGAATTCTTCGACCAAAGCATTCGCTTCATAAAGTGTGTATGCCTGGACATCTGTTGGATTCAAAGACTCACTGTCCAGCACAAACTTGACTTCTGGACTGGCAAGAGTCAAGGCACCTGCTGCAATTCTTCTCTTCCTCAAAATTCTCGCTAAAGAATTTAGCCGTTTCACAGCGCTAGCTTTGATGTCATTTTCGTCATCAGGCTGATCAATCATACCCTGCGCTTGCTGATATGTCAGGGCGCCGATTGAATGAATGATGGACTTTTTGAATTGTACATCGATAATGTCTGCTTCGGGGGTAACTTCCCACAAAACAGAGAATGCAAATCTATCAACATTTCCTTTTAGACTACACAAGTCAGTTGTTAGCAATTTTGGAAGCATGTCAAGTCTTTTGTTGACAAGATACGTTGAAGTGGATCGATTTGCTGCCTCGAGGTCAATAGCTGTGCCCGCCTTGACATAATGTGTTACATCTGCAATGTGGACTCCTACCTGATAATTGCCATTTGGAAGCACAATGCAGTGCAATGCGTCATCGATATCTTTACAACCAGGAGGATCGATCGACAATACAGGCAAATTACGAAGATCTATTCTACCTGGTTCCAATTCAATCTTGTAATCTTCAGGGGGGAGACACGCTAGCACCTATAGCGGGGGAGTTAAATATGATTCAATGAGATGAACATACAATAGTCACCTAATACATCTCCAATACTTGCAAACAAAACTCACCTTTGCTGGAAATGGGTCACAAGGAATATTGTGTTCATGCAATAAAACTTCAGTCTCGACATCCATGGCACCTGTATCACCCATCGTTTTGACATAATGACCAAGAGGATACGGTGAATCAGCAGGCCAAGAATCAATAGCAATCAGAATTCTTTTGCTCAAAAGACGTTCGCGCTGGGTAGTTCTAACTAGAACAGGAGGCACTCTCGCATCAACAGCAAAGAATACACATGTTGTGCTACCATCCGGGTGCTCTACTTCATGCTCACTTGCAATCCTTTCTCGTTCTGATATATCTATCCTTTCTTCGGCGTTCTTCTTTGATTTGTCAACAGTATAAATCGAACCACAATAGTTGGTTCTGAAATTTCTACGTATAATTCCTAAAACCTTTCCAGTGGGTTTACGCATAGCGGTGCTATCAGACTTGGATCCTTCACCGGGTACCTCTACTGCATCAACAACATTGCTTTCGTCGCGAATTGACGGTTCTGCAGTTTCATCAGCGATTCCAGCAGCATTTGATGTTACTGGGGATTTCTTTTCGCTTTCATCTCCTAGCCACTTACTGACAGCATGAAGCTCTATTGCAACAACATCGCCATCAACAGCGCGGTTGATATCCTCTGTGCCAATTATATTCACAGCAACTCGATCTTCACCCTGCCTAACAGTTACATAGAATTTATCATTGCAGCCTCTTTCTGCTCTAATAAACCCCTGAAAGAATTTCCCAGACTTGACTCCGATTGATAACTCATTTTGAGGCAAATGAGCTGGGTAGTATTGCTTCCTTTTTCTGTCTTGATTCGGAGCAGTAGAGAACTGTGCAACCAGATCAGACAATGAGAGGTCGGCATTTTCACTCTCCAGATTTACAATATGTTCACGAACCGATTTGGGGCGATATAAAAACGAAGATTCACTGTCGAGACCTACTTCGTCGTCGTCTTCGAACGCTTCTTTTTGTTCCTTGATAGCAAGTTCTCTGCAGCCCTTGTCATCGGTCAACAAGATGACTTCGACTCCACTGCCAGATAAAGCCTCGCCATAATATGATGCAACTTGGCGAATCCTTGCATCATTTTCTTCATTGATGGAAATTTTCTCATCCGATTGAGGCAACTGAGTGGAAATATGGTGACAATCCGGGAAGAAAATAGCACATCTTTTATTTGATGATCCACTCTCATTATCATCCTTTGAAGTCGACGATCGTAAAAGATCCATGACTCTATTATATGCCGTGAAACTACGATGTCTGCATTCCAAAAGAGCCGTTTGTGGAATCACCAGGTTTGAAATGGCACATGACGAATGTTCCAAAACGTCAAGGTTGTGTAGAAGAACATTTGTGTCAACAATCACTAGTCGTGTTATTTCTTCCCTCATGGTGCCAGAGTACGTGGGAACCAAAAGAGTAAGAAGATCCTGCGAATTTCCGATTTTCTGCGCAGAACCAGTGATGGTCACAGAAACATTGTTGCGTTTGGCAGATGTAACAGATGGAATTGTGTATCCAAGTCCAAGATCATCGCGAAGATATAGTTCAGATGTAGACTGTAGGATCTTTCCCTTTCTGGTTTGGCGATAGTGACTCTGTGGCGACCACAAAGATTCGGATGACATTGTTTCAAGTGTTGAAGGGTTGAGAATCAAGGTATGGATTGAACTGTACGTTGTGTGTGTCTAGTTGTACTTGATGTGTACATTTTTTGTTTTACGCTTTCAGGCACCATGGTATCAGTCAAACTGGTGGTTCTCTGGCTCTCGAAAAAAACCGAAACATGGTCTCAAAACCTACATTAGACTAGACTTCTAATGGATAACACTTACTTTTTGTATTAGACAAACTAGATTTACTACTTTTTGTTCCCGAAGTGAGAAAACAAAGTGCCCTTTGTACTCTTCTTGTTAGAGTTTTGACCATTGCCATTGACTGTGCGTTTAGAACCCGAACTAGACGACGTAGATGAAAGATTTGAGGAAGGCCGAGTCGTGAAAAAAGTCGAAATAGACTGCTGCTTCTTGTGCGGCTGAGCATTCTTGGTATCTTTGCCATTCAAAACCAATGATGTTGAAATTAATTTTTCGTCAAATTTGTCATTAAAAAGAACGGACACGGGTACATGATCCGAATACTGCGGCGCAGTATAAATAATACCATTGTGGGGGCTCCCAAAAAATTGTGTATCAAGAGCCTCTTGTGTTGCACTTGCAATTCCACCACCTCCAAAACCTGCTCCTTGAAACATGCCTGACGCAATAGCTGCATGCAGAGCCGCTTCTTCGCTTTCAAACTTTTCCTGAGCATGTGGATATTTGCAGCATCGCAATTTCTGCGAATCATCATTATCAATATATTTCACTAGCGGTTCATCCACTAGCGTATAATCTATCCTTGATCCCATATTCTCAAATCTACGATTCGTAAGTTGCATCCAACAAGTGAACCGCCCCTGTGCGTTTGGATAGACGTGCCGGAACGCATCGACCATCCCATCGCGTTCAATTATACTATCCAGCCATTTTACTGTAGGCGACGACCTTTTCAATCCATCGGAATTTGCAATGAGTCGCATAGTGTCAGCATCCCAGTCAACCCCTGAAATCTTTGACATGAGTTCTGCAAGCGTATCCAATGATATCACATTAGCATCCCTTGAAATGCATTCCTTGTCCAAGTCCCGATCATGATACTTCCTTTCGCCAAAGTTAAAGTAAGAAAGGCATGCATCTGCAGTAGCTTCATGGCTCCCCAAATATATTTTTCGCTCTGAACCTGACTTTCCAAGCGTCACGCGTGCTTTATACTTTTCGAATTTAGCTCCCGTAGCAACATTTTGTGTCGTAACGGGCACAGCTTCAATATTCGATAACGCGGCTTCTATCATCTCCCAGTGCTGAGCAACTTGCTGCTTCCATCTTGGGAAATTCGACCCAGCATTCGTATCTCCACCCCCCTGCTCTAATTGAACACGAACTTCTTGTCGCACATGATTGATTCTCACAGAACGATACATCCAATAAACATCTATCCCCTTATGTGCAATATTCAAATCCCCAACTAAAATAACCTTCTTATTCTTTTGTCTCTGTTCGTGCATGCGCGTCTGCAACGCATTTAAGAATTTCATTTTATAAGAGAGTGGCATCCCGCAACTTGCTGGAACATATACATTGAACACGACGAAATCCCCATGATCTGTCATAACGGCTCTCCCCTGATCATCAAGTTCATCACACCCAAATGGTCTCGCATTGGCGTATTGCGTGATACCGCTCTTTGCAAATGTTACCACGCCATTGAAACCTTTCTTTGATTTATCAACGCAGCAAGCCCAGAAACTCTCGTAACCTTCAATAGAAGAACATCCGAACGGTTCCGATCGCGAGGATAGCTGCGAAAATGGGATTTTGTGTTCTTGTACGCATAGAATTTCAGGATCTCCGTGTCGTTTGAGATAGTGGGAGAAAGCATGGCTCCGACTGCGGGATCGTTTCTTGCTGGATGCTGATGATGCGAGGGATTGTTGCCATTCTTGCTGCTGCTGCTGTTCAGCGGTGATGCTGCTGTGGGAGTAGTCCTTGTCTATTCGAGTGAGGGTCGTCGAAAGTCCAGCTACATTCCAACTAATGAGGAGCATTTGAAACTAGGAGAAAATTTATTAGAACGGAGATTAGCACCTTGAAACTTTGAGACTGTTGCCTGTTGAGTGGTACGTACCGGTAGTATGATGTACAGAGTATCTCGCTCCTGTCTACTTTCAACTTTTATGTACGGTGGTGGTATCCTTCACCTCAATCCTTCGTTGGAACAAATTTGAGGATTTTTAACGTTGGCGTTATTTTTGGGACTTTTTGAACTACTGTATGTAGAAATGAAGCTCCTCTGCAATATTCGAGCGAAATACAAGTCGACAAAACAATCGTTGGAGACTCCAAGAAATAATGCCACGGAGAATGCTGGGAAAAGGAAATCACCAGAAGCAGTTAATTATGAAATACCTGCTTCTACCTTACAGGACCCTCCTTCAATCACTCGTACAGATAGT
>Ga0115005_10002121_pt1 | contig 15832 bp, 22 predicted proteins | sample ArcOceMetagenome_FD_87163 | JGI IMG/M metagenome (GOLD analysis project Ga0115005, IMG submission 87163) | Marine eukaryotic phytoplankton communities from Arctic Ocean - Arctic Ocean - Greenland ARC118M Metagenome | ecosystem: Environmental > Aquatic > Marine > Oceanic | place: Arctic Ocean... | reverse complement strand
TGTAGGTCTTTGATTGTGTTGTTGACATTTATTAGACTTGTGTCTAAAATGTCTTTGTCTGAGATTGTGTTGTGGTGTAGAAATGTGATGTACTTAAGGAAATCTTTGACAACTAATCGTTTGCCCATGATCATATTTTTGTGTGTCTGTAGTTCTTCTGTGGTGACGCTTCATTCTTTGATGATCACGAACCAGATATGAATAGAATGTACCTTTTGAGAATGAATAGAAAGAATATGATATGAATGAGGCTTAGAATGAATATATACTATACAAAAAATCACCAGGATTGTTGGATTGTATATTCAGTTTGGCTTCGTCCGCTGTATGCGATGGCAAGGTAAATGGTTACAGCGACCAATATGATGCCAAACACGACAATTGCCATTTTAGTTAGTATGGCGAGGATGGTTATAATGTGTAATATTTCCAAAAAAAAAAATGTCAAAATCTGTTGCCATGTTGGTTCGAGTTCAGAAAATACAGCTTGTAATTCGGGAGGAGGCAACCCAACAAGCCCTTGAACAGGAGAGGACGGAGCTTGTCAAACTCATCAAGCTCGCTGTGGAGACGGAGACGGAGACGGAGACGGAGACAGAGACAGAGACGGAGACGGAGCAGTTGTGGTCGCGTTGTTGTAAATGGTTGTCCGATGTGGCATTTGTCAACGATGTACCGGAACCTCTGTGTGACCCGGTACCATTGGGGTTGCGTCCTGGTGAAACAATTGGTCCAAAACGCAAACGTCGTCGCACAGTGGAGTACATCCCTACCGAACACGTGCAGGTGGAGTCGGCGGAGGAGTCAACGGAGGAGTCTGAATCTGAATCAGAATCTGAATCAGAAGTGGGTTCGGACTCGGATTCGGAGTACTGTCCTTCGGATGACGAATAGATGTAGAATGTTTTTGAAGTATGGCGACTATAAATGATTTTATTTTTTTTACTAAATATATGGAGGTGGATTCATTTGTCCATGCAGGGAATACATTTTCAAACGATGCCTTTTCTCGAATCAATAGGGTGAAGGTACATACGGGTGTTGACAATTTCCTGCATTTATGTTTCTCATTGTCTCACGACCATTTGTTCCAGTCTCCGATGAAGTTTAGTGACTTTCGGAACACGTCGGAAGCGAGTGCGATGAAGAACTGTTTCACTTTTTTCCTGGACTTCTGTTACAGCATCGGTGCCGCCAAGAAGAAGGAAGGTTTGGCGTTTGACGACATTGTGTGCGTGCTTGAAGCTTGCAAGCACAAAGACAAGGATCGGTATGTAGGTACTCGGGTGCATGTGTTCACGACCAGATGCCATTCGGAGCGCAAAAAATTGCATAGTTTCCTGGAGCACAACGAGGAGATCTACCGCCGGGGCAAGTTTGGGGAGTTTGAGCGGCATCGTGTGGTCAACAACGCCTACTCGTACGCCAGTCGAATTTGCAACGTGTACATGAACAACGTGTCTGGTATTGCGTCGGTGGACAGCATGTTTCTTGACTCGGACACGCAAGAGTTGTCCCCATCCAACGTGTTCAGTCTCGAGCATATGAGCCGACACATGTCCAACGCCAAATTCAACGAACCTGCTGACTACATGCAAAACGGTACGATTGTCTTCCCGGACGAAGCTAACATTCTTCGCATCTCTCCTGACATGTTGAAACCGGACATATTGATGGGCAGGTACTTGGTCGACTACTTGTTGTACCGTGTCAATCCTCCGGAGGCTCACATTCGGTTCATGGGCGGGTTTCCCAACAACTGCCAGTACCGGTTGACACTTATGACACACTCGTTGCGTGTGGATCCCCCGGCGTTGCAGTTGACAAACAGCGAGTGCACCTTCCCCGCCGAAGCCAAGGACGACATTGTCCAGTTGTTGAAGCATTTCCGAGTCCTGGAAATTGACCATGTCAACGATGTCCAGTGTTCGTTTGGGTTCTTTGAGTATTGCAGTTTGATCACCAACACCGAAAAGATCAACAATACGTCGTACATGTCGATGGAGGCGGTCGGCGACAAGGTGTTGTACCACCCCATGCTCATTTCGCAGAGCAAGTTGAGTGACATTGACTTGATCAAGATTCGGGGGGATTTGCTCAAAGGTGATCTTGAAGAGACCAAGCGCAAGCAGTTCATCTTGGGCGAGTTCATGCAGCGTTGTTGGGGCGATACCGACGCCAACATTTCCAAGCCTCTGAAAAGTGTCCAGCGGTGGTACAACCACGACTACAACGACGAGGTCTTTGGGTACCCGGTTCATTACAAGGGTCTGTCCGTGTTTGCCAACCGCGCGATTCGGATCATGAAGATGTACGACAAGTTGTTCTGCATTTCTTCGGCGCACCATGCAATGTTTCTGATTAACCATACCAAGCACGACTCTTGGCGGCACGAGATGGACCTGCACTTCAACGTGTGTTCCACGGGGGACGGTGCGACGTCCAAGAGTTTCCTGTTTGAGATGATGATCGAGACATCGATTCCCGGGACCTGTCCAGAGTTCACGTACGAGACCGCAAAGAGCAATGCCCACGACGACAACAACAACCATCTGCGCAATGTCTTCCAGGAGGCACCCCAGGGAATGTTTACGTCAAACAAGCACACGGATCCACAGCAGGAGGCGGCGTTCAAGGAGCGTTTGACGTCTCAAAAGACCAGCCATCGCCGTCTCCACATCGATGAACAGACAGGGGTGCGGAGTCAGATATCGTCGGTGTCGCAGGCAATCGGTTGCTATTTTGGTGCGTCCAATGACCCCAAGTCACGGAGTACTCCAGCAATGATCACACGTTTCCACTGGTTGGAGTCTGAAAAGGTGTACAGGGAAGGGCGCAACATCCACGACTGCCAACGTGCCTACGACAGCATGGGTCCGGTGGCGCAAGCGGCGAGAGAGCGGTCGGTGGTCTACCACAAGCTGGAGGACGCCATCATGGCAATGACGTTTCAATTTATCCGGGTTGGTCTATTGGAGAAACCGGAACTGGTGGTGGCAGACATTGTCATTGACAATTTCACAATGCTGTTGAAAAAGTACGGCATCACCTACGAGGGTCGTACTATTGAACGCACCAAAAAACTTTGTACGATCATGACAATGATCAACGCCAAAGAGCAACTGTTCCACACTCCTGGTGGCAAGTACTACCAGAAACCATTTCGTCTGGAGTATCTGATGGACATGCAGGACTTGATGGTCTGCACGGAAGAGATTGCAATTTTCTGTGTTGGGTTGATGTTCAACAGTATCGAAGCCGAGAACCACAAAAAGGTACTGCGAGCCATCTGGAAGCTGCACAAACGGTCCAACGAGTTTCGGGGCGAGGACAGCCAAACCATGGAGATCGACTACAGTTACATCGCCGTCGAGGGCATTAAACGCCTGAAGCAGCAGATCCATGGTACGATTCATGAGTCGGAGGGCAAGATTGGTGAAAGTGCCATAGAGAGTGTGTTGGAGGAGCTCCGCAAAGGTCAGATCATGTGTTCGGTGTACGAGAAGACGGCGGGGGTGTTCAGCGACGGGCACCCCGAGCCTACCAATGCCAGAAAGTTTCGGTGTGAGCGCATCATAGTAGGACCCGCAAAGACATATGTGCACATGGAGAACTTCCGGGTGTTTCGAGAGGGTACATCGTCTGACTTGTTCAAGGAATGTCTGAAGGAATTGTGGCACATGCATACCCCGCGCCACCAGATTTTGATTGGTAGACGCATTCGTAGTGAGAAGGGACTGGTGGTGCACCCTCATTTGTTTGACACCGTCATGATGCAGCCGAAAAACCAGTCTCTGATGGTTTCGGGTGGTACCATCTACGACGAAGACGACATGGACATCATTGACATAGACAATGTCACCAACCTTGAGGAGGAGATGTTGGACGAAGATCTGGATTCCTATGGCAGGAAACAACGGTCTGTGAAACTAGGGTACAACATTGATATGTTTGAAACAGAATGTGTATCAAACCGTAAGTACCCAGGTAACAATTTGAAGACCCTGTTCAAGAAGAGGAAGCGAGTAGTAAAACATACATAGATACATCAAATATTAAACTTGTATGTGTATGGCGTGTTCGTTTGCATGTTTTCGTGTGTCCATCAACATCATCAACATGAGTACTATGGTTGTGAACCCTTTGTTTGTCAAAGTCCTCCGGAACATCTCGGAGGTCACGTACAACCCTCTGTATACCACCCCCAGTTGTTCGATATGTCTAGAGCTCGTAGAGGGCAAGAAACACCAATGTAAAGTATGTAAACAGTTTACACATAAAACATGCATGTACAAATGGCAAAAAGAATGCAAGAAATTGACTTGTCCAACTTGTCGTTCGGAAATACAAATAACAGGCAAAAAAAAATGAAAATTTAGATGTTACAGCTGTATTAAATGATACCACAATCGTTTTGAACAAAAAAATGTTTAAAATCTGTATATGGTATTTTTATAAAAATATTTTGATAAAAAATCATTTTTAACAAAAAAAATGTTTAAAATTTGTATAAGATATTTTTAAACTAAATAATTTTGGACAAATAACTGTTAAAATTTTGTACACACCATTTTTGGGTCAATTTATTAATAAAAATTTTTTTTTTTTCACACTGAGGAATCTGTATAAACATTTGCTTGACCTTTTGCTTGACCATAATAGTACGGCAATTCTGGTTTCAACAATTTCCTTACGTGTCCATACACGATTACAAAAGCTGTAATGATCATGACAGCTTTGTATAATTTGTCTCCGTGAGACAGAGCGCTTACGCCGATCCCAATGCCCATTACAATCGCCACAAACTCTTGCCAAGTTTCCCATGCAAATTCTTCATGTCGACAATACCTATAAAATGCAATTACAATGTGTATGGCAATAAGCACTGATATAATTCCCAACACCACAAAGTCATTGACAGCTAAAGCAAAATACCACAAACTGGGCAGTGCAAATAACAAGAACATATCAAACATATTGATCAACATTTAATACAGGTGCTGCAAGCTTATAGTTGGTAGCACCTGCTTGGAGTACATCTTGGTGGTTTGGATCATTCGTTTCCCAACATGAACCAATATTCTTCTAGGATTTTTTCCCAGTCTGGTTGGGGTGAATGTTTCTCCCCCCCCTGTTTGTTTACATTGTTTACATTGTTCACATTGTTTGCTTCTACTTCCACTTCGTTCACTTTGTTGACATTTTGTACAGGGTTTTCTGCATTGCATTGCATAGCTCGTACAAAATCAAACACTGGAGTATCCATTTGTAACCGATTACATCCACATAAATACCACCTGGATTTCATTTGTCTTTGGGGGTTTTCTTTCCTGCTCTTGATTTTTCCAAGGCTCTTTTGCCTTCTGCTTCCTTGCGCTTCTTTGCTGCCATTCTGTCTTGTTTTTCTTTTTCTTTCAATAGTCTTGCTTGTCTTTTATTTGCTGTTTTTCTTGATTTTGTTGCAACCTTTTGGAATGACTTTGTTTGTTCTCTTTTTCTTTGTCTGAATGTTCTGTTTTTTGTTTGTGATTTGCCCATTCGTTAAGATACACGTTTGCTTTTATATGTTCATTTTGATTCAACAAATAGATACCTGTTTACTTAAGTAAACTGTGTTGCACAAATGATTCGCATGAACTCTATGCATTGCATGGATGACCGTGCACCTTTTGTAGTCGCAGGAATCAAGTACCATTCGGTGTGGCAATGGTTGGCTTGTGACAAAGCCCTGTCGGTCTCTGATGTCAGTGGTTTCATGATGCTGCGCAAAGTGGCTCGTTGCTCTGATTGCAAAGACCTGTTGAACCACATCCATGCACCCGGCTGGGACCTGTTCACAGCATTACTGGCTGTTGCCAAACACAAAGGTCAACATGTACCACACGCGATGTACATGGTGGATGATTGCGTGGTGGGGACTGGGGTCACCCTGGAAGAGTTCGAGCATGGGCTTCTTCCCACCGGTTTGAATTTGTGGGGCAAAGCTTTGCACAGTGTTGCAACGCCTTCGGTAACTTCCAATGGTTGATGTATTTGTATGGCGAGTATTGATGTAGATCCATATGTACACAACAATGACTGAACAAATGGATGAAATATCTAGACGTCAAACTGCAAATGCCCCCGATCCGGAAGTCATTGTTGAATCGTTGTCACACACCGAGCAAGGATGTAACTACATCATGATGACACTGACACACACCGGTACCACAAAACGACAACATCGGGGCATTGCATTGGATTACTCTGGTTCAATGTCTGAAATGGTTGCCATGCAAACTAAAACAGCAATACTGATCAATGCAACGGAAATTGCTTTGAACCAGATGAACGACGACGACATGGTAACAGTTGTTGTTTATGGGTCCCACGCAGAATGTGTGATTGAAAAGGTTCGTGTGGGTAACCCTCAGACCATTCCAACCATTGTCAGAAAACTTAAACACCGCGTGCACATGGGGTGTACGAACCCTGGAGCGGCGTTGCAATTGTTGAAGGAATGCGACCAAACCTTGATTCTCAGCGACGGTCAGTTCAACGAAGGACCGACGGACGCCAGGATTTTGCATTCGATCGTCAACCATTCCTTGTTGTGTGGCAGTATTTTTCCTGGCACAGACATGCATGACCTTGCTGACATCAGCGACGGTACATACTTCAATCTCAACTGCAACGACGTTGAAACGATGCAAACTTTACTGGCGTCATCGTTGGCAGCCCCTCCGATCAAACTGTCCAACATCTCCCTGGTACACAATGACATTACATACAATTTGCCATGTGTAAGAGCCGGTTGCAGTGCCCGGTATGTCTTTCCTGTACTTGGAGACACCGTCAAGGTTTCCTACATGGACGACATGGCAAACATGGTTACCATGGATCATATTTTTACAGTCACTGGTAGCATTGACAACAATGTAAAACACGTGTGGACGGTCCAGACCGCCACAGACCTTGCGGAGGAAGCTTTGCGCACAAACAACACTGCGATGAGAGCAGTATCGGTGACAATGTTTCAACATGCTGGGTTGGACGTCACTACTGACGAGGACATGAAGAGAGTGAGTTCATCACAACGTCGACAGTTTAGTATTGAACCGGGTTCGGTGCACTGTCCTCAAATATGTAGAGATGCATCCCAGGTTGATCTTGATGGTATGTTTGGAGTCGATGCGAAATAGTTAATATAATAATTCATTGTGTACCTTCCTTGTGTTTAAAATGTTTCTGACCATGTCTTTACCATGGTTGAACATCTTGTGAATCTGACCAACGTTTTGAGAGGTGAAACTAGAGTAGTACCCAATTGACGGTGCAAAAACTCGAACCCTGCCTGATTTACAGTTGAAGACTCTGTTTGTACGGATATCGGTTTGGAAATAGTCGTTGAGAATATTGATATCATTGACCATGTTGTTCCACAGCAAGTTGATCACAGTGTCCGTCATGACATTGACCAGTTTGAAGTGTGACCGGTCATACTCCGTTTTTTTGAATTGGTCGTATGACAATGGGTAGCACATCATGATGTCCAGGGTCTTGCCCAAGCCGGCGTTCTGTTCACACCACTCTTTGATTTCAATCACTGGGATGATATGACGGAGCGCACCGTCGACGTACATGTCCCCGGAGATCAAACGTGCAGGGAATATACCGGGAACACTGGCGGAAGCACACAGGTGCTCCATCAGATCGGTGTTCCCAGTCACTGTCTCGTACTGACCTTTGCTATTGTTGTACATTCCAACATGCAGTACCTTTCCAGAACATTTCATCTTCTCGTAGTCAATGTGGTCTGTGACCATTGAGGTCAGTGTATCTCGGTACATGGAGCTTTTGAAGAGGAATGAATGGATACTATTGAAAAAGGACCCCAAGAAGGACCATTCCTTGACCAGTTTCTTTTTACACATTGTTTGGTACAAAGAGTCGACGGTGTTGATGTATTCCGTGTTGGTGGATGTCTGTGCAACCCCAGCACATATGAGTGCCCCTGCGGATATGCCTGCCAAGTCTTGCCAATTGCATTCATTGGGATTTTCTATGAAAAGTTGTTCCATCATACCAAACACATAGGCACAATGGTTACCCCCTGCACTACAAGCTAACATTTACAAGAAAAAAATATACATTATATACTCATATATATGTGACAGTACACTGATAATGCAAACAATGCAAACAATGCAAGCAATGCAAGCAATGGAAGACCGAACTGACATCACCCTGCTGAGGTCACAATACATCATGGTCCAGCACCAAATCACAACAAACTGCCTTGAGGCGGTTGCACTGGTTGACAAACTGAAATCAATACACCATCAGATTCTAGAAGAACATATGCGCAGCAAAAGAGAACAAGGTCTACAACAGATGCAGACCCAAAAACGTCTTGAAGCAACAATCTTGCAGTTGCAGTCCTAGAAATCCTAGAAAAAATCCAATAGACTGATTGTACAGAGGCATATCCCTCCGAAGAACGAACATGCCATGATGGTCAGCACTTTGAGTTCGGTCGTCAACCTTGCGACGAAGAGAACAAGCAAAAGCAAAAAAGAAGCGGCGGTTTCCGCGTGCAACAGTGCGAGTTTGATATGTTTGGTTTCGGACAACGAGAGCACTATCGTGGTACAGTTAAGCCCCAACATACAGGCGACGGTGAGCCAGTACACTGTATTGACAAACTGGTACGTTTCCATCATGGCGTTCTGTGTGAGTCCTTTCTTGTCCATCTGTGTGTGGTACTAGATCACCTACATACTTATACATCGCGTGCAGCACGCTTGCGTTTGACGGTCAGTTTGTACTTTGCACTGGACGTACAGTCGTCGTTCTTGTCCAGAAACGGAAAAATAATGTGTTTGTATACTTTATGGAAGATTGTATTAATTTCTTTCTGGTTCTTTGCACCGGTGATGACAATTTTACCACTGCGGAACAACAAGAACACGACTTTAGGTTTGGAAATCCGCAACACAAGTCCTGGGAACAGTTCGGGTTCGTAAGAGATGTTTGCACCATGTGCTTCAGCCAATTCAAACAACATGAGTGGGTAATTCACCGCTACGGACGCAACAATGTTTTGTATTTTGAATTTGTGGAAACATACTTGGAGTCCGGCGTTTTGCAAGATACGGGTATACTTGCGGCATGCAAGTAGGCACTCAGCGATGTTCTTACTGCCCGTGCATACCATGTTGCCGGAACCGAAGGCTAGTGCCGTTGTTTTGGGGTCACGCAGCCGCAATGTCATGGCTGCAAACCGTTGTGGATTATAATCGCAGTATTTCAGACGCAGTGCAAGCGCTTTGAGGTTAATGTTCTGCACGCCCAGGCTGAAGGTTGCTACACAGTTCTGGATGGTAGGTGCAAACTCGGTACAGGGTCCGTCGGGTAGATTTGTAATGTCGTAACGGTCCTTCATCCGTGGGTACCGTTTTTGACATTGATCAACGCCATACTTACTTCTGTATGGCGAGACTCTTGGTTCAAGTGGTTCGTTTCAATCACCATGTCTACCATGTCTACCATGTCTACTGTGTCTACCATACCCGTTGACTCTGAAGACGAATGCGAAGACGACATGGATTACGCACAGATGGAAGCATGCAGGCAGGAACGTATGCGCGACGAAGACATCACCAATTTTTCTTTCTGGATGTCTGAACACAATCTACCATTGCCAATCGAATCGTGGGACGAAAGCAAGCGGGCTATGGTGGCACACCCACCCTTACATCGTTTGGAGTTGTTGCAAGAGGCGGCGGAGTACTACGTCAATATTTACGGGGGTACACTCGTGTCTGTATTAGCAGAGATGATTGTATACTATAACTAAAATCTAAATGTTAAACGGTCAGTTTCTTTCCCAAACTTGGTTCCTAACAGATGGATTGCACTCTGTTCTCTTTCCATCTGTTCTTTTTCCATCTCCAACTTACGGATTGCAATCCGTCTATTTTTCATCTCCTCTGTATCGTCGAGCTCGTCGTCGTCGTCCAGGTGGGAGTCGTCTGGAAAACGCCAATAGGGTGGTCCAATGTGTTTCATGTCTTCTTTTTCTGGTTGTCCTTTCCAGAAACTTGTTTCTAGTAAATCCTGGAAATGAACTAACGTAGAATCACCATCCGACCATTGAACGTCGAACTCACAGGTATCTTGGTTCCATCCAGTGATTGTACCTGTGTACCAGGCTCTGTCAATTTCAAGATCGTCGTTGTCATACTCGAAGAAAATTTTTTCTATACCATCATCCATATTCGGTTGGCGATATTTTGGGTAACCCATTTCAATGTTTTAAATAGTTTGTATATAGTGCATTTTTTTGGTTTGACCGTAACCGCTGTACTTCTCTGGATCGACATATTTGACATATACTGTGATTTTTTATGATTTTTTAGTATAAATAGAATGTGTATTCCATGCATATGAACGTGTACAGGCAGGTGATGATCACGGAGAGGCAGGAGGCGGAGGGCACTGCGAAGATCTGTATAAAGTGCGCTGGATGGTCTTCGTTTGGCAATCTGCAAACCCCAATGTACATTGCACTCCATGGGGACATCTGTTGTTGCAACGAGCATTGGCACAAACTCAATGCGATCATCAAACACAAAACAAAAGAATAAAATTGGGTGAGTATGGCGTTCAATGTCCAATGTCCAATGCAACCAGATCAAAATGTCAATCCTGGACGCAATGAGTCGCATACAACCTTTATCAGAACTGAATAGTACGTATACGTTTGACCACAATTCGTCCGGGCAACTGCAATGGAAAATGGACACCAAGTTCAGAGAGTTCCGACTGCCAAGGGGGTTTGGCGAGTACTATTCTGATTTGGCTGATTTTTTATTCGACCAACGTAGGGTGTTTGAATTTTGCCTTCTGGTCGAGGGGTGCAAGAACCATGGCATCGCCCATGGGTATGAGTGGTGTGAGCGGCGGGTAGCAAATACACTAGACAAAGTAAGGGTACTTAATCTTGCATAACCATCACAAATGTATCTGGGCGGGATAGGCATTGGTTTCCTGTCTTTTTTTGTCCTGGCGTTCATGGTGTCTCAGCTAGGCAATTTCCATTCGTACTGGATTGTACGTTCCAAAGAGTGGACACAGGCGACGACGTTCCTGTACAGCGAGAATTGCATGAACCCCTTGATGCGGAGCAAGCTGGGTACGTTCAACTTGTGCGATGCCTCTGAAAAAATCTGTTCGAGGTACCCCATCATGTCTGCAGTGTACGACGTGGCACACGACTTGAACATCTGTGGACACGGACGTTGCACTGTGCTGTACATGGATGTGACATCGAACTTGCCCAAAATGGTGGTGGGTACGGCGTTTCTGTCGTTCATCGGTCTCTACGTGTTTAAAAAATGCTGTGACGATGCCCGCATCGACAAACAAATACATTACTACCAACTGCCTTCACATCGGAAGAATTTTTAAAAAGCAGTACGGTACAAAACTTAAGCCTAGTGCCAAGAAGCAAAACAAATTCATGTTGGACAGGTTGTTTTCTGTAATGCCCATTGCATTGGCAATGATTCCTTCAATGGATTCAGAGAGAATTGCTGTCAAGTTCATCCATGCCATCACGATGCTGAACGTGGTGCCTTCAGAACCTTCCGGACACATTTTAGCAGTGTAGATAACAATGGGCAATGTCAGTAGCATTTGTTCAATTGCCATGAACACACCACGGACCATGGCGTACTCAAACGGAGGAGCGTCCATTGCAATTGCAAATGCAACGATTGTGCCGATGCTCTGGCTGACCAGCGCTAAGAACACCGCACTCCTCTTGCCTTGCCAGCAGTGGTAAAGGGCGGACACGGTGCAAGCTGTGACAGCGGAAACGACTGCGATGATTGAGAAACGGGTAGGGTCGATTTGTTTTATTTTCAACTTGTAGAACAGGATGGTCGAGACCTCCGGCACCATCCCTACCACAAAAATGAACAACAACAATCTCCACATTTTTTGGACCGCGGCAACGGAGGTCTTGATGATTTGTACAGTGGGTTCGGGATACTTGTACTTTTCAGGCACGTCCCAGATATACAACGCGAGGACAAACAGAGGTACAGAAGTAGCTCGCAACACAGAGGCAAACCCTACATGTGAGTACGCGATGCCAGACATGCACGTCGCTGCCAAGTTGCCCAAGTTGCGAGAGAACCAACACCTGCTTTGCAGGGAACCCTTGGTGTCTTCGTTTTTAACCATTTCAACCAGCATCGAATCGCACCCGACATCGGATATGCACAGGAACAATGAACACATTGACAGGATGGAGACCATTGATTTTTTGCCTACGACCAAATTAGGGGAGTACGCAAAAAGTACCGCACAGACAAACGCTGCAACGGAGATGTAGGTCCGTCGGTAACCAAAGAGGGGTTTGTCCGACATGATTGCGTAGATAGGTTTGAACACCCAAGGCAATGCAATGATTGCCCATGCATAGGCGTTTTCTGCCGGTTCAAAGTGGTACTTGTCAATCATGGTGAATTGTACGGCGATGGAGATGAAGGAGAACGTGAACCCGAATACCCCGTAGGCATAAAACAGGGGCAGCATTAGTTAGATGGATGGAGGTATATATAAGACTTGTCCACTTACCAATGTACAGAGTTGGTGATTTCCTTAAAGTCAATGGTCAGGACGGCGCTGTATGGTACGCGGAGGTGGTCGGGTTGCACCCACAAACACTGGAAGTCTACTTCATCGAGGAAGGGACCAAGACAGATCAACAGGTGGGGCATACTCCACATGTGTGGTCATACACCCCGGAATGGCACACCATCCCCAAAGAGTCGGTCATGGAACACATTGATACCCGAAGCAATGGGATCATCGGTGCTCTGTCACAGATGGGGTTCCGCCCACTGGACGAGGGAACGTTCGTACGTCTCGACGAACAGGGTGACGTACCCATTGGCATGGCTCTGCCAATGGGTGACGACTTTGTGGGCGTGCATCCGGAGATGCGTGATTTCATCGTGCCCGACGAGGAGGGAGAAGCGTTCTCGTTTGCCGCACCCACCAACAAGTTTGTCCGAGAGACTCATGAGGCAGTCCACGGGTTCAACGACTGGAACCCAAAGGATAACGAGAAAAAGGTCAAAGAGTTTGTTGATAACATGAGCAGGCAGCACTGTGCCAAGGAGAATACACGTACCAAATTGGGGTGTGCGCTTTCATACGAACGACCACCGTTGTAACCCTATATAAGCAGTCCTTTTTCACATAAATGTCTCAGTTATCACAGTATTCACAGCCAGATACAGTCATCCTCAACCAGGTACATGTACCCCGACGCAAAAACAAAAAAAGTAATCCCATCCGCGAAATCAGAGCCCAGCAGAACAAAACCGGGCTCGTTATCCCAGCCGCCCCTTTTCGTCGGCTGGTGGACGAACTCACAGATGAACTCACGGAAGACACGGACATCCGGTACCAGCAGGAGGCGGTCGAGGCGCTGCAGGTGTCGGCGGAGGCATACTTGATTGATATTTTCAAAAAAGCCAACAAGTTAGCCATCTACAAAGGCAGAGAGACTTTACACAATGTAGATATAAGTTTAGCACATAACCTGTAAATGATTCTACCTAATCTTTGTTGTGCCATACGTATTGAACCGGGAAGCATGCCCTGCATCAGTGTTGTCGTGCCACACCCATCCTACTTGGACGAAGAGAGTTGGTCACGCATGGAAGACATTGAGGACACCGAGGACACCAGTGTGGTGGTGGATTGTCATACTATTGAGTTGATGCGCAAGTATGGGTACGCACTGCATAAGAAGGGCAGTGTGATTACAGGAGTGGAGTTAAACTGTGTAAAGGATGATTTCCAGGATTTAAAACAATATTTAGAAGAAGTTAATGAAAAAATTAAGTAGTTTGGAAATATTCATCTAGTATCAGAGCCGCACACTGCCATCGTATGTTGAGTTCAATTGGTTCTAATTCGAACGGTGCTGTTTCGACTTTGGCTGGTTCCATGGCAATTTGCATTCCAGACATCATTGTGACCTGTGACGCCATACTTACTCCCCGTCGGAAAAGTACTGTATCACTCTTCTGCGTTTGTTGCTTTTGCGTACCACAATGATGTCCCGGTGCAAATCAGCGGCGACTTTGATTGCATCCGATCCTTTTTTGCAATACGATCGTAGTTCTTCGAACGAACAGATGACCACGGTGCCTTCTGTCAAACACCCCTCGTACTCTTGCAACACCCCCGTACGGTCCATTTTCCAGAGACGGAGTGGTACCCGTGTTTTTCCGGTATAGTCACGTTGGTACCTGCTTAGTAAGAGGTTGGTTGTGTCAGTCGTGGGAACCCCTTTGGGTCCACCCAAATATTGAACCAGAGTGTTGATTGTTGTGTTAAACCATGTAAGGAACCCCTGGTTCTTGAATTCATTGTCAAAAGTCAGATTGATCCATTGCCGGTCACCGTCCATTTGGCAAGAGACAATTGTTGCTTCTTGCAACGAACAATGACCACGGGCTTTGTTCTTGATGACATGGACGGTAGCATCTGTGTATCCCGGTGGTATTTCAATCTTAGACTCTTTGAGTTCGATGGCAATAGGTTCTACCTTCCTAGAGGCAATGTGTTTGGTAAAACGTTCAATGTTCATGGTCGTATGAATTTGTTTCTATTACTACACTAGACGCCATACTCACTAATCAGGGGGTCAGTGTTATGAAGACCGTTGAGGAACCGATGAAATGCAAGGCTTCTACGGTTAGAGTTGCGTGTGGGTTAGTAGATACATGTATGTGGTTGGGACCTAGAAAAATGTTCGTTGATGAACCACAAAATAATACAGATTATTATTATGTATGTTTGACTATATCAATACGGGTCCTACGGGTCCTTCGGTAAAACCATGAAATGGTACCTCCATCGGCTTACGTCCGGATGATAGTCACGGATAGTCAACATGATGCTGGACAATTGTGAGACTTCAAAAATAATGTATCCATGGTTAATAATATTAAACAGATTTGTTTGATGAACATCTTCACCACTCTTTGCAAGCACATGGTCATGCGTTTCGTCTTCGTAGTCGTAGTCCACAATTGATTTTATATCATTTGCATCGGTACGGTGAACGTTTAAATGGTAAACAAATATGGGATGGTCTGGGTTTACCATGATTCCCATGTCGTCCACATTAGTCATGATTCCCATGGTATCCCGTACGTCCATGATTCCCATCCCGTACGTTCCTTGGGAGTAGAGTAAATTGTATTCCTTCGGTAATACCACAAAATGATTAGTCCATCGGCTTGTGTCCGGGTAAACAACACCAGGGTTAGTCAACATGATGTTGGATAATTGTGACACTTCAAAAATGATGTATCCACGGTAAATAATATTAAAGAGATTTGTTTGATGAACATCTTCCCCACTCGTTGCAAGTACATGGTCATGCGTTTCGTCGTCGTAGTCCACAATTGTTTTTATATCGTTTACCATGTACCCCATGTGATAATGGCTAGCAGCGTCCTGGTGCACGTGCAAATGGTAAACAAATATGGGACAATTGTCCTGTTCCCCCGTGTTTTGGAGTCGACCGATGGGACATACGGGATGCGTGGCATCGGTCGTGTTGGACGTGTGGGACGTGTGGGACATGTCAGATGTATCGGACGTGTCGGACGTGTCGGGCGTATGGGACGTGTGGGTGTGGGACGTGTGGGACGTGTGGGACGTGTGGGACATGTGGGACGTGTGGGGTGTGGGACGTGTTGGTGGGGGGATTCGGGAGGGGTCATATGTACACTGACCTCAGGTCAGTTGAGGATCC
>Ga0115005_10002119_pt1 | contig 15841 bp, 17 predicted proteins | sample ArcOceMetagenome_FD_87163 | JGI IMG/M metagenome (GOLD analysis project Ga0115005, IMG submission 87163) | Marine eukaryotic phytoplankton communities from Arctic Ocean - Arctic Ocean - Greenland ARC118M Metagenome | ecosystem: Environmental > Aquatic > Marine > Oceanic | place: Arctic Ocean... | reverse complement strand
GAGGTTGAGCTGTCCGATCTGGTTGTTAGTAATATGGCGAGTAACGTTAAGTCTGTTAATGTTAAATCTTTAGTAGCAATGTCGTCTGAATTGAAACCTGAGTAAGCTGATGAGATTAAACTAGGTATGACTAACGTGATCGTTATCACTACATTGGTGGGCTAAACGCAGCGCCTGATGATAATTTTGGTCTAATCATTTAGAGCAAGTGGTGAAGGTTACCCTTGTTGTGTCTGGAGATTATGTTGGCATTCATAGAGTGCTTTAAAAATCTCACTATCATTGTGTGGGTTTAATTTCCTGATACAAACTGAGTAAGCGTTTTGCATCATCATTAGGTTGTTTTTCATAATGTGCAATCATGGTATTTCGGTAGGCGAGATGGCGAAGGTTTGATGTGTCCCACATGCTCTCACCCACTAAGCTTAGCGGTTGTGTTACTTGATTGCTTACCTGTATGACTTTATAAAATAGATTGTTATCTTCGACTATTTGCTCGCTGACCAAACCTAGATTTAAGCTGTTTAACCCGTTTCGGACCTTATGTAACTGACGAACAGGGCATAAAATAAAGTCTAAACGTGTCGAGTTTTTTACGTCTTTATGTTTGCTAGCGATATCGGCGACCATTTCAATTAATAAATCCCCTCCGACCCCTGCAATGATCACTAAGTGGCTTTTATTTTCGACTAGGTCGATGGTAGCAGTATCTATGCAATGGACCGTCCAGTTATTAAACGGTTGATTGTTTAAACGTTGCTGTACTTGTGAAATTAAATGGGGCACAACATCGACAAAGTGAATCTGACTGTCAGGGTGCTCTATCATTAACTGTTGGCCTAGATAGCCATGGTCGCAGCAGCAGTCCCAAATATGATCAAAGGCATTGGGTGTAATGGTTTGGCAGATTTTAGTGAGTCGATTGCTTAGATTCATACTGAAGTGTTTGTTAGACGTATTCGATTGAAACAGGAATACCCGCATCGATGAATTTTTGTCTTAAGCGAAAAAGTGAGACGCCATAAGTGGTGATGGGTAAACCTTCAAATTCTGGGTGGGCGTTTAAAAAGTCTTCTTCTTCAATATAGCGTTTCAAAACCACAGTGTCTTGTGGTGCTTTTTGAAATTCAGTAAAGGCTTTGTTGGCTGTGTCAGTTACGAGTTCATCGATAGCAATGAGTGCATCAATGACATCTGCAGGTAGCTTCTTTTTACCGGACTCCCACTTTCTGATGGAACGCTCATCCACATCAATGACTTTGACCAATGTTGAGATCGATAGGCCAACCGCTTCTCGTAATGTTTTAAATTCGGCACAGTGCATAATGTTGACTCTATAAGAGAAGGGAGAAAGGGCAATTATAGCAAATTCATTTTTATTCACAGTGTTCATTTATAGGCGTTGCAGGATATAAAGGTGAGTGATTGTGAGTTGATATGTGTTTATTAGTATTGTGTTTAAAGATTTAAATCAGGCCTGTGTGATATTATGGCCGCCTTTTTTACATGGAATTAAGGGATTAAAGTGAGAATATTAACGGCGTTATGGTTAATGAGTTTGATCAGTGGTTGTACAAGTATGTACGTGGCAAAGCAGGATGACGAACCTCATGGCTACTTCGAGAACAAGCTCGATGAGCAGCGTTATCAGGTTCATTATCAAACCTACAAATCGATCACACAGGCTGAGATGTTTCATTTTGTGATTAAGCGATCTGCTCAATTGGCATTCGCCAATGGCTATTCTTATTTCACGTTATCCGATAAGCAAAATGAATCCGTAATAGAGCTGATTCAAATGCCAGAAATCATGGGTAGCGCCACGCAAATTAATACCTACACCGTTTCTACTCAGTCCCACATTGCGGCCCCTGGTTACACCATGGAAATGAATATTAAGACCGCCAGTGCAGTTGCCCATTTTACCCATGAGGCATCCATGCCAGGTGTGTATTGGGTGGAGCCTCTCATCAATGATTAATGATTTTGAGAAGTAAGCTTATCCAAGCTACTTTTCAATCTCATTGGATGCAATACCAAAACTTATGGTCGGTAAGTGGCGTTTTGACTGACAGGGTTTAGACTAAGACTAAACACGCCCCAACTTCGTCACTAATAGAGATTGCCATGCTTAAGCTTTGGCTAGTGTGTTTGGCCTTCTTGCCCATGTGGGGGCAGGCCAATACAGCCGTACCAGAGATCCCGAATCGAATCGTACTGGCCACAACCAACTGGTGCCCATACGCTTGCTCAAATTCAGACACTTCCCCAGGCATTGCCTATGAGTACGTGAAAGCGGTTTTTAAAAAGAAAGGAATCGATGCACATATACGGTTTTATCCTTGGACCCGCGCCATTAAAGAGGTTAGATCTGGCCGTGCCCATGGATTACTGACGGCCGTTCGTGAAGAAGCCCCGTATTTAAATTTTACCCATACACCGACCATGGCGTATCGAGTGTGCTTTTTTACTCAAGCATCCAGTGATTGGGTGTTTCAGGGTGCTCAGTCACTCAATCAGGTGACGTTAGGCGCCATTCGAGGTTATGGCTATGACCCGCAAGTAGATGAATACATTCGCGATCCAAACTCTCAAGTCTCGCTTCAGCTGATTTCAGGTGGTGATGAAATCCTTCGTTTTATTAATATGTTGTCGCTAAAGCGCATTGATACGTTTTTAGATGATCAATATGTGGTGGCTTGGCAAGCAAAATCTAAGAAGGTTGATTTCTCTGAGGTGAGAAACGCGGGGTGTTTAGCCGATAACCCCTTTTATTTGGCATTGAACCCAGCCCTTGAGTGGGGCGACAAGTTCATTGATTTGCTTGATGGGGCGTTTTCAAATAATGAAAATAAAGCGTTATTGAATACCATTTTAAAAAAATACACGGCCCAAGATTAACTTCAAGGCCGTGTAATAAAGACGTTAATTAAGCGGCTTTAGTTGGTAATAGCTGTTGCGCTTTTGCACCCACAAGCATGGCAGCCACAAAGACAAACACATCACCGTAACCATAACCCAATGCGGCAATCGCAGGTCCTGGGCAATAACCCACTATCGCCCAGCCCATGCCAAATAAACTGGCGCCAATGATTAGCTGCTTATCAATATTCACTTTAGTTGGCAGCGAAAAGCGTTTCGTAAAAAGCGGTTTGCCCTGTTTTTTCATCAGTATTTGAAAACAAGGAAGGGCAACTGCTAATGCGCCAATCATGACAAACATCAAGCTTGGGTCCCAATTTAATAAATCCAAAAAGCCCTGTACTCGCTCAGGGTTGTTCATGTCGGATGCAGCTAGGCCTGCTCCAAATAAAATACCGGCTAGTAGTGCGACGATTTTCTGCATTTTAAATGCTCCAGCCTGCTAGGTGACGTAAAACAAACATGCTGACAATGGCTGCGGCCATAAACGTCAGTGTGGCTACGATGGAGCGCGTTGAAAAACGTGAGATGCCACAGATACCATGGCCACTTGTGCAACCATTCCCCATAGCGGTACCAAACCCCACAAGCAAACCACCGATAATCAGCAGCGGCATACTGGTATCCGGCGCAGGGGGAAAATCTTGGCCTGATAACCAATGAAACAAAAGTGTGCCAGCCACAAGGCCTACTAAAAACAGGATGCGCCAAGCTTGTTGAGTAATGGGGGCCGCGATCAATGAGAACGCGATTCCGCAAATACCCGCGATGCGGCCAATACCTGCAAATAGAACAACAGCGGCTAAGCCTATTAAGGCGCCACCACCTAAAACATGGATAAATGAGACGGAATCAAACATTGGCTATCTTTCAATAAGTGAACGAGGAGGGTAGTTTAGCGAAAGGTAATATAAAGAACGAATATCAATAGTTTCTAATATTAGAATCTATTGATATAAGTGTTGAACAAGATCAGCCTAGATCTTGTTCTTTTTGGTGTTTACGCACCGCCCAATCCCAACCACCCATGTGGTTCCACTGGTTAACGATCAAAGCAAATAACTCAGCGGTTTTTTGCGTGTCATAAAGGGCTGAGTGCGCAGCTTTATTATCAAAATCGATACCAGCTAGCATGCAAGAGCGCGCTAAAACCGTGTGACCCAAAGCTAGGCCTGCAAGTGTTGCGGTATCAAATCCAGAAAACGGGTGAAATGGATTGCGCTTTAAATCGTTGCGTTCAACCGCTGCATTGATAAAACCAAGGTCGAAGTGGGCGTTGTGGCCGACTAAAATAGCGCGTTTGCAGCCTTTGATTTTGATGGCTTTGCGAATGGTTTTGAACATAGCATCAAGTGCGTCGGCTTCATGTTCATCGTCGCGGTCAGGGTCGAACGGATCAATGCCGGTGAAATCCAGTGCGCTTTGCTCTATGTTGGCGCCATCAAAGGGTTTGATTTTGGCCGACATTTCAGGCCCTGGGGTCATCATGCCTTTGTCGTCCATGTCCATGATAACCATGGCCACTTCTAGGAGTGCGTCTGTTTGGGCGTTGAATCCTGCGGTTTCCACATCTACCACTACCGGTAAATAGCCACGGAAGCGGCTTGCCATTGGATTGCTATGAAAATCTGCCACGGATTCCCTTAATTTTAAAATGAAAAAAAGCGATTGTACCTTAAGGTGCCTGTTAAACCTACCTCATAAGCTTGACCCATGTTTACGAACGGTAACAGGACATCAATGGCCATTTATTTTGACCCCACGTAAGCTCAATAAGGTTAAGAAAGGGCCGTTATGGCCGATAACCTATGCAGATAATGGTAAATGGGTTGGTATCGTGCGTGTTATTTGTTGTGTAGGGCTGCTGTTTTGGGTGGTTCAGGTTAATGCGTTAACATTTCAGGCATCGGTCGAAGAAACCGAATGGCGTCTATCGCCTTCCATATTTGAATGTGAATTTGTCCAGCCTATCCCTGATTACGGTGAAGCCGTGTTTTACCATGAAGCCGGTGAGGACCTACTTTTTCATCTTAAAACCAAAAAGAATCTAATGGGCCAAGGAGAAGCGGCACTGCATATAGAGCCGCCAGTATGGGCGCCAAGCCGTTTTGCTGAAGACCTGGGATTGGTAACCATCAAGCAGGTGAGCAAGCCTGTGTTTGTGGATCATAATCGCGCCAACCAAATGATGCAGGCCTTGATGAAAGGCATGCAACCCACGTTTACACGCAAAGCACGATATGACGAAAACGAGCCGATTCGAATATCAGTATCAGCTGCGAATTTTAATAGCTTTTATAAAGACTATCTTGGCTGCGTAGCCGGCCTGTTGCCCGTAAACTTCCGGCAAGTGGCCAAGAGTAAGGTGCTATTTAAAGGGGGAGGCGACCGGCTTGATACGGAGTCCAAGAAAAAGCTGGATTTGATCATCCTATATGTGAAAGCCGACCCAAAAGTAAAGTCATTGTACATAGACGGCCACAGTGACTCCTCCGGTCGGCGTTACAATAACCGCCGCCTGCCTGAAAGCCGCGCCATTAAAGTCACCGACTACATGGTGAAAAAAGGCCTCGACCCTGAAATGTTTACCACACGCTATCATGGTGAGCGTTATCCGGTGGCCAGTAATAAAACCCGCCAAGGACGTGAGCAGAATCGCCGAGTGACCATTCGCCTTGAAAAAGAAGACGAAGAAATGGACATGGAATTTTAACTTGCCTTTTTCCTTTATCTCTTGATAATCACTGTTTATCTATACAGTTATCTGGATTCATTGTGCGCCAAGTGCTTCACGTGGACTGCGACTGCTTTTTTGCTGCCGTTGAAATGCGAGACCAACCCCACCTAAGACATGTCCCTTTGGCCATCGGCGGCGCCAGTGACCGCCGTGGCGTGATTTCTACCTGTAACTATATCGCACGTAAATACGGTGTGCGTTCTGCCATGGCGAGCGGCCAAGCCAAGCAATTATGCCCTGACTTGGTTCTGGTCCCTGGTAACATGCAAAAATACCGTGATGTTTCGGCCCAAGTAATGGAAATCCTCAGGCAGTATGCTTTGCAGTTTGAGGTGGTCTCGGTGGATGAAGCGTATTTAGAGTTGGCGCCAGCCAGTAACGGGCAGATTGTGGCACAGCAAATTCGTCAGCAGGTAGAAAGCGAATTAGGAATTACAGTCTCGGTAGGCATCGCACCTAACAAGTTTCTAGCTAAGGTCGCCAGTGATTGGCGCAAACCCAACGGACAATTCGCCATTTTACCCAGCGAAGTGGATGAATTTGTCGCCCGCTTGGAAGTAAAAAAGATTCCCGGAGTGGGGCCAAAAAGTGCCGCTAAATTACATGACATGGGTATATACACCTGCGGCCATGTGCGTGAAGTGCCCGATGAAATCTTACTGAAGCGGTTTGGAAAATTTGGGCAGTTACTAATTGAGCGCGCAAAAGGGCAAGATAGCCGAGGCTTAAGTCATGGCCGGATGCGAAAGTCGATCAGCGTTGAACGAACGTTTGCTGAAGACTTACAAAACCAGTCAGATATTGAAGAAGCGCTCAATGATATGTGGCCAAAGTTTTTAGAACGTATCGAGCGGGCTAATTTAAAACTGGAGCAGCTCGCGCCGTTTGTAAAAGTTAAATTTGCGGATTTTCATGTGACAACGTTAGCGAAACAAAGCTCGCAAGCCAGTTTTGATCAATATTTGAATTTAGTTATTGAGGCGAGTAAGCGTGACCAGCAAACCATTCGATTATTGGGCTTGGGCGCTAAGTTATTGCAACCGAGCGCCCAGCTTAGCTTGTTTGAATAAACAGCCGATTATTGTCTCGTTTTTTGTGTCATAAAATTAGGGTGTCACAATATTAAATGTGCCCATGGGCTTATCCAGCATGCTAAAGAATGAGATCAGATCTAGTTTGCTGCCTTCTATGTTTAGGTCATCACCAAACAAGGTATCTTTTAATCCCGCTTCACCAATAATAATGTCTACAAACAAAGGCTGTGTCAGTGCGAGAGTGGCATCTGCTTGGGTATGACTTGGTACTTTTTTATGATGAAGCACTGAGTTATTGACGCTTAATAAATAGCTTTCATTTAAATCGGTGAACGTGATTTTAACGGACAGATCAACCCCTTCTGCTTTTTCGGCAATCAATCTAACTGACATGCTATCGAAGAATTTATCGACAGGGGTTTCCATCAATACTTCTTTCATCACTGCTGGGCTAATTCCGGTTTCAGGTGCGCCATGGCGTAATTCATAGGCACCGGTAAGGTAAAAATCACGCCAAGGGGCCGACTCAGCTTGATAGCCTAATTGGTCATAGACCTTGGCTAACAATCCTTTAGTTTGTGTGTTATCTGGTTCAGCAAACACCGCATGATTCAGTAGCTCCGCTAACCAGCGATAGGTTTTAGTTCCGTCTTCTGGCGACATCTTAGCCGCATTATCAAATTGGGATTGGGCTTGCTGTAAAACGTGTTCAACACCGCCCATTATTTCAATGTAGCGAGCTGCGGCTTCTGTTTCAGGTAGTGGGTCCAGTTTGGCAGGGTTGGCCGTGAACCAGCCTAAATAATTTTGATACACAGCTTTTGCGTTGTGTTTCAGCGTGCCATAGTAACCTTGGTTATGAAAATCTTGGTTTAGTGTGCTGGGCATCTGTAGGTTTTCGGCAATCTCATTAGGCGTAAACCCTTGGTTCAGCATGCGTACGCTTTGATCATGAATAAACTTATACGTGTCTCTTTGTTTGATTAAAAACTCGTTGATGTTTTCTTTGCCCCATAAAGGCCAGTGATGGCTCGCAAAATACACGTCGGCTTGGGCGAAGCGGGTGCGCGCTTCGTCAATGAAGCCACTCCAAATCCGTGCGTCGCGTACTTTGGCACCACGCAGGGTATAAAGATTATGCATATTGTTGCTGACTAATTCTGCGCCACAAAAGGCCTTGTGTTCGGGTAAGTAAAATGTGAATTCGGCAGGGGCTTCTGAACCAGAGACGGTTTGAAAAACGAAGGGTACGCCATCGATACTCAGTTGTGTGCCGGTTTCATGAATCAGTGTTGTGGGCATTTCAATACCAAATGTACCAAATGCAGGCCCTTTACCTAAGCCTGTGCCCACATGTCCGCGCTCATTTCTGGCAAGGCGTTTACCATACATGTACATGGCGCGACGGCTCATGGCTGTGCCGGCAATGATATTTTCACTGGTGGCCTCTTCTTCAAAGCCGACAGGTGCGATAATTTGTAATGCGCTTTTTTCGTCCTCGCTCAAGTGTTGAATGACACCTTGAACACCGCCAAAATGGTCGATGTGGCTATGGGTAAATAAAATAGCTTTTAATGGTTTCTTACCTAGGTGCTCTTGTGCAAATAGATAGGCTTTGCTGGCGGTTTCTCGTGCCGTTAATGGGTCAACGATGATCCAGCCGTTATCACTTTCAATGATGGTCATGTTGGCAAGATCGTAGCCGCGTACCTGATAAATGCCTGAGGTTACTTCAAATAAACCGTGGATATTGTTCAGTGCCGCCTGACGCCATAAGCTGGGATTCACACTGGCAGGGGGCTGCTCGCCATCAGTATTAATAAAGTCGTACTCGGGCATGTTCCAAACTAAGCCTTGCTGAAGATGTTCCGTCACGAGACTTGGCTCTTGTGCAATTAAGCCCTTGCGTGCATTGATAAAGTCTTGCGTATTGGTAAACGGGCGCTTCTCTAAAAACGCTTCATTGGCTTTGACGGTTGCCATTGTGGGCGCAGTATGACCTTGTGTATCTGCATTATCTTCCCACTTAGGCGCGTTATCGCAGCCAGAAAGTAGAAATAAAACAGTGGCGAGGGATATGGGCTTGAGCATTTTGATCTCTTTTTATTGTTTTAAACCCAATCATTGTAGCTTTATTTGTAATGAAGCGGCTAGTCTTATTTGGACAAAGAATTATCCATATTGCTGCGCCTTTAAACCTTTATATAGTGCTTTGTCTAAGTACTTTGATCTAAGCGGCTATTCGTTGGCAGCGTAAACGATAAACACAATTTGAACCCGCGTTTGTGCTAATAAATGCGGGTTAAGCCACTTGATTCCCCATTAGGTCATTGATGGCGTCGTCTTTAATTTCATCATATTCACCACCTGAAATATTTAGATAACTTAACGCTGCTTCAACACATTGCGTGTTAAATTCATTGTCTTCCACTTTCCAGTAATGCTGGTATTCACCACTGATGTCTTTTGCCAGCGTGAGAACGGCCAGTAGCTGGCAGATATCTGCGGGTAATTGTTTACTGCCGTCTAAAACACTTTTGGCAATGGGCTGGTAGCGAATGGCTAACGAAACGTCATGACTCATGTACCAGGCTTTAGCCATTAATGCCCCTTGTAGGTAATGATCGGTATTAAACGTTTGGCGTTCATAAACGCACATTTCATTAGCGGGTTTACGTGTGTGAGTGGTTAAAAAGGCATCGTAGTTTTCGAAGTTTAACAGCATGATTGGGACGCCTGCGTTATGCAGCATGCCCACGCTGTAAGCATCATCGACTTTGATTGAGGTGTACTTGGCGGCTAAGGATTGGCAAATACCGGCTACTTCAGATGCGGTGTCCCAAAAACTTTCCAATAACGGAGATTCCTTGAAGCACGAGCGAATAATCACCGCTTGTAAAAGGCCCAGAACGCGCTCAAGGCCCATGAGTGAAATGGCGGTTTCAACGGATGTCACTTCTTGACGTAAACCTAACCAAGGGCTGTTCACACTGGAGAGTAAAATCGCATAAAGCGACACATCTTGCTTAATTAGCTGGGTTATTTTGTGTAATTCAACATCTTGCTGCTGCATTAAGGCTTGGATCTCAAGTAAGATGCCCGGTCTTGGTGGAATAATCAGTGAGTTTTGCTTCATCTTTGCACCTATATAAGAATGGATCGCACTATACGGATTTTAAAATGAGACGTAAGTCTCATTTTGTAGGGGTTTGTAACACAAAGTTAATTCACATTGCTGAGTGTGTGTTTTGGGTATTTAGTTAATTGCTTGATGAATTTAAGGAAGGGTTATGCGCTCAATGGGTTCGGATTTTGATCCTGATCAAGCGATCGATTGGTCGGTTGTTAAACAAATTTGGCCTTATCTAACCGAATTTAAACGCCGCGTGTTTTTGGCGGTTATGTGTCTGGTACTGGCAAAAGTCGCCAGTGTGGGGATGCCATTTGTGCTCAAGCAAGTGGTGGATGGGCTAGATGCTCAAATGGGCGACGCCAGCACACTGGTATTAGTGCCCATTGCATTAATTGTGGCTTACGGCTTGATTCGCTTAAGTAATGTATTGCTGGGTGAAATCCGTGACACCCTATTTGGGCGGGTTACTGAGCGCGCCATGCGTCGCATTGGTTTGAATGTCTTTCAGCACCTCCATGCGTTGGATTTATCCTTTCACTTATCCCGTCGCACCGGTGGTTTATCGCGAGACATCGAGCGCGGAGTGAATGGCATCAGCTTCTTGATGCGTTTTTTAGTGTTTAACATCGTTCCAACGTTTTTAGAATTGTTTTTGGTCATGGGTATTTTGTGGCAGCAGTATCGATTTGAATTTGCCTTGATTGTGTTTGTGTCTGTTGTTTCGTATGTGTGGTTTTCAAAGAAAACCACAGACTGGCGCACCCAATTTATTCGTGAGGCCAATCAAGCGGATAGCCGTTCTAGCTCTCGTGCGGTGGACAGCCTATTGAATTTTGAAACCGTAAAATACTTCACCAATGAGCAATACGAGTCCAGCTTATATGACGAAGAGTTAGCCGACTGGGAAAAAGCCAAACGCAAAAACCGTTTAACGCTGTTTTTATTGAATGGCGGGCAAGCGCTGATTATCTCTGCATCCATGACGGCCATGTTGTTATTGGCCGCCAGTGAGGTCAGTGAAGGGCGTATGACCATTGGTGACTTTGTGTTGGTGAATGCGTTCATGATGCAGATTTTTATGCCGCTCAATTTCTTGGGGTTTGTGTATCGTGAAATTAAAAGCTCCATGACCAATATCGAACGCATGTTCTCGCTCATGCGAGTGCAGCCCAAAGTGGCGGATGTTGAAGAGGCTGCTGAATTGACGGTCAGTAAAGGCTTAATCGAATTTAAACACGTGGACTTCTCTTATGATGAGCGCGCGATCATCAGCGATGTGAGCTTTACAGTGTTGCCCGGTGAAAAGTTAGCATTAGTGGGCAGCAGTGGTGCTGGTAAATCGACCTTGGGTAAACTGCTGTTCCGATTTTATGATGTGAGCGCAGGTGAGATTTTAATTGATGGGCAAGACATTCAAACCGTTAGCCAGCACAGTTTGCGTCAAGCCATTGGGGTGGTGCCACAAGACACGGTGTTATTTAACTCAACGTTATTAGAGAACGTGCGGTATGGTCGCCCAGATGCCAGTGACGATGAAGTGAAACAGGCCATCAAGCTTGCACACCTGAATGAATTTGTATCGCGTTTACCTAAGGGCTACGACACCGAAGTAGGCGAGCGTGGCCTTAAGCTATCGGGCGGTGAAAAACAGCGTGTGGCCATTGCGCGAACTATTTTAAAGCAGCCAAGTATCTTGTTATTTGATGAAGCTACAAGCTCGTTGGATAGCGATTCTGAAAAAGCGGTATTAGATGCCATTAACGAAGTCTCTAAAGGCAAAAGCAGTGTGGTGGTGGCTCATCGATTATCCACCATTGTTAATGCGGATCGTATTCTGGTGCTTGAGCAAGGGCGCATCGTCGAGCAAGGGAATCATAAAGATCTAATGGCAAAACAAGGCCGTTACGCTCAATTATGGCAAATGCAGCAACACCAAGGAGACGCATGAACCTTTTATTAATTGATGCCATGAATCTCATTCGCCGCATTTATGCGGCGCAGTCCTATGGTGGTAGTGAGGCCATCGAACATACCTTATTGCTCAGCCAGAATGCGATTCTTAAAGACTTAGAAAAAGTAGGTGCCACCCATGTGGCCTGTGTGTTTGATGGCAAAGGCCCCACGTGGCGCCATACCATGTTTAACGCCTATAAAGCGGATCGTAAACCCATGCCGCAAGAACTAGCGGATGCGCTGGAGTCTTACATGGCGCGGTTTCGCAAGCTGGGCATCGCAAGCATGGTGTTTGATGAGTACGAAGCGGATGATGTGATCGCCACCTTGGCGGTGAAAACCAGTTTAAAAGGGGGGCAGGTGACCATTGTCTCCACTGATAAAGGCTTTATGCAGATTGCCAATGACGATATTCGCTTGTATCACCATTTTGATAAGCGATTTTTAAACCCTGATGATGTGCGCCAGCAGTTGGGGTTAGAGCCAGAGCAGTTGGTGGATTTTCTAAGCCTGGTGGGCGATACCACCAATCATGTACCTGGGGTTACTGGCATTGGGCCAAAAACCGCAGGCCAGTTGTTAGATGAATATGGCGATCTTGATAGTATTTTAATCAATAGTGAGCACATCAAAGGTAAAGTAGGGCAGACCCTGCAAAGCGATTATCGGATTGCGTTATTAGCCCGAAAATTGGTCACATTGAAGACGGATTGCGAGTTAGCGCTAAACTTAAAAGACTTTCGGTATCGTAAGCCTGCATAGGAGCATTGCAACCCATACAGGCAACAGCGATAATCGGTTCATCATCGTTCTAGGATACTTACCATGGCTTGGTTGAAAGCATTTATCAGTTTCGCACTTGCATTGCTTATTATTGGCTGTGGCATTGTCTTAAATTTGCGCAATGGCGCACCGGTCTCTTTGGATTTTGTATTCTGGCAAAGTCCTGATTTATCCCTAGGTATCGTGGTGGTGGTCAGTGTGCTGGTCGGCTGCATTGTCGGCATGCTCATCAACAGTGTTTGGTTGTTGCGAGTGACACGCAAAAGCCAGAAACTTCAAAAACAGTTGGACCAATCGATTAAGCGCTTAGAGCAAATACAGTAGTTTTTATGGATTTACACTTACTCCTGATTTTGGTGTTAGCAGTGGCCTTGGGCTGGCTGCTGGGGCGCTATGATGGGCAAAAGAAACACGCTCAAACCCCGTTTCCAAGTTTGGATATGCTGGCGGGTGATCGCCAATCTGAAACCATGCAGGTCATTCTTAATATGGCTGAGCGTGAAGAGGCATTGGATTTACAATTGAGCTTGGGCACCTTCTATCGTCGTCGTGGTGAAATTGATAAAGCCATCTCGATTCATCAAAGCTTATTTGCCCGCCCAGATTTAGATAAAAAGATATCCGCAGATGTTCAACTTGCCCTTGCGTCGGATTACCTAAATGCAGGCTTGCTCGACCGAGCAGAACGCTTGTTGCTGGAACTGTTAAAAAGTAACAACCATTTAAAGACCAAGGTATTGGCGAAGTTGGTCACCTTGTATGAAGAAGAGCAAGATTGGAACAGCATTCTATCGCTGGCCAGTGAAGCAAAATACCTAAAGAACAATAAAGCCATTGCTTACGCCTGTTGCGAGCTGGCCGATGAAGCGGTTAAACAGAAAAACTGGCGGGACGCTCAGCGTTATATTTCCCAAGCCCTAAAGCTCGATAGCCGCTGCGTGCGGGCGTTGCTGCTAGAAGCCGATATGGCAGAGATAGAAGGTTTCCCAAACAAAATGCTGGCGAGCATCAAAGAAGCCTTAAATTACGAGCCAAGCTTGTTGTATTTGGTGCTGCCTCAGTTGACGGAGCTGTTTGATTCTCGCCATCGCCCACATGAGCTAGAGCGCCTGCTAGAGCAGCTTTGGCAAGACCACCCAATGCCGCTCACGTTACACAGCTATGCCGAGCATATTGCAAAACACCAAAATTTAGATGCCTCAATTGAAAAGCTCACGCACTTTATTGGCCAGGTGCCTACTTATGAAGGCTTTAGTTTGTTGCTTGACCACCTCATTGAAAAAGGCGAAGCGTTATCGCTTGATTACGTAAGAAGCCTAAAACACATCATGCTGCAATTGCAGAAATCATCCGATGAGTTCGCCTGTCGCCAGTGCGGTTTTGAAGCCGATAAACACTATTGGCGTTGCCCAAGTTGTAAAGAGTGGGAAACCTTTGTTCCTAAGCTCGCTTACACGCCGCGCAGTAAAGTGAACTCACAGTCAAAAGTAAGGATCCCCCATGCCAAATAAACCCATTGTTGTTGCTTTGGATTTTGATAATCGCGCCCAGACACTCGAATTAGTTGATCGTCTTGACCCACAACGTTGTCGTTTAAAAATTGGTAAAGAGCTATTTACCAGTGAAGGGCCACAATTAGTGGAAGCGGTTCAAAACAAAGGGTTTGATGTCTTTTTAGATTTGAAATTTCATGATATTCCAAACACCTGTGCCAAAGCCGTTGCTGCTGCTGCAAACCTAGGTGTGTGGATGGTTAACGTACATGCCAGTGGTGGTGAGCGCATGATGAGCGCAGCCCGTGAGGCGCTGGACAAGTTTCAGCAAAAGCCGTTATTGATTGGGGTGACGGTTCTTACCAGTATGGAGCAGTCTGATTTAGCCGGTATTGGGTTAGATGTGGCACCGCAAGAACAGGTGAAGCGTTTGGCTCAGCTAACGAAAGCAAGTGGCCTAGATGGCGTGGTGTGCTCTGCTCAAGAAGCCGTGATGCTAAAAGAACTGTGTGGCCAAGACTTTAAACTGGTTACACCGGGCATTCGTCCAAGCTTTGCTGCCCAGGGCGATCAGCGCCGTGTGATGACTCCAAGTGAAGCTATGGCCGCGGGTGTCGATTACATGGTCATTGGCCGTCCGATCACGCAAGCCAAAGACCCAATTGAAGCGTTAACCCTTATTGAGCAAGAGCTATCTGCTTAATTAGGTTTCATCATGCTTAATTCTTAAGTGAATGAGCAATGAGTAAAATACCTACATGCAAGTAAGCTAAGTCTTACGCCGCTTTAAATTTCTCCTTGATAGGGTTTAGACCCCACAAGGAGAAACCTATGCAAACCATTCTACGCGTTAAACGTTTATGTCTATGTCTGTTCGCTGCTGCGCTGTTTTCAATGCCAGTGTTGGCTCAGGCAGACGTTCAAACACCATCTGAACCTCTGGTGAGTGTGAATCAAATCGATATCAATACTGCTAATGAGGCACAGTTGTCTGAGCTCACCCAGGTGGGAAAGAAAAAGGCCCAAGAGATCATCCGCTATCGCGAGGCGAATGGTCCATTTAAGACAGTTGACGACCTGCTTCAGGTGAAAGGCATTGGCCAGACCACTATTGAGAAGAATCGAGCACGGTTATTAGCAGGGCAGTAGCCCAAAAAAAGTGACAAAACCCCGCCAATACAAATAAACCCAGCCAAGGCTGGGTTTATTTTTGCCTAATGTTTAAACAAATTTAAAGGATTGAAAGCCCATAAAATAAGAAAAGCCGCTAACTGTTTGAAAACTACACAAATGTCGCTAAGTACTTGCAAAATATGAAAAAAATTACCAAAAGGTGATTGACACAAGACTAAAGTTATATAAAATGCGCTCCACGCTTTCGGGGTGATTAGCTCAGCTGGGAGAGCACCTCCCTTACAAGGAGGGGGTCGGCAGTTCGATCCTGTCATCACCCACCAAATTCTCTTTGAGAAAATGGTTGAAGCGTAAATAGTTAATATCTTCGGATGTTAATGCTGGACTGGTAGTTCAGTTGGTTAGAATACCGGCCTGTCACGCCGGGGGTCGCGAGTTCGAGTCTCGTCCAGTCCGCCAACTTTAGCTTAGTAAAGCTCATCCACTCGGGATGTTAACTTGAGAGTGTTATCTTCATAGTGGTTGATTAGCTATGTAAGGTAAGTAGTGTTATCTGATTGGGTGATTAGCTCAGCTGGGAGAGCACCTCCCTTACAAGGAGGGGGTCGGCGGTTCGATCCCGTCATCACCCACCAATCTTCCCAAAGATTGG
>Ga0115005_10002118_pt1 | contig 15844 bp, 13 predicted proteins | sample ArcOceMetagenome_FD_87163 | JGI IMG/M metagenome (GOLD analysis project Ga0115005, IMG submission 87163) | Marine eukaryotic phytoplankton communities from Arctic Ocean - Arctic Ocean - Greenland ARC118M Metagenome | ecosystem: Environmental > Aquatic > Marine > Oceanic | place: Arctic Ocean... | reverse complement strand
TGTTGTTGTTGTTGTTGTTGTTGTTGTTGTTGTTGTTGTTGTTGTTGTTGTTGTTGTTGTTGTTGTTGTTGTTGTTGTTGTTGTTGTTGTTGTTGTTGTTGTTGTTGTTGTTGTTATTGTTTTGTTGTTGTTGGGTGGTGCCAGTTTCAAGACTTGTTTAAATTCTTGTTTCATTTTTTTGTTTCAATACTTCAATATTGAACATTGCACCTGATTTTTGTTGTTTTTCTTTCTTCAATTTGCAAAACAGGTACATTTTCCAATTCAAAAGGGGCAACGCTGTGTTCTTCTTGTGCTTTGGGGCGGGCATCGTCCAGCAATCTGAGAAAGACCCCTTGCCAATTTTGCCCCACTGGTTTTTTTGCCAATAACGTTGGGCAAGTCTCGTGCCTCCCATGCATTCGTAAGATGACACCGACTTGTGTGATACCAATGTTAACATTTTTCTTCTAACACATGCATGGTTTCATTTCTTTGTTTGCACCAACACAGCTGGCAAGTTTCAAGATCAACATAAAAAAACGTCCTGCAAAGATTGTTTGCGAAATACGAAAAGTGAACGTTCAAACAGTTCATTGTGTACATCGTGCGGGGTTGGTGAAAAATCAGAACCCGGCAGTGCTAAATGTACCAAATGCGACGCGGGCGAAGCAGGAACTGGATCCGAGGGTACTTGCGAAGCATGTGTTGCCGGTCAGTATCGTACAAGCAATGATACTGCGGCCTCTTGTAAACAGTGCCCATTGGGTTGGTCGTCCGAACCAGGCAGTACTAAATGTCAGTCGTGTGAAGCCGGGACGTTTAGTACGGTGGTTGGTGAAGCGTGTAAAAATTGCGACGCTGGCCAATACCGTCCAAGCAAAGCAGTCGATGGTGTTACTTCTACCGACCCAACCACCTGTGTTGATTGCCCCATTGGTTTCAGTCAAAGTGATTCTGGCCAAGCAACGTGTATTAAATGCAGCCCGGGTGAATTCAATGACGTTGTTGGTGCTGAATCCTGCACATTATGTACCACTTCCACCTACTTTGGTGGAAAGGGAAGAGACAGTTCTTGCATTGATTGCCCAATTGGATGGTCTTCTGAAGACGGGAGTGCTAAATGTCAAGCGTGTGGTGCGGGTACATTTGGAGAGGGGTGCCAATTTTGCCCCATTGGTTACGCAAGACATGGCAGTGATAGTGATGCGACAACATGCCGAATGTGCAAATTAGGTGAAACAACGACGAATGTGGGTGCGGCGACGTGCGAAAAATGTGATTTGGGCAAGTACGGGAACAAGGAAGGCGAGTGTACTTTTTGTCTGCCGGGCCAGTACCAAGACGGCAAGGGTGAAACACAATGCAAAGCATGTGAAATCGATACGTACTTGTCCAAAAGTGGTAAATCCTCCAAAGCCGATTGCGACAATTGCGATTCTGAAAAATCAACCGGTACCGCAACGGGAAACACTGAACAATCCTCTTGCCTATGCCGCCGGACTAAAAACTACCAAAACGACGAGGGTGAGTGCGTATCTTGCCCTGTCGGAGCCGATTGTTCCAAGAAAGATGGGATAAGCGTCGAAGAAATTATTCCACAAATCGGTTTTTGGCGGCCCTCGATTGATGAAAACATCTTTTTGAATTGTGCCGACGGCTATCTTGGTGTTGGTGGGCAACAGTTGGGCCAACAACGATGTTGCCCAATGAACACGACGACCAACACTTCCGTTTGCAAACCTCTCGTTGACTCGACAAACGAACAGTGCTTGGACGGGTACCAAGGGCCACTGTGCCGTGCATGCAACCCAAACACGCACGTCGTGTCTGGAAACGGTTGCAAAACATGCGAAGGTGGTGCGTCATTCAGTGCTGCGGCATTGTCGTTGGCTGGTTTCCTGTCCATCTTTTATTTGTTTGCTTTGCTGGTCTTGATTCGCTCTAAACCACCGAGAGATGCTGTGGGCAGAGCCAAGGCACGAAGAGCCATGAAGATTCGAATTGCTGTTGTTGGTCAATTCAAGCTCTTGTTAAATTTCCTTCAAGTGCTCACGAGCATGGACAAAACGTGCAACAGTGTCCCGTGGCCACTTAATTTTCGTTCATTTCTTTCGTTCTTGGATGTCATTAATTTAGACGTCATGGGTTTGTTTGTTGGTGAGTCCACACTTTTGTTCGTTTTGTTCTTGTGTTCTTGTGTTCTTGTGTTCTTGTGTTCTTGTGTTCTTGTGTTCTTGTGTTGTACGAGTCTGCGCACACAACACAACACACACTCACACACGTTTGAATATGCCTTGTCTTTCTTTGTTCATTGGTAGGAACGGATTGTGCACTATCAGTACCACCACTGGATCGATTTCTTTTGCACATGGCCGTGCCCATTATCATTGCCGTGATGTTGTTGAGTGCTTATTGGACAACACGGTGTTGCTGTGCCAACCATCTTCCCTGCCGCAAATTGACTGACGACATGAAACAACGTTTTGATACTGACAATAGCGGCGACGTGACTGCTCAGGAAGTCAAAATTGGTCTACGGCACATCAGATGGATGACCACGATCAAAAGCTTGATCATGTTAATTTTATTTGTCTACCCATCTTTGGCGACGCGTGTGTTTTCCGTTTTAAGGTGTCAAAACGTCAACAATGTGTACGTACTGCAAATTGATTTCAACATTGTCTGCTGGGAGGGCAAACATACCATTCATGCTTTTTTGGCCATTGGTTTCATGTTCATTTATTGCTTTGGTGTGCCAGCGTGTGTCTTCATTATTTTGTATAAAAATCGAAAACATTTGTGGGACGAATCCTCTTCAAAAAACGACGTTGTCGACCACGAATTTGGTGGTTTGTACAAACAGTACGAACCGCAGTACTGGTGGTTTGAGGTCGTTTTAATATGTACAAAGATGGGCATGACGGGCATGTTGAGCATCGTTGCGCCCGGAACACCAATCCAAATGGTCGTCGCGATGTTGATCATGCAAACATTTTTATTGATTGTGTTGAGATTAGCACCGTACCAAAGCCACGCCGACGACGTGAGCATTTTCTTTTCGTCGTTGGCACTCGTGCTGACCACGATGGGTGGTCTTGTCCTGTTTATGGATATGAACGAGATCTATTTTAGTCGTTCGTTTGTTGGAATGGCGATGATCGTTTTGTGTGCTGGCGTTTTGTTGCTTCAATTTTGCGTGCTTGTTTTCGTCAAGATGGGTTACGGGGTGAAAGTGGTGAATGCCTTGACCAAAAATCGATCGAAAGTTGTGCCCGTTCGTGGTGGTGGCGATGAGGACGGCAGTACAGGTAGGGCAAACGAGATCGATGAGGCAGCCAAAAAAGCTTGGGAGTATCCGCCATCGTAGGGCTAATACAGGTCACTAACATGTGTGTACATGTATCATAGTATCATTAGTAGTAGTAGTAAATGTAAGAAATTAAATATATAACTGTACAATTTTACCGCCCCAGGATTAAAACTAATAAATATAAATGTGAACACGAGATATTTTCATTTTTTCTCTCTTTCCAAGTTCATCAAAACGAAGTTACATGTACTTTTTAATAATATACAACAGCCAAACTTTGCACTCTTACAACCGTATTGCACTCAACCCTTCTGCCGCCGCCCTTCCGGCCAAATAGTAAGGTGACACCGTATTCACATGATGATGCGTCCGCAGCAATTTAATTTCATTCATCAAATCTGGGTCCTTCGATTGGTCCTCCAAGTGTTGGCCCCAAGACGTTGGTTCACTGAATGGATCGGTCCCTTCCCACCCACCATTGGCTTGCTCGCTGCACAAATAACAACACTGCTCAACGTTGGTGGCGGGTACCTTGCCCACACCCCCCATCCCCCCCATTCCCCCCGCGGCAGCGCCCATGGATAACTTATTCGCCAAAGCCACAAATCCTTTTTTTTGTGCCTCTGTTTGGCTCAATTTAATCTTCTTTTGAGTTTGTTGGACTTGATGTTTGACTTCAACAAATGAAATGTCATTGACAGCATTGATGTCTCGCATGGGAAACGCTTCGTCCGTGCATACGTTACAACATTGTGACGGTCCTCTCACTGCACCGCCCCTACTTGTTGCACCTACCCGAGGTCCAGCACCCCCACTGGCAACATTGCCCATTGCCGAAGCGACGCCACCTACAAATCCTTTTTTATTGCGTTGGCCGCCTTGGTCTTTCAATTGGTTTGAATGTTCATGCACGGTGTTTTCATGCACGGTGTTTTGTTGTGTACCAGAGGCCTTGGCAGAGGTGGTTGCTTGGTGGGCAACTGTGGACCCCCTGCTGTTTTGTTGTTCAAGAAAGACACCCACCGCCGGTCCAAATTCCGGTGCAATGTCTCCTTGCAAATGAAGTTTTTGATTTTGTGGAATGAACCACAAAGGGCACACGTTGCAACAGGGTCCCCCACCCATCGACCCCTCCATTTTATCCGGCACTTTGAACGTGGGTGGTGTGGATTTCATTTCGTGAGGGCCCGCTTGTTGAGCATCGTCGACTATGTAACTGATTCGTTCCATCACGTCCACCCCACCGTAGGAATTTTCAGTGGACCCACCACCACTGTTTGCCATGCCCGCACCCATGGCACCCATCCCTGAACTGATGCTGTCCATAAAACCTTGCGACCTTGTTGATTCGCTGCTGGTTTCAAGGAGCGAAGTTGTTGTTCGGCGTTGTTTTTTTGGTGGCCTCAATTGTTGTTTCTGTTGTTCCATGTTGCGACGTTTCGCCGCACGGAATCCATCACGGTAGTGGTGAAACCGTACCAAGGCCGTGCGTTCGTCGTGTTCACTCAACTCCATCAAAGCCAACGAATGGTAAATCTTTTTCGTGCATATTTGACAGCACGGTGGTCCGGGATCGACGACAGTACTCCCATAAATGCCACCCTTGCCTGCTCTCCCTGAAATCTGCTGCCCGGGTGGGTGGAACGACCAAGCCGAGGCACCCATGGAAGTGGAACCAAGGCCGGCCTTGCTGGCCCGCCCACCAGCATGCACACGAAGGGTGTTGTTGGGCAGCAGAAACAGGAGGAACACGTGGAAGGAACGAAACATATTAAAATTTCCAATCGATCTGTGCATCTGTGCATCTGTGCTGCCTCGTCTTTGAGGACGTGGATAAATCCCCCCTTTTTTTCGATATTTCCAGATTTTTTTTCTAATTATTTCTCTCGCCCCCCCCCCCGCCGCTTTCGTCCACAATGTCCACCCAAGATTTCCCCGCGTTCTTGGAGCGTCTAAGCCGTTCTCAAGCGCCCGTCAATCAAAATCTTTCCGAAGCGATAGTTCTTGTGATGGCAGGCTTTCGTTCGTGCAAAGACAATTCCAATGGTCCCACCAACGAAGAAGCGTTGGAAACCGCGGCAAGTCAAGTGGCCAACGCGTGCCTGTGCGACGAGCGTGCTCTGGAATGTGTTCAAAAGTTCGTTCTTGAAGACCCCAAAGATTTATTTGCGTACATGCATTTAATGGTGACCAAAGGCGTGCCCTACACATGTTTCTCCAACCAAATACTGCAAATTGCGGCACTTCAAATTGCCGGCCATATCACACCCGCTTCTTGCATTGCACAATACACCGATTTGTTGGAACAGATGGTTGCGGCCGGTAATTTACAAAGTTGTGACCAGGCTCAAATTTTAATGAACGTCAGTCAATGTTATGCCAGTCTTGGTGAAGAAGCTAAAACCATCGAACATTTAAAAAATGCAGCTGCGATATCCAAAGGCACACTGGTTGGTGACAATGCTTTGTATATGTTGTGCAAGACAGCAGGGCAGGGCACGGTCGAATCCTTGAATTATTTGAAACAAGAAATACACAAAGAAAACCCCAAATATTCTGAAGTTTGTTCGATGCTGGTTGGTGCTTTGAACAATATTTCGGAGGAGGACGACGACAAAGACAAGCAGAAAGACGGGACGAGGACCGCAGCAAGAAAGAAAGAAATTAAAAAGATCCAAAAATCGCAGCACCATTCCATTGAACTTGTCAAACAAATTTATGGGCCCTTTTTACAACATTTTCAAGAGCACGAACACAACGTACCATTGTTTTTCAAACAAGAACATGCATCGGTAAATGGTGTGGCAACCGATGTTAATGATGTGGCCACGACAACAACGACAACAACGACAACAACGACAACAACGACAACAACGACTGACAAAAAAACAACCACAAACAACAACGATCATGAAACCAAACATTCGGAATCTAAACAACAAACAATTGTGTATACAAAGAAAGAAAAGAACAAACGCTTTCAAGATTTAACAAAAATCATTAAAACTTATCTGTTAAAAGACCCCGAAAAACAATTCCAAGACGGCATCAATTATTACATCAAACACAATAAATTGAATCCATTTTTTATTCGTTTTGCCCAACAAAAGAACAACGACGAATTGAATTGGGCACATGAAATCGAAGAGTGCATTAAAGAACACGCCAGGCAAACGATTGCACAAACTGCATCAACAAATGGACGTACATCTCTTCCGACGAACAAATATGATTTTGATTGTTGTGCAACTTGTGGTAAAAGTAGCAACAAAAAGAAAAACATTGTTTTGAAACAATGTTCAAAATGTGGCACGGTACAGTATTGCAGTCAACAATGTCAGATGGTGGACTGGAAACAAAGAAACCACAAAACCAAATGTAAACAAGTTCGAACTATATTTCCTTGCCCGATGGACATTGTAAATATAGTGGGTCGGTATCGTAAATATATTAATAATGCTTTGAACAATGAAGATTTTATTCAATGGTGGTCGATTCATTTGAACGAAAAAGAAAGAAAAGATGTGTGTCGTGCAGTGATGGAAGACATGCCCAACAACGAAAAAGATGATGAAATATGGCGTGAGGACTGTGGCAGTACTTTTAAAAACATGTTTCCAGAATTAACAATTGCTTCTGTTTGTTCGTTCGATTGTGACTGTGGCCAGTGCGATTTGCATGGTGATTGTTCAGCCCGGTTATTGAGTTGGATGCACATGCGAGCCAGATGTCCAGTTGAAGCAATGGATGCGGACAGACGATTGGCGGCGTCGTTGTATGGAGATGCGTTGAATGCGTTGAACACTACTGGTTTCGATATGGATTTTATGGTGAAAGGAAAAGAAGAATCAGTTTTACACGTTTTGGTTGGATTTGTTGAACAATGGATGGTATCAAAACCAGAAACTGCTGCTGCTGCAGCACCTAATTTAACCTTGCGTGCGGTTGGTTGTGCGCGATGTGGAAAAGATGCTTTTGGTGATGCGTACATTGGGACAACAAAAGTGAAAGGTGAGATCCAAGAAGAAATGGAGACATATGCTTGTCAAGGATGCAATACTATATTTTGGTGCAGTATGGAATGCCGCCAGCGTGGGACATTTTTGCACAATAAAATTTGTCTTTGTGAAGGTACTAAACATCATCTTTCCCGTCGGACGTGCATTGATTATACCATGGCGGTGGCTGAATATGAATATGAATAGTAAGCACTGCTGTGTGTGGTGTGCCTTCGCCTACATATGTAGTAACATGTGTGTGTACACAGAGACGTACACACACACACACATGTGTACTACTACTAGACACATTATTACTACATACTAGTTTAAACTACTACTGTTGTATGTAGTGCACACGTTTAACGTTTTTAACGTTTACAGAGAAGAGGTATTAAATAATATATATATAATTTTAATTTAAAAATAAATATAAATATAAAAACACAACAACATTACACATTACCTTCGTACAGTACATGTTTTACTTAAACAGTTTACAGATCATAAAAACAACAAAAAAATATATGTCGTCTTCAAAATATACGGGTCTAGTATGTGTACCACACATGTAGTATGTGTAGTACACAATGCAGTTTTACACAAAATCACTCATGACTATCGTTGATGTCTCTTTCTTTTGACCTACTTGGTAACGGTTCAAAGTTAAGGTGTTTTCTGCTCTACCACATTTAGATACATCCACGTTCACAACTTTTCGATTACCCATGTTACATTTAGATAAAATGAGTTCAGACGTGTTGGTAAATCCACATTCTACAACGAAGTAATCAAACAACTGTTGTTTGGCACTGTTGTTCAGTTTGTTTTGTTGAAATTGCCAATGAACAGTTGTTTTATTAAAATCGACACCCATTCTGCGAAACAGCTCAACGTCCATGTCACGTAATCTATTCCCCGCCAAAGATAAATTATTTACTTGAATATTGGTAAATGCATCGAGATCTATTGTCTCCAATCTATTCTTTTCAAAATCGAGACCTTTATACTCTTTTCCAGGAAAAATGTTGGGTAAATGCGTCAATCTTCCCTCCAAAAACTGGAAAGTATGGACAGTGATTAAATCTTTGAGAGCGCTTTTCAAACCCAAATGGCTGAAGTATCCTCCCTCCAGTTCTAACTTTTTTAATCCAGTTAACCCACTTAATTCAGTACCCAACTGTTGTAAATCCATGTAATTAGCTACCAAGCATTGGCGTGTACCGGATATTGGTGGTGGAAATAGAAAACAAAAGAGAAAAAGAGAAAAAAAACAAATGAATATATACATGAGACAGGGGTCTTGTTGACCATCCTCTTCACAAAAAAATTCTAAATAAAGTAAACAGTGCATTTTCACCAACCTCGTAGATCGTACAACGTAGTACGATCTCTGGCAAAACCGTGTAATGATCCCCTGCCAAGTGTTGGTGTGTACCATGTACCGGGTGTTGGTGTTGGAAACAGAAAGTAAAAGAAAAAGAGAAAAAGAAAATGAATATATATATTATTCTTTGTTGACAATACTGGAATATCAATAGGGGTGAAAGCAAACACAATCCTAAACTACTAAACATTGCATTTCCACCTACCATGGCAAGCCAGTCAAAGTCAAGTCTCCTAGGGATGGAATGAACGACATAATGTTGGAAGAAGAAAATTGTGCCCAAGTCACTTGTGAAGCGGAAAGATCCAACAATTTCAAATTAGTTCCTTCGGAAAAAATGACACCATTGATCCAACTCAAGGTGACGGGGAGAGGTTGACCCACCACCATGAATTTAGAAATGTTATTTCCAACAAAACTTAATCCACCATCTTTTCCATCAAAATCTGTTTTGTGATTGATTAATACTTTAGCAGTGGCACCAACCACGAGTGAATTGATTGCAGTGAAATTGTTGTGAGAGAAATTAATAAAATTTAAAGATTTGAAATCGCTGATACGCAAAAGGTCTAAACCACAATTGTGCGATTCAGCTGGAGCAGTTGGATTGTCATTGACCGTAATCGTGCATTCCAAACTATTGTTGGCTAATGAAATGGTTTTAACATGGGGAAACAATTCGTCTTGGCAGGCTTTGTTAATGTAAATTTGCTCAGGGTTGTTTCCTTCTATTTGATTGTTGCTCCAATCAAGATCTTTTCTTGCCAATGTTCCTGACAAATCTATTTCTCTCGTTACATTGTTTGTACATACAACATACGGCAACATGGACATTTTTGGATTATTTTTGAGAATGATTTTCACTCCTGATGGATTTGTCAAATAACCAAATCCTTTGGGTGCATTGATTAGATTTGGTTTGTTTGAAATATTAATGAATGAAAGTGAAGACATGTTTTTATAGCAATCAATGCAATCAGGAAGATCAGACAATGTATGTTTCATATCTTCACGACAATTGATTGTTTCGATCTTCTCAAAACCACAGACCGTGTTTTCAAAAAAACCAAATCTGTAATACAATCTTGGTCGCGCACAGAAGGCTACTTTTCCAATCATCTCTTGACATATTTGAGACTGGGTTGTAAAAGATTGCAATGAAAATATAAACAGGCCCAAACCAACAATGATTGATAATAAAGATCCACCAACAACAAAACACTGAGATAATTGTGATGTGTTGTGAAAGGAAAACAATTGACTCAATTCGAGATGGAGTGACAACCGATGGTGCACCAATCCACCTCGAACCGAATTTTTTTGTTGTTTGATATGTATTGCACGTCTTTCCACATGTGATGATAATGAAAGTGCATCTCCGATGTCCAAAACGGTCATGATGGCAGGTATTAAACATCCACCATGTCTCACCATTTGGTCAAACAATAATAATTTTGATTCAGTAATGGTGTCAGGTCGAAACAACACAGCTACAGCCACAAATATTTTATCAAACAGTATTTCTTTTGAAAAGCAAACATGAAAGAAAAGACATTCAGTTTATCGGTGTTAACCCACCCCACAAAGAACCAGAATCTAAAAACTTACCAACACTTAATATAATTGCTAATACGAAATGCGGCTCCTGATTACATTTCAATGCTATTAATATTGCTATTGGTAAAGCTATCAAATTAATTGCAATGACAATGGCTGAGATCAATACCAATTCAGCATCCGACGATGAAGCAGAAGAAAGCAAAGATTGCAACTGCAAAACAAATTCAAACATTTCAGTCAAGGCCAATTTCAGTGGGAAATATTTTCCATTACTGTCAACAAACTCTGTTTTCAAGAATCCCAGCAGATTTATTCTTTTTTCACAGGCCGATGCTTTAACATTTCCTTTGTTAATCTGGGTGGTATTAAACTGTGGTTCACTGAGTGCACTGAGTGCATTGAGTTCATTGACACTATTTGGATTGACAGCCGGAGTAAGTACTACTAACCCACCATGAAAACTGGCAAATGCAATAACAAAATAAATCCAACACCAAATTGTTTGTGAAATATCATTGTTGTGGGCAGCAGCTCTTTGTAGTTCAACACCACCAATAAATACCAACATTGATGTGGTCACAGCAATCAACATGGATGCCACACGTATGCCTGTAAAAAAACAAGAAGATTCAAGAAAATATTTGAGTTATTGAAACATCAAAGACCAGTCGCAGGCAAATCGGAACATACCTGACAATTGGATGTGCAACACAAAATGACCACTGCTGTCTCCACTCGCGTGAAGATGAGAAAAAAAGACGACAATTGTGAAAAATAATAGAAATACAACTGCCATTGGAATCGTGTTGTCAATAATTGTCTCGTTCCCTGGCAAAACAATTTTTGTGATGTTGGGATTGCAACTCAAATCATTGGTAGCCGTAGGGATTGTAATGTTGGGATTGCTTTCACGAACCAGTGCTGTTTGCCAATGCCGACATTCATTTGACATGACACGATTGTATTCCTTTTTGTCGCGGAATGCCACGGTTGTTTTGTGGATATTCTGGATCAATCCTTGTGCCGTTGTGGCCAAATTTGCAAATCCCATTTCCAGCAATGTCAAAAATGCGTCCATAAACTGTTTAATTTTTTGCGCTGAAAAATCGATTGATACATCACAACCTTTGGTCTGTGAACAAATATTTCTCCCACAGTCAATCCATTTTTGTACTGTGATCCATATTGAACAAGAACCTCCAGCAGCACAGTCGTACCTGCATCTTTCAAATGCCATTTCACAACCAACGTCCATAAACAGTTCGATGCACCTGAAGTCCGTTGTTAATTTAGATGTGTGTGGAAAGTCTTGGAAATCGATGGCTGCCATTAAGGGTTTAAATTGTTGAAGTTGCTTGACATACTCAATAGTTTTTTTTGCTTGATCCAAAGGTTCATTATAAGTTGTATCACTGTTGCTGAACATGGCTGTTGGCACAAAAACCAAATGTTGAGGGTTGTATGTTGGACAAATGTCAGTAAAAAAGGGCGAAATCTCATTGATCAAAGAGCAGTTGCCACGATCTATTGGTTTTGAAACAGCTTCTGGTTCGAATTCGTAAATCGTTGGCACTTCAGACATTAAGATCAACAGAATAAGAGAAACCAATGCGATTAAAATGGAGGATAATTGATACATTCGAGGATGATATTTCGATGCCATTACACCACTGGATCGAATTGCAAAATCACCGATGCTCCCTACAACACATACGTAGAAAAACGTTTGTGGGAGAGGATTGCCAACAAGCGAGATCAGTGTTGTGTCACGATTTTGACTAACCACTGATATGAATTCAATGAAACAAAAGATTGAAATAGATACTACGGTTCCCAATGGGAAAAGGCCAACGACGAAGCACATTTTTGCATGCTGTTTTGTGTCGTGTTCGTGTTGATCGTGTTCTGTGTCACACACATCTATGTAATTGATTATACGTTCTGTTTCGAACGAGGAGGGGGAAGGGTGCATGGGATTGAGTTGCATGTCGCCCGATGGTGGATCGATATTCGATATTGATTTAAGGGGGAAAAAGGTCGCGATTGGACCTCTTCGATCTACTTCATTTTTTCTTTTTCAGATCAGTTGGACCAAAATTAATTGTTGTCATGGTGGGTTAATGTAGCGATCAAGCACATACAGTTGTTCTCAAACATGTCTGGCCCCCAATTTCCAGAATCCCTTCTCTTCCCGTCTTCTTTAACCAAGAATACCAGTAATCACCCTGAAATCATTCAACACGCCAACAGAATCTTGCACGCCGCAATGAAACCCGTTGAAATTCCACAAAATCGTCAAGCCAATTGGTCGGCGTTGTCATTGGAACGAAGCAACATCAGAGGCAATGCACCCTCACCGTTTGACGACCAGACACGAGCATTGCTGGATGCGGCAGCATTGGTTGCCAGTGCAACAAACACTCATCTGTTGTACAAAGCAGTGGCCAAACATGGTGCTGAAATGTTGGACAATCGACCCAACAAATTGGACAACGATGATCGAAGGACTACCGTGCATTTGTATTTGGTGGATCCCTTGGATGATGGCCAACTCATTTCAGAAACCAACCCACAAACTTTTACCATCGGTGAAGGAGTTGTGGGGCACGTAGCTAAAACCAAACGTGTATTGAACATGGCGATCGGGGATATGCCGGATCACCCAACCAATCATTTGAATCCTAGAAAAGCTGACGATGCTTTTAATCCCGACGAATTTTGGATGTCGTACGAAGGAGACCCCACGAAAGAGGTGCTGTGTGTCCCCATTTTCAACGAAGCAACGTTGGAATCATCCAACGACGTGGTAGGCGTCTTGCATGCACAACGTCCTTCCATTCGTGCACATTTTCGCAAACTTAAATCAAGAGAAGGTGGACGGCGCGGTCGATCGAGAAGTCCTGCCAAAAAATCCAGAACGTTTGAAGATCAAAACGAAATGGATGCCAAACACAGGTTGCAGCGACAACAAGAATTGAGTGCCAAAAACAGAGCCCGACAAGCACCCTATCAATTGATATCAGAAGAAGCTTTGATCCAATTGGGAAGATTAGTGGCGGCTGCGGTGTTGCAAGCCAATGCAGACGATGGGGAAAATTTTGCACGGCAAGCAAGAAAATTTCGCAATCAAAAAAATATGAAAAGAGTCTTGAAAGTATTGGAACGAGGAACAAGAGAAGCGAAACAAAGAAAAGTACAAATCATCAATGACAAATTGTTCAAGTCAAACGAAAGAAACCAAGAATTGCAACAACAATTGACCGACGAACAAAACAAATCTAATTTATTGAATGAAAAAATGACACTCATGGAACGAGAAAAAGAAGATGCTGCAATACACACCAAAAAGGTGGTTAGAGAATTGGATCTCTTAAAAGCACAAAGTCGATTGAATGCAATAACAACCAGTCAAATGCAGGCAAAAATGTTGTCTTTGGAAAGACGCAATGACCTGCACAAAGAAGAATTCAAACACCATCGTTCATCAAAAGACATCGATGAAATCAATCGATTGATGAAAATAATTGGCGGCATGCGGGACACCCAAGCAGATCGAGATCGGAAAGAACAAGAACGAAAAAAAAAAAGAATTATGATGCGAATTGTGATGAGAACAGCGGCGATGGCATTCAGTGCAAGGGCGACCACCGAGAAAGAAATCGTACGTCAAAAAAAACAAATGCGTCGAATGATCATGCGCGTGATGAACAGAGCTCTTGCATTGCGTTTTGACGCTTGGATAGAATATGTGGACGAAAGAAAAAGAATGAAAGAAATGATGAACAAAGCGGCAAGACGAATGAAGAATAGACAAATCGCAGGCTCCTTCAATTCATGGCTGGAATACGTGGATTTAAGACTATGGATGAAGAGTTTTTGCAGTAAAATGATTTCCCGCTTCGAAAAAAAAGAACTGGCGATGGGATTGGTGAAATGGATCAGTGTGTACAACGATGCAAGAAGAGCGGAATTTGACATGGATGAGAATGCGAAGAAAAGTAGGTTTTGTGTTGTGCAGTAAAATTTTTTATATATGAAAGTTTTTTTTGGGTACAATGTATGTAGTATGTGTCAGTGCACACTTACTTGTAAAATGTGATACCTGTGTACAGGTGCACATGTAATTTAAACTTGCCAATTTGGTTTATCTGCGGGTACATGTCATGGTGCTACTTTCATGTGTACACTACACACCCGTGTGCTACCGGTATATATTTCTACTACCATCTTTATACGCACCTAAGATCCTAATTAAATTAAAAAGTAAACTATTATTAACTATTAATTGTACATGTCATTATTACCACCACCACCACCACCACCACCACCACCACCACCACCACCACCACCACCACCACCACCACCGCTGCCCACTTCTGGCGGATCATTCTTAATCACAAAACTGCCTGGGCTCGTAGGAATTTCAATGCCCTGCACTGAAGTGGAGCCCAAGGAAGATCTTCGACCATCTGGGTTCACAAACACAACAATGGAAGAACGTGATGGATGAAACATGTGTTCGGGTGCTTCTGGCAACGCCATGCCTTGTTGCCATTCACGCAAACCATTGTCTTGTTGCCGCAATTCATTCTCGCCCTCCAGGGTGGCGGCGGTGGCGGCGGTGGCGGCGGCGGCCCGTTCTGGATCCAAGGTAGCTCTTCGTATCCTTTCAAAATAAGGACTAAAATCCCGAGCCCGAAACGTCCAACCGACCAACATGCAACAAATAAATTCTAATATTTCATCCACCAATGAAGGTGCCCAAGGTGCGGAACTTGAATAAACAATCATAATGTCTGCGGTCGCATTCAACATCAAATACAACGCAAACATTTGACGAAACCTTTTTAACATTGAAAATTTAATCCAAATTGGCGTGGTTCGTGGGTTGATGTTGTACGCTCGTATCAAATTGATTTGATAACTGAGAACATTCAATTGTTGAGAGACGCTGTACCAAACACTGTACAACACGACAATGAACATGATGGTTAAAATGATTAATCCAATGAACGCGACTTGCATGTTACGTCCATCGGGCGCAATGCCGTCCTCGGAGGAAGTGCCATTATCAGGATGAAAGGTGGTCGAGGACAAATAATACAACCCCCAACTGAACGAATACATCAGCAACAAACCACGAATGTTTCTTTCTTCCATGATATGTAATTTTGGTCTTGTAATTTGCCATCCTTTACTGATTAACAGCATCACTTCCGCCAACACACATTTATACACAATTTGCACAACGATCAACAGGACGTACAACAAAGAATTGTCGCCGCCACCGCCGCCGCCCTCGTCGTTGCCGTTGCCGTTCCCGTACGAATTGTCGCCGCCGCCGCCCTCGTCGTTGCCGTTGCCGTTCCCGTTTCGTTTCACCCAAATGATCATGGTGATGGTCACACTGGCAAAACGTAGCACTGGGACCAAGGCCATTTTTTTTTGCAAAGTGACCACATGTGCCAGTTTTGCATATCGAAAAATATTGGATTCCCAAATGGCCGCTACGACAAACCACAACGGTACAAATGTAGCATATATTGCGATAAACGGCAATTCAGTAAAAGACAAATGGCCGTTTTGATTTCGATAGTTGATATCAAT
>Ga0115005_10002117_pt1 | contig 15859 bp, 12 predicted proteins | sample ArcOceMetagenome_FD_87163 | JGI IMG/M metagenome (GOLD analysis project Ga0115005, IMG submission 87163) | Marine eukaryotic phytoplankton communities from Arctic Ocean - Arctic Ocean - Greenland ARC118M Metagenome | ecosystem: Environmental > Aquatic > Marine > Oceanic | place: Arctic Ocean... | reverse complement strand
TTTCCTGAAACCTCGGCGCACACTGTGGTTTGCATTTTCATTGCTTCAATAATAATCAAAGGTTGGTTGATATTTACCTGTTCGTTTTGGCCCACTAAAACGGCTACAACAAATCCTATATTGGGTGCACAATATGTATGAGTAGGCACGTCCTAACTTCCCTCTAGTAAAAATCGTTCAGCGCGTTCAACTTTGCGCGGTTTTGCTGTAATCACGATGATATCTCCGACGAGTAAAAGCATATTCTGATCTGGCTCTGACAGTTCATGGTTGTCCCTTCTGAGGCCTTTGACGCTAACACGCCATTGTTGTAAATTTAGATAACGAAGTGATTTACCTACTGCATAGGCGTTTTCTGTCAAAATAACTGCATGCATAAATTCCATTTTATCTTGTCTAACGAAGTCAAGTTCGGTGGTTTCACCGGGAAAAAAGCCATGCATGTTGGCATAATGGCCCTTTCGTTCTTTGCGCACGCGTTTGAGTATTCGAGACATTGGTACACCAGATAACTGCAAAACCTGAGTCACTAACATAAGACTACCCTCGAGAATTTCCGGAACCACTTGTGATGCACCTGCTGCAAGCAATTCTTCCATACGATGATCTTTTCTGGTTCTAACCACAACAGGTAAGTCTGGATACAAACTTTTTACTAAGTGAATGACACTCATCGCTTTTTCATGTTGGTCAAAGGTAATAAGTACTAGTTTGGCTCGTTCAATACCAACTGAACGTAATATATCTTTTTGTTTGACATCACCAAAATATACAGGCTCGCCTGCACTTTGACTTTCTTGCACGCGGATAGGATCAGCATCAACCACCATATAGGGGATAGCTTCAATTTTTAACAACCGACTAACTGATTGGCCCACTCGGCCAAATCCAAAAATCAGTACGTGGTCAGTCAATTGTTGATCTTGGGCTGAAAGTTGTCCTAAACCTTTAATATTAGGGGTTGCTTCAGGACTAATTGCTCTAGCAATATTAGGACTCTTATCAACTAACCAGGGGGTAATAGCCATACTCATCACGCCAATAGTTAATAATAACGAACCTTGCTCTGAGCTTAAAATAGCATGGTCTACAGCCAGTGCTGCCAGCACAAAACTAAACTCGCCTAATTGACAAAGCTTAAGTCCAGCTGCCCAAGCATCTTGTTTACCTAATTTAAAAATCTCAGCAGAGATCCGTATAAGTACCACCTTTAGCAATACAATAATCATCAAGCCGAGTAGCGCCCAGTGTATCTGGTTTGGTAAATTATGAAGTTCTAAACGCATCCCGATAGTGATGAAGAATAAGCCCATCAAGATATCTCTAAAAGGTCGAATATCGGCTTCTAATTGATACTTATATTGGCTCTCACCTAACATCATGCCAGCCAAAAAAGCGCCTAATGCCATGGAAAGACCGAAAGAAAAAGCTAAACCAGCGGCCATTAAGGCCACCATAATGGTAGTTAATACGAAGAGTTCATCGGTGCGAGTGCGGGCCACTTCACTGAACACTTTGGGTAACACCCATTTACCGATAGACAATAAAATGCCAACGACTAGTAACCCTTTCAAAAAGGCCATTGAAATGGCAATACCTAAGCTTTGTTCGGAATCATTAGCCAACAAAGGTACTAATATTAGCAAAGGCACAACAGCAAGATCTTGAAGTAATAATATGCTTACCGCAATTTGTGCACGAGGAGTATTCAGAATACCTAAATCACTGGTTTGTTTAATCACAATAGCAGTAGAAGATAACGCTATAATTCCACCTATCACTAAGGATGCTTTTCCATCAAAACCAAGTAAATAGGCTAAGCCCATAAATACAGATGTGGTCAACAGCATCTGTGCCAATCCCACGCCAAATACTAGATGACGCATAGCTAACATTTTCGGAAGTGAAAATTCTAATCCCAATGAAAATAACAAAAAAACAATACCTAGTTCAGCAAAATTTTCCATATCTTCGGGATGTTCAAATAAGGCAAGTAAATCAGGACCCGCCAAAATACCACAGAATAAATAAGCCAAAATAGGTGGCAAATTAATACGTTTAAATAGCCAAACAGTTACCACTGCTACGGCCATTAAAATAGTAATATTACCTAAATTCCCGTGCATATTTTATGTCTATCCTTTTATGTTATTTGCTAGGCACAATACTTGCTAAACAATAATTATTAGATGTATTTGCAAAGTAAATCGTCATTTTATTGTCAGGAGAAACTGTTGGAACAACTTAACCCGTTTTACGACTCAAACGTCAATGAACCTTATTTCAGCCTAGAAGAGCCTGAGCAGGGACTCGACCATGCTCAGAATCAAGGGTTAACACAAACTCAGCTTAATAAATTCATTCTGAAATTACTAACAACCATAGACTTACCCAAGCTGACCAAGTTATATTTCCAACAATTACAAAATACCCTACCGATATCTGAACTAAAAATCCAGTTCGAAGACAATAGACTTAAATTCGGTCGTCCAGTGAAAAATGCACACTTAAAAACCCTTAATTGCATACAAAACAATAGCCCGTTAGCTGTAATGGATTATTCATTTACACAACCTTTGTCGCTCAGAGACTGGCAAATATTACAACAGATGCATATGAATTTTTGTTTTCCTTTTAGGAACGCATTAGAACATCATAAAATCAAACAATTTGCCATGAAGGATTTTTTGACATCATTAGGTAACAGAGCCAGTTACAACGATACTATTGTTAGAATGGCAAATCATTCACGTCGACGTCAACAACCATTTGGCCTCTTAGTACTAGACATGGATAATTTCAAACAGGTTAACGATGCTCATGGGCATCAAGAAGGCGATAAGGTGCTAGTAGCCTTCGCCAATACCATTTTACAAAGTCTTAGAGAGTCTGACTTTGCCTTTAGATTTGGCGGTGATGAATTTTGCTGTTTACTACCAGAAGCTAATAATCAAACCAATAACTTGATTTCAGAGCGTGTCCATCATGCTATTGGCTCAAACTTAATACTTCAACAACATAAAATATCTTGTAGTATTGGCAGCACGACCTATAGACAGAATGATTCACACATTGGCCTTTTTTCACGTGCTGACGAAGCACTTTATGCTGCAAAGCAAGCGGGTAAGAACTGTATCAGAACCGCATAGGAATTAACGGCAGTAAATTGAATTATCACGGCAAAATGTTGCCGCGAAATCCATAAAACTTAAATGTAATTTGCTCCAACTAGCGTTGAAAATTATGACAAGCATACAAACAATCAAATGATGTAAGTAAACGACGGAGCAATATAAACAATTTATCGAAACAACACTTTTTCTTGATTGAACCAGTACACACAAAAAGCAAACAAAGCCCCTGCAATAATCACGGTTGAACCGAATATAGCAAATAACTGGTAGTAGTCCATTGTGCCTTTGACTAACTCTTTCATAGCAAGTGAGACGTTAGTAATTGGCACCCAAGCCCAGACACCTTTTAATTCTACGCCAGGTAAAAGTGCCAACATGATAGGAACTACGACCAGTATACTCATAGGCCCCATATAACTTTGAGCTTCTTTAAAGCTCTTAGCATAAATTGAAATACTCAACAATACCGCTGCAAAAATAGCCACAACCGGCACTAACATTAAAAATATAAGTAGAAAATCGTGCATCGCAATCTGTGCCATAAAATCTGCTACAAACTTAATGGCCATGCCCTGACTTAACACTAAGCCCCAAACCACCATACTGGTCACGGTAAGAAGCGCAGTCATCGTGCCGGCAAAAGCAATGGTCAAGAATTTACCCATGACAATTTTATTTCGGTCTATGGGGGAAATGAGTAACGTTTCTAAGGTGCCTCTTTCTTTTTCACCCGCGCCAATATCGGTTGCAGGCGCCATAGCACCAGTGAGGCAAAGTAGAAACAACACATAAGGCAACATCCCACCAATTTTTTCACCCCAATTTTCTCTAGCATCCGCGGTATTCACTTTCTCCAATACTATCGGCTCAATCAGAGCACTTTGTTTTGCCTCGTCTAACCCCAAATCAGAAAAAGCACGTTGTTGAAATAATTCAGACTGACTTTTAACTATCTCATTCACTCTTCTATATACTAGATTTAACCCGGCGTCATTAAAGTACAACTTGACATTTGCCTGGCCATTATCAAGTACGTTACTTGAGTAGTTTTCTGGTATAACCAAAACAAAGTCGACTGTTTCAGAGCGAATAATAGCGGTGTAATCTGCACCCTCAGAAACCTCAACAAAGTTAAACTTATCGGGTTGTTGCAAATCTTGAACAATATCAGGGGCATATTGTCCACCTATCAAAGCATAATTAAGTATTTGAGTTTCCGCTTTATCTATAGCTTGTTTACTCACAAAACCCACAATGCCAATAATTAAAGGGAAAATTAATAACGGTAAGGCAATCATAAAAAATAATGTTTTGCGATCACGAATCAGTTCTTTTATCTCTTTTTTAAATACTAACCACATACTTTAGTCTCTTAATTTATAAGCCGTTGAAGACTCTCTATTTATAAGCCGTTTAAGACTCTCTATTCGCTAACAGTTTATTGAATCGCAGCCATAAACGACTGATGTAATGAACCTTCGGCTAGCGCTTTAAAACTAGCTATATCTCCATCAAACATGGTGCGGCCTTGATCGATAACCGTCACTTGGTCACACAATTCTTGCACTTCATCCAGATGATGGGTCGAAAAAATCACGGGAGTGCCCTGTTCTTTTAAACCACGAATAAACTCGAGTACCGTTTGAGTAGCCATAATATCTAAGCCTGTCGTGGGTTCATCTAAAATAACCAGCTCTGGAGAATGAACAACTGCACGTGCAATAGCTGTTTTTTGTTTCATACCAGTTGAAAAATTTTCTGAACGTCGGTCTAAAAAGCTATGCATATCTAACAAGTCAGCTAATTCTTGTATACGATTGGCGATAGATTTTTCGTTCATCCCATGCAACTGACCAAAATAGTGAATATTTTCACGGCCTGTTAAACGACCATACAGACCAGTTGAACCAGATAAAAAACCTATTTTTTTGCGTGCAATAACAGGTTGAGCTAGTACATTTTCGCCATCTATTTCTACACTGCCACTATCAGGTTTTAAGGCCGTGGATAGCATGCGTAACGTAGTAGTTTTACCTGCACCATTAGGTCCAAGTAGCCCTAACACCTCGCCTTTTTTACATATAAACGATACATCTTGCACTGAATGAAAGAAGCGTCCTTTTAGTCTTGGGTCTTTTTTCTCTTGTTCACTGAGATTTTTAGGATTTTCAACAGCAAATTTCTTAGCCAATTTTTTTATTTCAATCATTCCATTTCCTGATTAGTCACCACAGTCATGTATAGTCCTTCAATTTTGTGATTTATTACATGCGAACGAGAAAAAAAATATGTAACAATATTAAATGCGATTGAATGAATACTAATAATATTGGTTTTATATCACAGCATAATAACTTATTGAGGAAATTTGTATGGACAAGGTCAGTAACCCATTTCAGGCCATGAAAGATATTTTTGTTAAGCCTAATCAAGTATTTGCCACTATTAATGAAACATACAATTGGTCTTGGGTACCTTTTATTTGTATATCTATGGTGAGTGCTATACCCGTTTACATGTATTTCAACTTTGTAGACTTTACTTGGTATACCGAATTTATGGTGCAATCCTTGTCAGGTAACCTAAGTCCAGCTGAGCAAAGTATGCTGCGCAATAACATGACGGACCAAGCCCAAAGTCTATGGGCAGGCATTTTCAGTTCTATATTTGTTGTTATTTTGAGCAATGCAATATTAGCACTGTATCTTAATATTATTACCAAGGCAGATGAAGAGTGTATTCAAGGTTACACTGACTGGTATGGGTTTAGTTGGTGGGTCAGTATCCCTGTGATTATCAGCAGTTTAATTGCGGCACTGGTGGTGTTATTAGCAACAGATAGTCAACTATCACCGATGAGTTTATCCCCTACTTCCATGGCGTTTATTTTTAACGTAGGCATGGACTCAGCTTGGTCTTCATTTGCCCAAAGCATTCGTTTGGAATCTTTTTGGGTGATGTATTTAATTGCAGTTGGATTAAGCCAATGGACACAAATCCCAACTAAAAAAACGTATATAATTGCCATCGCACCCTATGCCATTATTTGGGTAGGTTGGGCCTTAATCGAGCTTTTTTAATTCAGGTTGAGGTAAAGTTAGAGGCCTAAAATAATCAGTATTTGCATAAAATTCTGGATTATTGTTGGCTTCCCATACATCAGGGATCCCTAATAATGGTATCGGACTAAGTGGCTTGTGTTTGGCAAACAGATTAGTCTGGCGTATCTGACGAACTAATAGCGCATCAATTTGAGTCACTTGCTTTGAGTAAGACAACGTTGAAAATTGGCTGTCTACTTCTAACGTTAAATATTTTCCTGTCAAACCAATAAACGGATTTAATAACATTTCCAAATTGGCATGACCAAAGATAAAGCAGTTTATTTCACAGCCCCAGTACTGCCTATTTTCGACAAAAACAGATTCCCATTGATGCTGCTTTAAATTTTTCATTAGCTTTGAAAAAATACCTGAACGCTGATAGGTAATAATGACACCACACTCATCGAAGTGAGTTAAGTTATTTCTTCTTAAAGTTCTGGGTGAAAGCCCATGTTCCTGAATATCTTCAACATGTTGTTGATTTAACAATCGTTTTGTTTGCGGAAACTGCAGCCAGATTAAACTATTAAATAAGTCATGCCAGCTGTTTGGCCGAGTCGGTATAATATGTTGTTGATGGATAATTTGTTCATAATAATTATCAGACTCGATAAGTTGGCTTTGACAAACAAAATTAGGGATATCTACATTGCCCCAAATTTTCTTTAAAACGTTGAGGCCTTGGGCATTTGGCCAATCAACAAAAGAAGATAAACTAAAAGCTGATTCAAGTTGCTGCATCGGCAACATTGGTAATTGTCTTATAAAATCGTGGTTCCAAACTGTCACAATTGCCCTTGATATTGATCTACTGTAAAAAGGGCGTTTATAATCTTTAACCTCTACAACTACAAGAGCAACTATATGAAAACTTGCCACAAGGTGCTGATAATTTGCCTACCCATTATATTGGCTTTCTCAGCCTGCCAAGACAAAAAAGTCGAAGTTCAACCGCCGGTGGTCGATAACTTTAACGATGTTTACCAAGGTATTAACACGGATGATTTGAAAAAACATATCAAAATATTAGCTTCGGATGAATTTGAAGGTCGCTTACCCACCACAGTCGGGGAGCAAAAAACATTGGATTATTTGGTTAACGAATTTAAACAACTTGGCTACCAACCCGGTAATGGTGACAGTTATTTACAACCAGTAGAATTAATTGAAATGACCGCTGACCCAGATATGACCATGACCATAGGCAAAAATAACTTCACTTATAAAGAAGGCATGATGGCCTCTACCAGCCAAGAACAGGCTAAAGTCGAGCTAAAAAATTCAGAAGTGGTCTTTGTTGGTTATGGTGTCAACGCACCTGAATACGATTGGAATGATTACCAAGGCCTAGATGTAAAAGGTAAAACAGTGGTTATTTTAGTCAATGACCCCGGCTTTGAAAACCCCCAAGGTGATAAGTTTCAAGGTAAAACCATGACTTATTATGGCCGCTGGACTTACAAATATGAAGAAGCCAGTCGTCAAGGTGCAGAAGCCGCCATTATTGTCCATGAAACCCAACCCGCATCCTACGGATGGACAGTGGTTGCCAATAGTTGGAGTGGCCCACAGTATGGGCTGGTAAGTAAAAATGGAAACGCTGACAAAGTAGCAGTAGAAGGTTGGTTAACCACTGAGTCAGCGCAACAAGTATTTGCTAATGCAGGACTTAATTTTGCAGAAGAGAAAGCCAAGGCAGTATCAGGCCCTTATAACAAAAGCTTAGGACTGAATGCCTCGGTGACGGTTAACAACAGCTTTAAAAAGTCAACAAGTTACAACGTTATTGCTACTTTACCCGGTTCTGAAAAACCTGACGAACACCTCATATTTTCTGCTCATTGGGATCACTTAGGCAAAGATGAAGGTAAAGTTGGTGATCAAATATATAATGGAGCGCATGATAATGCGACGGGTATAGCTGCAAGCTTAGTTATGGCCAAAGCTTACTCAGAATTAACTGTGAAATCTAAACGTTCGAGCACCTTTTTGATGGTCACCGCTGAAGAACAAGGCTTGTTAGGTTCAAAGTATTATTCAGAGCATCCGATCATTCCTTTAGCCAAAACAGTTGCCAATATCAATATGGATGCCATGAGTGTTTTGGGTAAAACCAAAGATGTGGCGGTTATTGGTATGGGTAAGTCTGAGTTAGAAACTTATCTTGAAAAAGCAGCCAAGCGCCAAGGCCGTTATTTGGTGCAAGAAGGTCGACCAGAAGCCGGTTATTATTATCGTTCTGACCATTTCAGTTTTGCCAAACAAGGTGTGCCAGCACTTTATGCTAAAGGTGGTGAAGAGCCTATCGATGAAGCGACGGCTGAGTACCGAAAGCGAACTAATGTGATTGTCACAGGTTGCTACCATCAAGTGTGTGATAGATACCGCGAAAACTGGGACTTATCTGGTATTCAGCAAGATGCGCAATTATTATTTGAAGTCGGTTATGACATAGTGTCATCTGATGATTGGCCGAAATGGGCAACCACCAGTGAGTTTCAAAGAACTAAATAATAACTCTTATATTTAAAGGCCATAGATGAGGAACCTTGTTCTATGGCCTCTACTTAACTGCATAAAACACCCTTTAGTCTTACTAATAGCCAACAAATGTAAGAAAATAACACTTTCCCCTTGCATTCTCCGCTCAGGCTGGCAAATTCAATTGGGTGATTGAACCAACAAAAATAACAAAATTCGTCGCGATATCAGACTTGGCTCAATAGAATAGCCAAGCCCCTATAACTAGCAATTCAGAGAATTATTTTTATGTGTGGTATTTTCGGTATTCTGGGTATCAAAAGTGATGCAGCAGAACTTAGAACGCAAGCCTTAGAGCTTTCCAAATTACTCCGTCATCGGGGTCCTGATTGGTCAGGCATTTGGAATAATGATAATGCAATTTTATGTCATGAACGTTTGGCGATAGTCGACGTCGACACAGGCGCTCAACCGCTGATAAGCCGCGATAATAATCAAGTGTTAGCTGTGAATGGCGAGATTTATAATCACAAAGCATTAGAATCGACACTTGAAACACCTTACGACTTTAGAACAAAGTCTGATTGTGAAGTGATTTTACCTTTGTATCAGCAAAAAGGGCTAAGTTTTATAGATGAGTTGCAAGGCATGTTTGCATTTGTCTTATATGATCAAGAAAAAGATGCCTACCTTATCGCTCGTGACCATATGGGTATTATTCCGCTTTACACAGGTTATGATGAACACGGTAACTTGTATGTGGCATCTGAGATGAAGGCGTTAGTGCCCGTGTGTAAAACCGTACAAGAGTTTCCTCCTGGACATTACATGTGGAGCCAAACTGGCGAGCTGACTAAATACTATCAGCGCGACTGGATGGACTTTGAGAATGTTAAGAACAACGAAACTAATTTAGAAGACTTAAAAGTTGCCTTCGAAAAAGCAGTCAAATCACACCTTATGTCTGACGTGCCTTACGCAGTATTATTGTCAGGCGGCTTAGACTCATCTTTAGTTTCTGCTATTGCGGCTAAATATGTTGCTAAGCGTGTTGAGGATGACGACCAGTCTGACGCATGGTGGCCACGTCTGCATTCATTTGCCGTAGGCCTAGAAGGTGCACCGGATCTTATTGCAGCAAGAAAAGTCGCTGATATGATAGGTACCGTGCATCACGAAATTCACTTTACTATTCAAGAAGGTTTGGATGCTATACGTGACGTGATTTATCATCTTGAAACTTACGACACCACTACTATCCGCGCCGCAACCCCAATGTATTTGATGACCCGTAAAATAAAAGCGATGGGTATTAAAATGGTATTATCGGGTGAAGGTGCCGATGAAATATTCGGTGGTTATTTGTATTTTCACAAAGCACCTAACGCCAAAGAATTTCATGAAGAAACAGTACGTAAATTAGATCGTTTGCATCTTTTCGATTGTGCTCGAGCAAATAAATCTACTTCTGCTTGGGGTGTGGAAGCGCGCGTGCCATTTTTAGACAAAGAATTTTTGGATGTAGCCATGCGTCTTAACCCACAAGATAAGATGTGTCTTGACGGTAAGATGGAAAAATGGATTTTACGTAAAGCATTCGACAATAACGAATATTTACCTGCCGAAGTTCTATGGCGTCAAAAAGAACAATTTGGCGACGGCGTCGGTTACTCTTGGATCGATTCTATTAAAGAGTTCGTTGAAACAAAAGTAGACGACCAACAACTTGCCTCTGCACAGTTTAGGTTTCCAACCAATACTCCAGACACCAAAGAAGGTTACTTCTACCGCACTATTTTTGAAGGTTACTTTCCACAAGAAACAGCAGCAAAGTGTGTGCCAGGAGGCAAGTCAATCGCTTGTAGTACTGTTGAAGCGTTGGAATGGGATGAAAGCTTTAAAAACAATGCTGACCCATCTGGGCGTTCAATGAAGAGCATACATGGTAAAGGCTAGGTTACGATTAAACTAAGTTAGCGATAAATCGATGAAAACAAAAAACCAGGGTTTATGGCTCTGGTTTTTTATTGCTCAGTAAGGCCGTGCATTTTCGCGTCAAACCATAACTCCTTTCTATCTAGGGGCGTTTTTTCTGGTAAAAAAGTATTTTCTAGTTGATAGAAATTTCTTTTTTCAATCTGTGATTTATCAATATAAGCCTTATAATGCTCTAAAAATAGCGCTTCAAATTTGCCATTTTTAATCGCTTTCTCTAGCCCTTTTTCAATCAGATTGGCTAAGGGCACACTTCTCTTATTTACAAAAAAATAAATAGCGGAAGGATAATGTATCCCAAGAGTCGGCTGAACCTGAATTCGATTGACTGAATCGTTTTCAGCCAACTCTTCCCATACTTCAATAATAGAGCGTGGGAAAAAATCTCCTTGTGCATTGCTAAGCATTTTCATTAGTGCGCTGCTGGTTCTCTCCGTGATGACATCGAAACCGTTGTATTGCAGTACTTTGGTATCAGGCCAATCTCGCCCCTGTAAGGGAGAAAGTTTAATAAAATGCTCAAGTTGCTGGATGTATTTAAAACGCCCAGCCATGTCTTGCCTAATTAACAATAAACGCCATCCAATCAATCCTTTAAATATTGGAATACGTATGGGCAATAATTCTTTTTCACGTTGAGAATTAGTCATACCCCAAACAATATTTATCTCTCTATTGTCTTGCAGTCTATCTAAGGCCTTGCCCTTAGTTAGGCTATTTTCTGAATGTTTGAGTTGATAATTAACCCCCGTCTGATCTAACGCCAATGACAATAGTTGGATCGGGTACTCATCAATTGTTGACGTTGATTCGGCCGGACGAGGAAAAGTTATTTGCCATGATGCACTCTTAGCGTTAACGCTAAAGAGTAGAATAAAACCAACTAATATTTTGTTCATAAATCACCAGCACAGTTAAAAGGTTTTTAAGTTTGTTTGCCATCAATTATCATCATCATTATCACTTCAAGTTGATTATTAGGCAACTTTGTAAGATATGTGACGTTGCACAGCCAAAACATGGTTGTTTATTCTCATTGTTAAACGCCGGCTGACAGCTCTTTCTAAATTTTCGATACTGCTGATCACTTTTTAAGTTTTATCATCCCTGATTATGGTTGGAAGTAAACAAAAGCTAGCAATAGTTTTAGTGCCAAAGAGACTTTAAGCTTTTGCGTACAGATCCAAAAAGTCTAATGCGTTGATGGGCATGAATGGCATATGCCTTTCATAAAACGGTTACTCGATCCCAATAAATTTATGCGTTTGCAGCGACAGGCGCCAATTACGCGCTATGCAGGTTTTGATTGCGAGGTCGGTCGCCCGTTTTTGTTGACTAATAGGTTGTAAATAAATATTGGGTGCATGCTGGTCACCCAAAAGTGCTAACACCTCGTCTAACTCTTCGATATGTTTTTGCATGGCTATTGGATGTTTGATTTCATTTGCACGGCGCATTGCACTTTTTAATACAGTCCTGCCTCCTGGCATATTAACTTTAGGTGAAACAGTTACCCATGTATCGCAATGGACCATGATTTCATAGGTACCGCTGGTTTCAATTTGAACCGAATAACCTTTTTCTATTAAGCTAGTAGTGATCTCAGTCAAATCATACAAGCAAGGTTCACCTCCCGTGATCACGATATGCTTAGCCACATAACCATGTTGATTAAAAAGGTCTAGTAACTGCTGCGTTGTGTGTTCAAACCAACTACCAGACTCGGCAGTCTCGGCCATTACCACATCGCTTGTGGTGTTTAATTCAGGTGACACCACCCAAGTATGTTTAGTATCACACCATGGACACCCTACTGGGCAGCCTTGCAAACGCACAAAAATGGATGGTAAACCGGTATAACTGCCCTCGCCTTGCAAAGACTCAAACACTTCATTAATTTTATATAAATTCAATGACTTTCCTATTTGTTTAATGGATGTCGCTAAGAGAGCACCCTGTTGTGGGAATTTACCCTTAAATCACTTAAAATCTCAATTCATTAATTGATTATAAAGAAGCAAAGCCCATGTCACAAAAGGTAGTGGTAATTTTTTCTGGTGGAATGGACTCGTTTACTGTCCTAAACCTAGCAGCCAAGCAAGGCTTAGAGGTGTTTGCCTTGTCTTTTGACTATGGTCAAAAACATAAAAAAGAGCTAGATTATGCTGCTCGTGCATGCAAAGTTCTAAATGTAAAACATAAAGTGGTTGATATTTCAGCGATCAATCAACTCATCGGTGGTTCATCACTCACGTCAGACATTGAAGTAGCAGAGGGACATTACGAAGAAGAAAGCATGAAAAGTACAGTAGTACCAAATCGTAATATGATTCTGTTATCGATGGCAGTAGGTTATGCCGTTTCAATCAGCGCCAATAAAGTTTACTACGGTGCACACTCCGGCGATCATGCCATCTACCCGGACTGCCGTCCTGAATTTGTCCATAGAATGAATGATGTATGTGCCATAGCGAACTACGAAGTAGTTGAAATTGTCACGCCTTATTTAGATGTCAGTAAAACCGCTATTTTAACAGCTGGCTTAGAAATGGGTTTGGATTACAACCAAACTTGGACTTGTTACAACGGCCGTGAAAAAGCATGTGGTAAATGTGGAGCTTGTCAGGAAAGATTAGAAGCGTTTACTGAAAATGGAATAAGTGATCCCTTGGAGTATGAGGGATAACGTTACTGCAAAACGTCGTGCAACTTAAATAAAAATTATAATCATAACGATACAAGGTATTGAGAGCACAAAACAATGAACATATTATAGATAAGAATATTACTATGTCTGGTGCTGGTGCTTGTGTTTTTCTTTACCTTTTTTATTAATGGCGTCTTGCGACGGTTGTCCTGGAGCCGCCTCCGAATCAAAACTTACTTCACCTAGCATGGCTACAAGAATTTGATCTTAACACTTAGTTTACTTTTCAACTTGCTGAATAAAGTAACTAAGCTCTTTTATTAGATGTCTTAAAACAGGGTTTAAGCGAGTGTTTTTACCGTTCATCACGAACAGCTCATGACTAAATTCAAATAAATTGTTTCCAACCGGCACCAGTCCTAAGCCTGCCGCTTGATTGCTGAGTACATAATCTGGTAAAAGCCCCACATATTCGCCAGTCATTATAGCTGATAAACACGCATCGTAAGAGTCGGAGAAGGTTTGAATAGCCATTCGCGTGTCACCAGAAATATAATTTGCTGAGGACAAACCAGAAATACCGATTGCTGGGTAATCTCCAATTTTAACATTGTCAGGTAGACCATCTCGGTATTTTGCTAAGGCATGAGAAGCGGCGCAATATAATCTGCCTTTACATTCCACATCTACAGGATGAAAAGTAACAGATTCAGGTTTAACCATATCGTAAGTCGATAACACTAAATGACACTCCCCAGATAATGCAGCGTGCTCGACTTCGTTATACAAACGAGTTTGAATATTTACATGAATATCACTGAATTTTTTCATAGTACTTTTAACAGATTTACTAACTGCTAAGTGATATGAAAGCGGTAAACCCGCCATCATCACTAAGGTGATATGCCCTGAGTAATCGTCATGTAGACTTTTTAAATTAAATACAAAGTTATCGAAAGAATTGAAAATACGTTTAGTTTCCTGAAAAACCACTTCACCTTCTTTGGTCATCTGAAAACCACCACGGCCACGGTGGCATAGAACTAAATCTAGGCGTTCTTCAAGCTTTTTGATGGCAGCACTGATATTTGGGCGTTGCATGCGTAAAACAGGCTCAGCTGCAGTAAAACCATTGCATGAAGCTACAGCGAAAAATACTCGAAGTAATTTGATATCAGATTCTTGAAGACGGTTCAACATTACAGTACCACTTATAGATATAGTTGTGATTATAGGTATAGAAATTTATACTAAGGTGTATATTAGGAAAGCCGCAGCCGGATTACAATGGAAATTTATCAGAACAACTAAAACAGCAGTGTTGAGGAAAAACAAACATTATATTTATAACACAAATGGTTGAAGAAACTTGACCAGAAATAACAAGGGAATTGCGCTGGTTATTGTCTTGAAAGAAAAGCCATATAATTATTAAACATTAATATTGTTATTCCACTTCATAAGACTAGTTAATTCGATACTCCTTTTTCCTCAATCCTAATTCTCCTATTCTTCATTGTGCTAAAGGGTTTGTTATTTAATCTTCGAGCAGCCTAACCGTTGTTCTAAACAGCATATGGCATCAGCAAGATACTAAAATAATATTATATTGCCGATGCCATGTAGATTAAACGTTTTAAATATATTAGGAATTTTTTACTATTTGAGCCCGATAAGCTTCTATGTCATCACGCAGATTCGCCGCTTTTTCAAACTCTAGGTCTTTTGCAGCTTTAAACATCACTTTTTCAAGCTCAGTGATTTTTTGCAAGAGTTGCGGTGTACTAAGTGAATTATATTTTTTGCTCGACTCACCCACTAATCTAAGTTTAACTTTACTATCAGAATCGCCATCTCCCACGTCCATGATATCGGTAATGGGTTTATTCATCTGCGTAGGAATAATTCCATGTTTAAGATTATAGGCACGTTGTATTTCTCGTCGTCTGTCAGTTTCTTCAATAGCTCGCTGCATCGAACCGGTGATCCTGTCTCCATACAATATTGCCCGACCGTTAAGATGTCGCGCTGCTCGGCCCATCGTCTGAATTAAAGACTTATCAGAACGCAAAAATCCCTCTTTATCCGCATCAAGAATTGCCACTAACGCCACCTCTGGCATGTCGAGCCCTTCTCTAAGCAAGTTGATCCCAACCAAAACATCAAATTTACCTATACGCAGATCTCGAATAATCTCAATACGTTCTACCGTGTCTATATCTGAGTGTAAATAACGGGCCTTCACACCGTGTTCATCAAGGTAATCACTTAAGTCTTCAGACATACGTTTAGTTAACGTAGTTACTAGCACTCTTTCATTGGCCGCTACACACTTATGAATCTCAGAAAGTAGATCATCAACTTGAGTACCTACTGGTCTTATTTCTATTTCTGGATCAAGTAACCCTGTAGGGCGAACTAGTTGCTCAATTATATCGTCCGGTACGGTCGCTAGTTCGAATTTACCAGGCGTAGCAGACACGTAGACCGTTTGTGGC
>Ga0115005_10002116_pt1 | contig 15860 bp, 15 predicted proteins | sample ArcOceMetagenome_FD_87163 | JGI IMG/M metagenome (GOLD analysis project Ga0115005, IMG submission 87163) | Marine eukaryotic phytoplankton communities from Arctic Ocean - Arctic Ocean - Greenland ARC118M Metagenome | ecosystem: Environmental > Aquatic > Marine > Oceanic | place: Arctic Ocean... | reverse complement strand
TGCTGGGCTAGCAGTGCTTGCTGGAAATAAAATTGCCGCTGGGTCTGAGCCATTGGCGCAAGCTTATGCTGGGCATCAGTTCGGTGGGTTTTCACCACGGCTAGGTGATGGTCGAGCTGCTCTATTAGGCGAAGTGATCGATAAAAACGGAAAGCAAAAAGACATTCAGCTCAAAGGCTCAGGTAGAACGCCATTTTCTAGATCTGGAGATGGTAAGTCTGCTCTTGGTCCAGTGATCCGCGAGTATCTCATGAGCGAGGCAATGCACGCACTAGGCGTCCCCACCACACGCGCGCTAGCTGCGGTGGCCACTGGCGAGAAAGTCATCCGTGAGGAACCCACCGATGGTGGTATTTTCACTCGCGTGGCATCTAGCCATTTGCGAGTGGGAACCTTTCAATACTTCGCTGCTAGGAACGACACAGAGGCGGTCAAAACGCTGATCGATTTCGCACTGAACAGACATTTCCCTGATGCAGTGATCTCACACTCCCCAGCCCTAACGCTGTTACAACAAGTGATCAGCGCCCAGGCCAAACTAGTGGCTCATTGGATGTCCATCGGCTTCATTCATGGAGTGATGAATACCGATAATAGCAGCATCTCCGGCGAGACTATCGACTACGGCCCTTGCGCATTCATGGATGACTTTCATCCGAACTGTGTGTTTAGTGCCATTGATCGTGATGCGCGCTACGCATGGGGAAATCAAGCCCCGATCGCGCACTGGAACCTCACCCGTTTAGCAGAGACTTTACTACCATTGCTCGATCCTGACAAAGATGCAGCGATGAAGATAGCGGAGACGGCACTGGATGCTTACTCGGAACAGTTCATCGCTTTGTATCATCGCCATTTTAAAGCGAAACTTGCTCTAACAGATGATGCTCCCATAGAATTCATCCAAGAAACGCTCAGCTTGTTAGCGGATCAGCAGGTAGACTACACTCTGTTCTTTAGGAGACTGACTCAGTTGGCAAATAAGGAAACTGGAACTTCAAAGCTCGCAGATCTTTTCTTAGACAGCGAAGCTTGCCTTGACTGGGCAGAAACTTGGCGCACTCATCTTGATAGTGATAAAATTTTAGCCATGCAACAGATAAACCCAATTATCATCCCGAGAAACCACCAGGTAGAAGCGGCAATTCAACTTGCCTACAAAGGAGATTACACGCTATTCCATCGTCTCCATGAAGCTTGGAAAGCTCCTTTCTCAGAGAATCCAGATCACGCATATTTAGAACTCGCGCCACTGCCAGATGAGCGTGTGACGCAGACGTTTTGCGGAACTTAAAGACCAAGTCTCTCGGTATGACCGACCTTTGGTTTACCGGTACTTGGGTCGACATCATTGGTAGTGAACCATTCTGCCTTTGCTTTGCCATCTTCGACGCTTATCCCTAAAAAGCCTCCTCTTTTGCCGAAATACTTATGGATAGTGGGATCTGCTTTAGGTGCCCCTCCGTATTTGTGCTGATCATTGATCGGCCCACATCCCATTTCCAACACCCCTGTCTTAGGATCTTTAGAGCAATACTGCCAGTGCCTATCACCGCAGATCACATAGGTATTCTTTTGTGTTTTTATGAAATCTCTTAGCTCTTGCCCTTCATTAAAGAAGGCTTTGTTAGAATGATTATCTGCCTTCCCTCTTTTATCTGGTCCCACGATAGGGCCAGGGGTGATGATGAATTTATGGGTAGCATCAGACTCCGCGATGGTTTTTTTCAGCCACGCCTTCTGCTCCTCTCCTAGAATCGTTTTATCTGGGCCATCTTTCATTCCATTATGTGATCTAAAGTCACGGTTCTCAGTCAGCCAGATTTGAACGTCCTTTCCCCATCGATAGGTCCGGTAAGTTTTTTCGCCCATTGGCACTTGCTCGCGAAAAATAGCGAGACCTTGATCAAAGGTCATGTCTCCATAAGTCTGTCCCTGGAAGCAATCATTCTTCAGTGTATCATGGTCATCCTTCATGAAATAAGAACTCACATGACGGTGTAGTTTTTTATTATGTCCATAGGAAAACATGATGTTCCACTTCGCTCTTGCTTGAGGGATGCTTTTACACAATGGCGCTTTATCATAGTAGAGAATATCTCCTGTATGGACGAAGAAATTAGGCTCGAAATCTAACATCTGTTTATAAGCTAGATGCCCATCAGCACCCGAATCAACACTTCTAACAGCTTGGCAAGTAGTCACCACAAAACGAATTGGTGGAGCTTGATCCTTCGTGGGAGCCGTTTTAAACTCACCTGTCATTTTAGAGGAAACTGGCGCATCACTATTTTTCCTAGCCTTGACTACAAATTCATATTTCCCATGAGCATTGAGATCTTCAATTTTGAACTGATGAACAAAATCATTCTCCGCTTTGACTTTTACCCACTCTGTTTTCAGCTCCGTCACTGCTTTCCCTACTTTCCAATACAGAACCCTTACCTCTCCATCCATCCCTGGCACAACTTCGAGAGGCATGTTTATTACATCTTTGTCTTTATCTTTGAGCCCTTCTGTAAAAATGGGCAGTAGTCCAAACTTAGCTGTCTCTTCTTTAGTAAGCCTGCACCAAATAATCGCAGAGCTCTGGTCCACCTCACCCACTTTGATTCCACTGGCAAAATACGGACTTTCAGCATAGGAAGCGGTCATAGTGGTGGCGATGATCAAACCGGTGGATATTATTTTTGTGATTAGATTTCTCATGATACTTGTTTTAGCTAAAAAGAAAAAAGCCCACGATGGATTATCCAAAGTGGGCTTTATATAATGAAGATAGTCGCTAGCTAGCAACTACGAAATCAGATTAAGAAATCAAATCAGGCCAATCTTCAGTGTGGAAGAACTCGCCTTCTGGCTTGTCGATACGCTCGTAGGTGTGAGCACCGAAGAAATCACGCTGCGCTTGGAGGAGATTCGCAGGGAGTCTCTCCGCACGGTAAGCATCGTAGTAGCTGAGTGATCCACCGAATGATGGCACTGGGATACCATTTGTAGCAGCGATAGCCACCACTTCTCTCCAGTCTTGCTGACCTGAATTTAGAACATTAGTGAAGAATGGAGCGAGCATCAGGTTAGTGAGATTAGCATCTGCCTCATAGGCTTCTGTGATGTGGTTTAGGAAGCGTGCTCGGATGATACAGCCACCTCTCCAGATGCGCGCGATCGCCCCGAGATCAAGATCCCAGCCCTTGTCTTTACCTACCTTAGCAATGAGATCTAGCCCCTGTGCATAGGAGACAATCTTCGATGCGTAGAGTGCGCTGCGCACTTTTTTCACGAGGTCTTCCTTGCTGAGTCCATCAAGTTCAAAGCTCCAGTTGTTTGGCCCCTGGAGGATACCTGAAGCTACCTTACGCTGATCTCTGAGTGAGGAAAGAATCCGTGCTTCCACTGATCCTACGATCGTTGAGAATGGCACTGCCTGCTCTACTGATTCCATGACGGTCCATCGACCAGTTCCTTTTTGGCCAGCTTTGTCCACAATAAGGTCGACGATATCTTTGCCTGTCTCAGGATCTTTTTGCTTAAAGATATTCGCGGTGATTTCGATGAGGAATGACTCTAGGTCTCCCTCGTTCCAATCAGCGAAAATTGCTGCCTGCTCTTCATTACTAAATCCTGCTGCTTTGAAAATATTATAAGCCTCACAGATGAGCTGCATGTCACCGTATTCGATACCGTTGTGCACCATCTTAACGAAATGACCTGCGCCACCTTCGCCAATATGAGTCACACATGGAACGCCATCTACTTTCGCAGAAATGGCTTCAAAGATAGGCTGCATGATTTCCCATGTGCTCTCTGGTCCGCCCGGCATGATGGATGGCCCCTTGAGTGCACCTTCTTCACCACCAGAAACTCCAGCACCGATAAATCTGAAGCCTTTTTCTGAGAGATACTTTTCTCTGCGCTCAGTATCTGTGTAGAGTGTGTTCCCTCCATCGATGATGATGTCATCTGGATCCAATAGAGGAATCAGTGACTCGATCACTGCATCCACAGGTCCACCAGCCTTCACCATGATCTGGATCTTGCGGGGAGTCGCTAGGCTATTTACGAAGCCTTCGAGAGTCTCCTCACCCACTAAATTTTTATCTGAATTTTCTGCGATGAATTCATCCATCACTGAAGTCGTGCGGTTATACACGGAAACTTGGAAGCCTCTGCTCTCTACGTTGAGAACGAGGTTTTGCCCCATCACTGCTAGACCGATCAGGCCGAAGTCGCTTTTTTTAGTATTACTCATAATTATTATTGGTTGAAAATTATTGGAAGTTGTGGGAATTAGTATTGTCTATGTTGGCATTGTCAACAAAGTTCATTTTTTACGCAACGAGAAGTTGCCGAAATGTCATACTTTATGCAGACTACCTACAGATCCCGTGAATATACCAAACTCAATTACAGCTTTCCGACTCGTCCTGACTGCAGTTTTCATCGCAGCTATCACCATGCAGCAACCATGGGCGAACATACTCGCGCTCATCACCTTCATTGTAGCCGCCGCTTCTGATTGGTTCGATGGCTACTTCGCACGCAAGCTAGACCTCGTCACCTCACTCGGAAAACTACTTGATCCTTTAGCTGACAAAATTTTAGTAGCCGCGGGATTCATCTACCTAAGCTCTAACTTCTATACCAAAGGCCTCTGCCCCGTCTGGGTCAGCTGCGTGATCATCGGCAGAGAATTCATGGTCACAGGGTTGCGCCAAATCGCCGTCGAGCAAGGAGTCGTCATCGCAGCAGACAAACTCGGTAAATGGAAAACCACGTTCCAGCTCACCTTCATCATCACCTGCCTCACCTACATCGCCTTCGAACCCATTAAGGACAACAACTGGTTCACCACACTTTTCTACACCCTCTCTAATCCAGACAACTACCTCATGCCCATCACCCTCTGGGGAGCGGTAGCACTCACGCTCATTTCTGGCTGGAATTATTTATGGGGAAGTAGAGAGTTTTTGAAAGGGTAGCTCTCTGAAGCTAGACCTGCCTGCCCAAGAAATATTAAGATCACTGCTGGTTCCTAATCATTGGCTTCACTGTAAAAAAGAAATCTTTCAAACCCGTCACATTTTTTGCGTTGCACTGATTTGTAATAAATGGCTAAATGTTAGTAAGTCTTAACAGATTGTTTAAAACCGAACTACATTTACTTAAAATGAATCAGCAAAGTAACTCGCAAACTCAATCTAGAAGCCGGATCCATGACCATTGCGTCTTGGTCTTGAACCGAAATTGGCAAGCCATCTCAGTCATCAGTCCGGCAGACGCATTTTCTCATATTGTCTCAGGAAGTGCTGACGGATTAGAAATAGATGGTGATCATAACATGGCACCAATCGCTTGGAACGCTTGGATGAAGTTAAGCATCCGCGATCGTGACCACTCCATAGGCACACCACATGGGGCTGTCAGGATCCCGACTATTATTATCCTCAAGCACTTTAATAAGGTTCCGCTTTTCCGTCCTAAATTTGGACTCAAGGCATTGTGGCTTCGCGATGGTGGCATGTGCCAGTATTCTGGTAAAACGTTGAATCTTGCAGAGGCCAGTATTGACCATGTTATGCCACAGTCTCGAGGCGGTGAGACTAGCTGGGAGAATTGCGTGCTCTGCGAGCGCCTCCTCAACTCGCAAAAAGGAGATAAGACCCCTGCCGAGGCTGGGCTAAAACTCCGCAAAACACCACGCGAGCCAAAAGCTGTACCAGTGACTCTTACTTTGAAAAATGCACTGGGTATAAAGGATTGGCAGTTTTTCTTGCTGACTAAGGCAGCGTAGTGAGCCCATTGCTTAGGTGACAATATTATCACCTAAATATAATATATCAGTCATCACGGATACATTACTCATCGTTTATGTATCAGAAACTATCTCGTCTTTTTATCGTCACCCCCCTTGTTCTCGCCCTTACCCAATGTGCTCAGCAGCCTAACATTCCTGAAAACTCCACCGCAGAATCTGGGTTTCAGAAAAATAATGTCAGAAAAGTAATCACCTACGACACTCCAGGAAGATGCAGTGAAATCATTTCATACTCCGCCCCCACAAGACTCCTGCTCACCACGAATTCTGTCTCTAAGGATATTAGCGTTCTCTCCGTTCCAGATCTGAGCACAGGAAAAATTACCCCTATCGATATCAATCCAGACAAATCTGGTATCCAAGGAATAGATACTAATGGAGAGCCTACGAGCGTGGCGGTGCATCCTCATAAAAACATCGCACTTGCAGCTGTCAATGGTCTATCTAGTAGGATCGTGGCCATTGACCTAAATGCTGCTAAATCAGGGAAAACTAAATTTATTCTCGATCAAGAAGTCGGCATCCATCTTGACAGCATCGCCATCTCTCCAAACGGCAAATGGGTAGTGATCGCAGATGAAGCAGAGGGCAGTAGCAGCACCGCTGGGGCAATACATCTGATGGATATTTCCAAACTAGGAACTACCGACCGCTTGCCAGTTTATAAAGTGCCAGGCCTGCATCTGCACTCAGTAGACCAGCCGGAAGAGTGGAGCCTGAGTTTGTCAGTATTGACTCAAATTCCAGATTCGCCGCCATCGCTTGCCAGGATGACAACGCCATAGTCATCGTCCCGTTGAGTTCCAGCCCTCGGGTATCTAGTGTCATCAAGCTACCTAGCGGATCACTTCCAGATGGAGTAAATCTCATTAACTATGGAAAACGCATCCTCCTCAGCATCGCAGAAGAAGGAACTGACACCGTATCTATCTATATGATGGATCCTACTAATCTCAACCAAGCACCGCAGTTGATCACTAGAATGAATGTGAGAGCTCTCAGTGGCAAAGGTGATCGCTGTGATCCCGAGGGTGTTTATATGTTCAGGCAGAGTGGCAAACTCTACCTCGCTGTGGCGATAGAACGCGCTGATAGAGTCCTCATCATGGATATTTCAAATCCAGCTACACCTAGAAAAGTAGCATCCATCCCCGTGGGTAGTAGACCAGAAGGTATCATCGTGCAGAAGCAAGGCGGTAAAACTTACGTCCTAACAGGCGATGAAGGCAAGCCAGGCAAGGGAGAAGTCAGTATTATCGAAATACGCTAAGTCCTCACAGATCAATCTGAAAGTAAATCTGAAAGTATCTAAACCAGGATGTGACTGTTTCTTCACATTAAAAAAATTCTATAATTGATTCAATCTGACAAAACAAACGCAGGTATGAAGAGAATTAGTTCACGAAGAACAAATATTCATACTCATTTTCTATCACAACCAACAACAACCATGGAAAACAAATTAGTAAAAACAATGATCGGTGCTGTAGCTTTATCTAGCGCAGCAATGGCAGGACCTATTACAGAAACAGCAGTAGGGCCAGTAGCAACACCAACCACAAATGGAGGAGACTTTTGCAACACACTGCAGAACTTCGGGACACTTTATAAAGACAAAAGCAATCCTTACATCCAGGAAGTAACTGTTTTCGGTCGCTTTCAAGGACAGTATGCCTATGTTGATGGGTCTGATGTAAATGGCCAAGACTTCAACCGCGACTTCGAGGAAGTACGCCGTCTCCGTGCAGGTATAAAAATCAAAGCATTCAACGGATTCCAGCTCAAAGCTAACGTCAACCTTGAAGATGATGATAAACCAACTGGCGGTGATCGTAAGTTTGGGTATCAGAGCTTTGATCAGTTTAAGGCTTCATACAAGATGAAGGACGTAATGGGTTTTGACTCACTCCAACTCACCTATGGTCGCCACAAGATCAAAGTAGGTCACGAGTCTCACACCTCTTCTAAGAAGATCAAAACCGTCGAACGTTCTTCGCTCTCCAACAAAATCTATGACAACCGTTACACTGGCTTCATGCTTGAAGCTGAGCGCGGCGGCATGGAAGGAACACTCGGCATACTCAGCCTTGATAAAAGCGACTTCGTAGGAAACTGGGATGCAGGAAATGCAATCTACGCTAGCACAGGCTTCGAAGCTATGGGCGGTGATGTCCTCCTCGACGTATTCTATAATCTAGACCAGGGAACTGCAGACGATCAAGTAGGTGTCGGCTACGAGTGGGTGGCTTCAGCTGCTTGGGACGGAAGCATCGGTGACTGGGATCTCATGGTTAACCTTGCAGTAGGTGATAACGGAGACAATAGCAATGCAGACCGTGAGGGAGCATTCTACGGTCTCGTGATAATGCCTTCAAAATACATCGTCGAAGATAAGGTTGAGTTTGTTGCTCGTTACCAATTTCAGGGATCTACCGAAGCTGAAGGTATTCGTACCAATTCTCGTTATGTTCGCCGTGCAGAGCTAGGTGCTACAGATCTGGGTAGTGGTCGTGGAGATTCACATCATAGTATCTATACTGGACTAAACTACTTCTTCTGTGGTCAAAACAGCAAGATCATGACAGGTGTAGAATATGAGACACTCACAGCTGAAGATGGTGACGTCGATGCAACGACTCTCTGGCTCGCATACAGAATGTTCTTCTAAGTTCATCACAACGAGCACTCTAGTTCTCATGAAAATAATGCACCATGTCTGGTAGTAAATGTTTCATGTCATACTGAACAATAGTTCAGGACGCAGCTTCTCTAACCAGAAGCTGCGTTTTTTTGTGCTTGCAGCGCATTGATTAGTCATTGCTTAATTGGTCCTCCAGAATGAAACCTGACTTCACGGATCGTTTCGTCTTTCAACTATCAAGCAAGGTAAACCAATAACCATATAATGGATCTAACTGCCATCATACCATTTGAACAGTGTTAGTGGTTTGCTCTTCCCAAAGCAGCTTTGCTGCACTTTCAAATCATTCCATTAAACGATCAAATCCAGTATAACTGTGAGGGTGGTATGAGACGTTCGAGCTAGCTTTATAAGCTAGAATTTCACGCAAAAAAAGACGCATCGTAAGCGATGCGCCTTTCTAAAAATAGTGTGGTAAATCTCTGGGAGATTATCTTGAGTAAAGTTCAACAACGAGCTGAACGTTTACACCGTGATCCATGTCCTCTTCTTCAGGGATGCGGGCAACTGTTCCTGCCATTGCATCGCGATCGAGTGTGAGCCACTCCTTAAGTGGAGCTGCTTGAGTGAGGTCTAAGGCGCGGAGTCCAAGCTGCTGTGAAGCTGCTCTCTCTCCTACCTTGATGACGTCACCTGGCTTACACTGGAAAGACGCAATGTCTGTCTTAGTGCCATTCACAGTGATGTGACCGTGGTTCACTAGCTGACGTGCAGCTGAGCGAGTATTTCCGAGTCCGAGTCTGTAACATACATTATCAAGACGAGTCTCAAGAAGCTGAACAATAGCGTCACCAGTTACACCACGGCGACGTGCTGCTTCATGGTAATATCCGCGGAACTGCTTCTCTAGAACTCCGTATTGGAAACGTAGTTTCTGCTTTTCACCGAGAGCGACTGAATACTCAGACTTCTTCTTACGTCCAGCACGGAATCCGTGCTGTCCTGGAGGGAAGTTTCTGCGTTCAAGTGCCTTTGATGGACCGAAGAGTGCTACTCCGAATCGACGACTGATTTTATCTTTTGGGCCAATATAGCGTGCCATAATTTAAAAGTTGTTAGTAGTTAGTGTTAAGTAGTTAATTATACGCGACGCGCTTTCTTAGGACGGCAGCCATTGTGAGGAATTGCTGTGACGTCTTTAATTTTCGAAATCTCAAGTCCGAGTCCCTGTGCTGCTCGCACTGCTGACTCACGACCTGCGCCCGGTCCCTTAACACGCACCTCAACAGTCTTAAGACCGTGAGACATTGCCTGACGGCATGCGTCTTGGGATACTACCTGAGCTGCGTATGCGGTGCTCTTACGAGAACCCTTGAAGCCCATCTTACCAGCGGATGACCAACCGATGGAATTACCCATTGGATCAGTAACGCTAACGAGAGTGTTGTTAAAAGTAGCTGTTACGTGGACGATTCCAGTCGCAACATTCTTGCTTCCTTTTGCTTTGTGAATCTTTACAGACTCTTCTTCACCACCTGCGATTTCAGCGAAGATATCTTTCTTCTTCTCATCTTTCTTAGGAGCGTCTTTTTCAGCTGCTACCTTATCGGCTGCGGCTTTATCAGTGGCTGGAGCTTCCTCGGCCTTCTTCTCTGCTTTAGGTGCTTTTGCAGCGGCATCCTTTGCAGGTGCTTTAGCAGGTGCCTCTTTTGCAGCGGCAGCAGGTTTAGCTACTGCTTTCGCTTCCTTTTCAGGTTTCGGCGTATCAGCTGCTTCTTTGTTATTTTCTTCAGACATTAGTTTAAATGGTCTCTAGTTAATGGGTTTACTTCTTGCCCGGTGCAGAAACTGAACGCTTCTTACCTTTACGAGTGCGTGCATTTGTCTTAGTACGCTGACCCCTTACAGGAAGTCCACGCTTATGACATTGGCCGCGGTAGCAGTTGATGGATTGAAGACGCTTCAAGTTGCCCTGAAGTTCACGACGAAGGTCACCTTCAATGATGAACACTTCTTGAGTAATCACTGACGCGATCTTCACTAGTTGTTCTTCTGAAAGCTTGCCTGTACGGTTATCTGGACTTACGCCTGCTTGATCTAAGATCTTAGCTGATCGTGTGGTCCCAATACCGTAAATATATTGGAGAGAAGCTTCGATGCGCTTCTCGTTTGGAATTTCTATTCCGAAAATACGTGCCATAATGATACTCTATTTTTCGTGGTTAATAACTGTGCTCCGCAGATTGTTTATGCGCACTGTGCGCAAAGCGGGATGGGTCATTTAGCAAAACTCACTAGAGATGCAAGTCATTTATAGCTTTTTTATTCAAATCGGTGATGACTGATGAGCTAGTTAGAGGAGGTGATGATTTGCGTAACTTCTCCCTTAGTTGGAAACTGCCCCGTTTCTTTCTTATTATAGGTAACCACCCCATCCACAGTGACGATGAAGACACCCCCGCTTCCTGCGTTTAGTTCTGAGTCCACATTAAATGATTCCTTTAATTCTGCTGCTAGACTAGCCGCATTAGGTTGATAGTTTCACATCCCTCAGTATTCAATTTCAATTTTCATGCCCCTTTCTACCTTATCCCATTCACTCTTTCCAAGACTTTTTTAGATAATCTGATTTTGCGGCTCTCATTTCTTACTCTGAGACAATAATAACCCCAGTTAGCGACTCAAAATTAAGGACTAAGAATCGATAGAGATCTTATCATCGATCTCAGAGCCATACAAAAGATTGGTGAAAACCAAATCTTTAAAAAAAATCTAACCATTATATGATTTACGAGATACTATGGAAAATTTAATCATTTAGTTTGCTTAAATTTTTTAATATTGGATGGAGATATCTCGAAAACTTATACACATTATTAAAAAGGTTAGTTCAGTTGCATTAATGCTCAATAAAAACTAAGATTATTTTTCTTAAAAATCATCACTTATCTCTTGCTGTTAAGTAATTTTATAAGCGATAATTTTTTTAAGATTTAAGTTTACCAACCAATCACACCATGAGCCTCAGAAAACAACTAAACGGAGCACTACCGGACATCCTGCCTGCTAACCCCAAAAATGCGCTTAAAGGCACAGAACTCATTCGCCTTATCCGACTCAAGATCGAAGGGAATTATTCAGACGCTTCGCTTCGCTACCATTTTTCCATCATGTCATGTGATCCCGGCTCACCGATCGCTAAAGTGGAGAAAGGTCAAGGTTACTACAGGCGCACCGCACCTGTACCCGTCTTATCTAGCGCTAAAGAAATTTTATCATTATCGCAAGGTCGCTTAGAGGACTTTGGCGCGAACAAGGAAGTCATCGACATCGCACTGATGCGAGTGAAGAAATTTCGCGCTATCGTGCATCGCTGGGCAGAGGTAAATGGCAAACAGCCATTCATTTTTAGAGAACCGTTCCAGGCAAACGCCCCTATCGGCAACCTCTGGAAATTCCCAGAAATGGTCATGGTTGATTGGGAAGGTGCTATGGATCAGTTCGAAGTAGATCCCCTATTCCAGCTTAAGAGCACGCTCCAGCTACCAGCTTTTAGACTCATCGCATCCCGTCTCTATATGCAGGCGGGCTTACACTCATTCCGTGAAGATTTCTTCCAAGCACTGAGCTCATCAGAGTGGGCTAATGCCGGCGAGATCTACTACGCAGGGCCCATAGAAGATGAAGCACTAGCTGAGGCTTACCGCAGGCTGAATGCTAAGTTCGGTATCGGGGTCACTAGCTTCGGGCTCAGCTCCACCCAGCTTGATGATCTCCCACGCCCTGCGGAAATCCTCAATGCTCAGCCGAGAGAAACTGAGGCACTCATGGAGAGACTAGAGATCAACCGTATCGCTAGCCCAGTCTCGCGTGATCACATAGACTGGACCGCTCTCGACTCTATTCGCAATGACTCAGATGAGATCAACAAGCTATTCAGCTGGCTAATTGAAGGCATCAACAGTAAGAATCCTAAACCTTACCTTACGGACTAATCAACATATCCTTCTCCATTAAGAGATTTTAAAAAATACTTATTATGTCTGATTACCAGCTATCACCTCCCCGGACATGGGCAGAAATAGACCTCTCAGCCCTGAGACATAATCTTCAGGTAGCACGCGCTATTTCTGGTCAGTCGATCATGGTCGTGCTCAAGGCCGCCGCATATGGCCATGACATCAAGAAGATAGCCCAAGCTCTCGACCAAGAAGACATTGCGTTTTACGGCGTGGCCAGCGTCATCGAAGCACGCCGCATCCATAGTATAGGGAGTAAGGCTAGGATCTATCTGTTAGGTCCCACGCTCGCGGATGAGCGGGCAGAGGTAGTGAACCATGGATGGACTCCATGCATATCGAGTCTAGAAGAAGCTCAGCAGTTCAGCGAATTAAACACTGGCAATTCACCACTAGCAGTCCATATCACCGTCGATACAGGCATGGGTAGAGGTGGATTTCTCCCAACCACACTCAGCTCCGCACTTAGCGAAATTTTAAAACTTAAGAACATCATAGTCGAGGGCATCGGCTCTCATCTACCATCAGCGGATGAAGACCGAGAGTTCACCCTGTCGCAGTTTAAAGCATTCAACAGTATTGTAGAAAAATGTGATTATCCATTTAAATACATCCATCTAGCCAACTCAGCGGGCATTCTAGACTACTCCACATCCGTCACCAATATCTGTAATCTCTGCCGCCCTGGCCTCATGCTCTATGGAGTTTCTCCGATGGAAAAATACCAGAGCCAGCTAAAGCCAGTGATGGCTCTCAAATCAAAGATCACCATCATCCGTGAACTACCCGCTGGCCATGGCGTCTCTTACGGCAGATCCGTGCTCTTAGATAAGCCCACCCGAGTCGCCACCATTGGAGCCGGCTATGGCGATGGCTACCCGCGCTCGGTTTCAGCGAACAATGCGGCAGTCATCATCCGTGGCGTTCGCTGTCCCATTATCGGCAGAGTTACCATGGACCAAATCATGATCAATGTCAGCGGACTACCAGAAGCGACGGCTGGCGATGAAGTAGAGCTTTTCGGTCAGAATATCAGCGTCACCGAGGTCGCCAAAAATGCCGGGACCATTTCCTGGGAAATCCTCACCAGAATCACCCCACGCGTCACCAGAACCTATCTGAACGAGTAGGATTCTATCATTGCCAAACTGCGGATTCTATGCTCTTTTATGAGCAATGAAAAGTCACTATCTCACCAGCATCTCAGCGTCCCTCATCACCGCTCTCAGTATGCCTAGCACCCTTATGGCACAACAGCCAGAAACACCTGCTAAACCTGCCCTAGCGCCAGAAATCGAAGAAGAGGTAGCCGAGATCCCTAAAGACCTTATCGAGGATCCACATGTTCGCGAGGAGCTCGGCATCAATGAATTCACAGCACCTTCTATCCGTCTCATTTTCGATGACCTAGACCAGCTAACGCCGATGCCGGTTAGGGAGACAAGGCACGTGTTACCAGAGCGTATGCCGCTCAGCCGCACCGATCTTGCATTAGAAATCGGCTTTCTCATCGCAGATGGATTCCTCGCCGTGCAGCATGGACACATCGAGGACATCAAGCCAATCGCTAAGAACCTTTCTAAATATGGCCGTGCACTAGGCGCAGGTGACAGAGTAAACCGCCACGCTAAATCACTTCTAGAAAACGCTAAGAAAAAGAACATCGAGGCTCTAAAGAACGAGCTCTCTGCGACTCAGAAAGATGTGGAGAAGGAACTTGTACAGCTTAAGGATGCCGATTTAGCGCACCTAATTTCGCTCGGTGGATGGATTCGCGCGCTCGAATGTGCCTCCGCGGCAGTAAACAAAGAATTTACCGAAGAACGCGCCAACCAGCTCTTCAGAGAAGACATCGCTGACTATTATGAGGGCTCCATCGGCGGGTTAGAACCACGTATTTCAAAGAAGCCCACCTTCGTCGCCATCAGAGAAATCTGCGCAGGACTCAAAGTCACCATGACCCTCGCCCCAGACGAGGAACCATCCGAAGCCAAGGTAAAAGAAATCACTACCCAAGCTAAAAGACTAGCGCTGCTGGCACTGACGCGTGAGAAGTAAAAGCTCACCTCTAAGAAATCATTGATATTAAGGTGATCGGTCTTGTCTCGCTCGGAGGTGCAATCACCGCAGACATTGCTAAGTATGCGCTTAACGAGCCCATCAAACAGAACGACATCATCCTTCTCCATCAACTACAAAGGAGTCCCTAAAATGGTGCTGACGGAGCAAGAACTAGAATACTCAGAGAGGGAACAAAATGTCCACGACGTGCTCTTCATGAAGCGTGGTAAATTCACACGTTTCCTTGAAATTCATCCTATTTGTTAAATGTTACCTGCATAGGTAAAGGGTTACTCGTAACTGATTATCCATCTATCAGCCTAGAAGTCGGACGCAACATCCCGAACATCGAGATCACCATCCCAGCCAAATACATTCGCAAACTCATTGAGCAAGCATCCGCTATGCAATCTAAAACTTAATCTATCATTTTAAACAAGCTAGCAGCGATCAAAAGCTGTTAGATTTTTGGTCTTTATCCTGTGAATTACTTAATAAAAACTACTTGCTAGAAAATGATGCCAGTTTAAATTAATGCTATGAACGATCAAAACATCGCTATTTGCAAAGAAATTGAATCACATCTAAATGATAATATGGAAAGTAATGCTCGGAAATTACTAGAGCGTGACCAAATATTACAAACAGAGTTAGATTTATTTGAACAAACACTCCTTCCTAACCAACAGCAACATTGGAATCTTATCCGTAACCAGATGGATAACATGCGGATGTATGCTAAACTTGGTAAAATGCGCCTGATGGACAGTGATGAAAACGTCACTAAATTATTCGGTGACTATCAAAATGAATTAAGCGCTAACAGTGATTACGATGAGGCAGCGCTCCAACTCAATCTTGAAATGCACCAGCCAAGCGGAATCGGAGGGATTTTTAAATCACTCTTCATGTGGAAGGACACACCAGAAGAAAGAGTTAAAGAAAACAAACAAAAGTAATTTAACAAAATGAGTGGAACAGCACGACAATGGCTGATAGCCCTCATTACTCGCTTGCAATCCTCTCTGAATTAATCTTTTATGACCTAAAAAAATGATGGTTTTACATCTTCAGACATCACCTCTAATATCACCTCATCTACCTATTTTACATCTGGCAGCACTCTTACTAACTTACAGCTAAATCAATAATCAAAACATCTTATTTATGGAAAATCAAACTGAAACATCTGAACTAAATGATAGCAGCACAGGCGACAGCACAGGCAAATGTCCATTCAATCACGGACAAGCCGCAGGCGGACATAGCCACGGGAAGACCAACCAAGAATGGTGGCCTAATAAGCTCGATCTTAGTATTC
>Ga0115005_10002115_pt1 | contig 15860 bp, 17 predicted proteins | sample ArcOceMetagenome_FD_87163 | JGI IMG/M metagenome (GOLD analysis project Ga0115005, IMG submission 87163) | Marine eukaryotic phytoplankton communities from Arctic Ocean - Arctic Ocean - Greenland ARC118M Metagenome | ecosystem: Environmental > Aquatic > Marine > Oceanic | place: Arctic Ocean... | reverse complement strand
GGCTTATGAAGATTCCAATCGAATAAATACAATCAAACACAGTCAATTGTTCACTTATTTCAATTCAAAGAATTCTTTCGGGCTCATAACCTGTTGAACGTTAACCTAAAAGAGATCAATGTTTAAATTGTGATTATATATTATTTAGCTTTTGTGACTAGTGTCTCATAACTGTGATTAACATCAACACGGGGAGCTCGTGAATGCAACGCTAGGAAAAGATCTGTCTTTTATGATATCGTCAACAGAGTTCCAGCAGATAATGTTATGACTTCTCTCGTCGATCCTAGAGGAACAATCAAAGCGCGATTAGATACCAATGCACAAGCCTGCGAATCTCTTCAAAAAATCCTTGCAAAATATATTGATGCTATCAAAGACAAAGCATTCAAAAGCACATTTCTTGAACCAACTAAATTGTATTTTCACAAAATGCACGATACTGTCATGGAAGGCGACGTTGATGTGCATGGTGCAAACGTCTATTTAGCACTACTAACTAGTACGCTAGGTATAACCCTCAGTCGTGAAGCATTCATGCACGAAGATGAGGCCAAAGGAATAGCACCATTTGCCGATGCGGGCCTTGGTGATAAAGTCGAAGGGTGCTGGTCTCACGACAATCTAGGAAAATCCTGGGAGGCTATTTCTCACTATCGTCACAGTGGACTCTGCGTTAGTATGCAGCAAAAGAATACATTCTACTTCAATGGGACAAGGCGCCTTCCGGTAGTACACATGGGTCTCGACGCAATCAACGCAGGATCAAATAGGAGAGCTCGAGAGCAGTTTGCAAAATATTTGGAACAATTTTGTTCGTACTTTAGTTCCTCGTTTATCCTAAAGAGAATGTTTTCACATTTAACTGTGGAGCAGGCAGGAACTGGGACAGAAGAAATGTTGCGAGTTTGCTATGAGGGTTTGAGACAGGCAGAATTGAAGCATTGCGGGAAACAGTTGCCTGAGGATGTGCGTTACTTTTGTTACAATGTAGACGAGGATTATTCATTTCAGGAAGGGAACGCGTTGAAACTATTTTCTCATATAGGAATTTGTTAAGTTGGACTACGAGTTTCTGAGTTTGTCATTTTGATGGAGAAGTGCTACTCGAAGGGAGAGGTCGATGTGGTTGCTTTGGGAACAGGATATTACACTCGATCATATCGTTTTGCACCATTGTACACGGCTAACTATTATGAAGCGGATGCGCTAGGGACACGAATGAGCAAGAGAAATGCGTTGAGAGATGCAAAGATTGACGAGAAGGAGATGATTTTTCTCAGCACTGCGATATTGGCGTTAAAATAAGATGAATATTTGAGACATTTGATGGTCGGCATTTGAAATTACCTGCGCCAACTCAATTGCCTACTTTTATCCCAAAAACTCATCCGGTCTGGTAGCGATGCTACGATTGTGAACAGTGTTCTTCATTTCATCATGGAATTCTGCTCCTGGCGACGAGGAACCAAAACAATAGCACCGAATAGGCGCTTCATTCCTCAACCTTCCAAAAAGAGTTACGTAAGATTTCCTTGTCAGCAGATGTTCAGAACCACACCCACGCGGCCAGTTCCATGCACGTAATCAATTTTCAAGGAGGCTCAGTAACTCGGTTAGGATCCTTTGTGTGGGAAATAAATGCTGCAGGTGTGCTGTCATCGATTTGTGAATGGCAGTCGAACCAGTATTGTTTCTTCATAGGATATTGTGCAAATGTTGAGGCTAGCTGGCTAGCTCCGTCGCTACATTTGTCAATCTTCCGGTTGCGAGTTCAGTATTTTTGTAAAGGGTTGTTAAAAATTGTGGGTTATGATTGAATTGGATTTGTGAGTTCAAATTTGTTGTTTTCGTCTTTGTTCCGGGTAAGACGTTATTTCATGAAAATCAAGGTGCATCCGTATCGGATTTGTAGGTATTCGAGAAAAGTAATAAAGAATGAGGCGAGTGACGACGAGTGACGAGCTCAAACTCTTCTTTCAATTTTATTACTCTGTCTTCTGTCTACTAGTTACAAAATAATGGTAGATGGTAGACTAGTACAATATAAACATGAAATCAACTACAGCACAAAGTTTGCTAGTATTACTGCTGATCCAATGCTGTTCTTCTCTGGTTCATCTCGCAAGTAGTAGAAACTATGACGCTTACGCACTTCATTGGGAAAGTCTCCTGTTAGAAGAGCACAGAGAAAATGTGGATGAATTGAAATTGCGACGAAAGAATTGGTCACGAAGCAGGCTAGAAGCAAGCGGTATGAGCATATTTAATGCTGCCGCGGAACCCGATACAGAAGTTTTTGGGGACAAGATTGTCAGAATTTACAAACACGGTGAAACTCGATTGAGAGATAGATTCACGAGAGGTGATGTTTTAGTGCTCACTCCCGAAATTGGCATTGGCGGACGTGATCCTATTCCTCGCGAGAGTCTCGTTGTGGATGTCGGCAAAGATTGGATATCTTTAGGAGTTGGACCGTCGTGGCCATTGGGTTTGTGGGAACTACGTAGGCAAGCAGGAGCATATATTGTGCGTCTAGACAGAACGGCTCCACAGGCACCTCTCAAGGCCCAGAGAGGCGCTCTGGGGAGACTACGGAAAGGAGAGGCTGGAGAAGCAGCGGCATTGATGGCAAAATTATTTGAAGATCCTGCAAATGCTGAAATCATGTCTTCTCAAGTTGCATCTCATTATAATTCTAAAGACCTTGACAAAAAAATCATGCGTGCGATGGAACAGGCGATAGTGGCTACTTCATTTGAACCTAATCAATCTCAAAAAGACGCAATTACATGGGCATTGCAGCGACAGTTGGCATTAATAAGAGGACCACCAGGAACTGGCAAAACCCGGGTTGCAGCTTTGTTGGTTTCAACGGTATTGCGTCTCGCTATGCAACCCCAACCTGGCAATGATGACGAAATGGAAAAGAATCATATAGAGAAACCACGGGTTCTTGCTGTTACGCATTCAAATGGCGCAGCTGATGTACTACTCGAGGCTCTATTACAAATGAATGTACCAGCAGTTCGTTCTGGCAGGCCTGCTTCCGTATCGCCAAATGTTCAGCACAGAACAATCGTTGCAATGTCAGAAAAGATGCCTGAAGTTATCAGATTACGGCAACAGGCAACTGACACATCTTTGGACGACCAGACCCGATCGTCAGCCTTATTCGATGCCAAACGATATGTAAGCGACATCCAGGAAATAATCACCAAAAGTGCGCCTGTTATTGTGACTAGTTGCATAGGAGCGCAGAAGCTACTCGAGAGTGATGAGTCCGGCGTTACATTTCCCATTGTAATACTGGACGAGGCTGCGCAAACAACTGAACCCGCACTCATTTGTGCACTATCGGCTGCAAAAGCTCGTCAAGTTATTCTTGTTGGAGACACTAGGCAACTCCCACCAACTGTAACCACTCAGAACCCCGAACTCAGGAATACCATAGGAATCTCTCCAATGGCACGCCTAGAAAATATCGGTGTGGACAAGTTTACTCTACAGGAACAATATCGCATGCCTCCGGCATTACTTGAGCACCCTTCAAAGTATTTCTATGAGGGCCAAGTAAAGTGTGCGAAAGAAGGTGGGCAAATCGAAAATACACCACCATATGGATTTCCATGGCCCTCGTCGCAACCTCTCGCATTTGTCCAAGTTGGAAATGATAGTGAAGTAGCGCATAATTTTGGTGGAAAGACAAACCCTGCAGAGGTGGAAGTGATTACAAAGATTATTTCTGATTTAGTAAAAGGTGGTGATATTGAGGCTAAAAATATTGCTGTCATCAGCCCTTACTCCAAGCAAGTGCAGCTCTTCCGCACTGAACTTTCAGCCTCTAGAGCCACCGATGGAGTAAAAGTTGGCACGGTTGACTCCTTCCAAGGCCAAGAAACCGATCTTGTAATTTTTTCGGCTGTGCGATCCAATCTTACTAAAGAATTGGGATTTCTGAGGGACTCCAGACGGTTGAATGTTGCCATTACTAGGGCGAGACGGGCCCTCATAATTGTTGGAGACCAAAGTGTTTTGCGCACTTGTAGGCATTGGAAAGCACTGCTGGAATCTTGTACCATCCGTGGGTGTTCCATGGATGCTAAAGACCTCAGTGATGAAAAGTTTCTTATTTTGAACGAAGGTGAGAAACCCTCGGCATCAGATCCTCTTCTGGATGAATCTGACGAATTCTACGGATTATTCGGTTAATGGAGATCAGAGAATACGTTCTTAGTCATTGCAAGGCGATTGAATAATAAATTGGCTGTAGGGTCTTTTTACTGCATATCTTTTCTCTATTTTGTGTAGGTACTACTCAACAACGTTCAATGGGTTCAATCATCTTGGACGTTCATTGCATTTACTTTCCGCCCCACTTGAATATAGCAGATCCCCAACTCAATCCAGCTCCAAACCCTGCACATGCAATCACATCGCCCTCCTTGACTTGTCCAGTGCGCACAGCCTCGTCCAAGGCGAGAGGAATGGATCCTGCACTAGTATTTCCATATTTGGATAGATTTGTAATTACCTTTTCCATTGGTATTCCAAGTCTGCTTGCAACTGTCTCCATGATACGAATATTTGCCTGTGTTGAAATTGGATATAAAGGGCGTGTATTTTATGTTAGTATCTTGACAAAAATAATCATATTCTGCTAATGGATATGTTCAATATACAGTAAAGTCGCAAGTATAGCACAAAAGAAACCTACCTGATGAAGAAGAAGCCAATCTACATCTTCAACCTCCATATCAGCAGCCACAAGAGCTTCCTTGATGACCTTTGGAACTTGCCTAGTTGCAAACTTATAAACCTCATTTCCATTCATAGCAAGGTTATCGTAAGATCCGGAACCAAGCTGTGTTCCTTCACCGGGAGTAGCTACCTGGACAGGCTCTCCTGCATATCTATATCACAAAAAGTTGAGAAAGAGAGTGTGAGTATGAGTACAAAGTGAAATGACATGACATGAACCGTAACGAATTTGTGACAATGGGCTGATGGATTGATGAAACGGAGGCATGAAGGCAGTCAATCAATATGAAATTCTTGACTGGAATTTCGTGTACGTCAGCACTCATATCCAACATGCAAGACAACACTTCATGCCTTTCGTCAATTTCGCCATCAGCTAGCTTACCTGCAATTCAAATCCTTGTAACCTAATCCATTTGAATGTACACTGCTGCCCAAAATTCCAGCATCTCCTACATCATCGGTTGCAGTCAGAACGACAGCACCAGCTCCATCACCAAATAGGATACAAGAGTTTCTATCCTCCCAATCAATCCACCTACTCAAAGCATCTGCTCCGACGACAATAGCATTGTTATAAGTATTGCCATCATTTGTCAAAAACTGTCCAGCGGTGACAGCTCCAAATAGAAATCCCGAACAGGCAGCCGTCAAATCAAAAGCTACAGCATTCTTACATCCCAAAGCTGCAGCAACAGAAGTAGCATCACCAAACATATCATCCGGGGAAGAAGTTGCGACTATAACCAAATCTATATCATCCGGCGAAAGACCCGACATCTCCAATGCATTGCTTGCGGCATCAGAAGCGAGAGTTCTAATGGATTCAAATTCACCATCCTTCTCTGCGTCATAATCTGCATTTGGGTGCAAAAGCACGCGGCGCTCGGAGATGCCAGTACGACTACGGATCCACTCGTCATTTGTTTCAACGACAGATTCGAGGTCGACATTCGTAATGACAGTTTTAGGCGCAGCGGATCCGATGCCAATAGGACGGCATTTGAGGGGTCCGGTAGTGACCATCGATAGGGCACTGGTGCCAGTGCCAGTGCCAGTGCCAGTGCTACGTGTACTACTGCTTGAGGGAGTAAACGCCTGGTTGCCGAGGAAAGATGTTGGTTGGAAGGCCAATGCGTTGCCTGCCGCCATGAGAAGGTATGCTGCAGATGATAGCTTCATTTTTTGGTATGTATGTATATGTTGTTGTGAATAAAGGAAGTGAAGCAAAGTGGGACTTGACTTTGGTGATAGGTCTCTTTTCTTTGAGTAGTCTAAGAATTGCTGGATCTTTTCCGTATACTGTACTTGTATGATGCTATGATACCGTGCGTATCCAACGTTTCGTTTGACGTTTGTTGTCTGTCACACTTGGTAGTTTGCTGTTAGTTAGTTTAGTTACAGCAGTAGATAGTATTTTGCAATTTGCAGGCTTCTTTCTTGGATCTGTTTAGGATTCTTTGCAAAAGAAGAGAGCCTCTCCCTTAGTACGTATGTGATCTGGGGGCTGACATGTATAAATGATGTTACCGACCCCTCATTTTTGGGAATCTTGACGGTCTGACCTATTGACTATTTTGGACTTACCGGCGATACCTACAAACACTAGGTGGTGTCTATCATCTATCATCCATCATCATCATCTATCATCCATCATCCATCATCCATCATATTATTATGATACATCATATGATACCACACTAAAAAGAACATTTCCTTTGTAATAAGATACCTTAGTGATTCATTCATTCATTCATACATTCAATTGCTCTCAGTTCAAGAAATATTACCCATCTAACTGAAACTGCTGCACTGATACAAGAGAAATATTTGCCACAACAAATTGTTTCAATACACAAATCTAAAGTTGAAAGATTCAAATTGAAAATCATTCATCCACCTCTTTTGAAAAATGAAAACGGTGCTGTTTCGTGCATGTGCACCGTCAGTGGTTCTACTGATAACTGTCATCATATCACAGTGTCATATTAATACTACTCAGGCGAAGGAATCTCTGCGACGTTTCGCCCTGCCAGTGCTCATTCGGAAAGATGAAAAGAAGCAAACACAAACCTTTCAGAAATGGACCGAATTAGTCACTACAGAAAAAGACATTACTCCATACATTTCTCACATTCTCAACGAAAGAATGGACCAAGTTACGAGCGGGTATCGAACAAGGTCCTTTGCAACATATCACAAAAAGCATGTGGATGCCGTAGATGACTCGACGGATGGAAAAAATGAGGCGGATGAAGTTGAAGTGAAACAAGCGAAAGGACCAGCACTGCTGGATGCCGCTGGTTTGGCCAAAATGAAAACGTGCAAGGATGCATACTTTCCGTCGGATGTCACTTGTCTGGATCTGACGTTCACCCCTGATATGCACGCTATGGCGACGAAGGAAATTCGGGCTAGAATCCGTTCTGAATCCAAGGATGATTATGAAAAGTATATTCGGGAAATTTTATATGTGCCAAAGTTGTTTCTTCGTGCCATCAAGTTGGGGATCAACTTTGTACCAGTTACCATGACGTGTGGGCTCGCAGCTGTTTCTCCGACATTTAGGGACCGATTGTGGTATAGTATGCTCGGATCTTGTCTTGCTAGGAGTGGACCAGCATTCATCAAATGGGGTGAGTGAACTGAACTGAACTGAACTGAACTGAACTGAACTGAACGTGACAATGATAGTGTCAAGTGACAGTGAAACATTATATTTATGCCGATGCATTGTTCATCGATCGCACACACTAGAGCTCTTTTTCATATATGTTGGATATACTATTCTTGCTCATTTACAACCGTCACCTTCTATTTGTCAAAGGGCAATGGGCATCGACTAGGTCAGATATGTTTCCAGACACATTATGCGCTGCATTAACAGAATTACACGCAGACGCTCCTGCTCATTCTTGGAGAATTACACAACGGACAGTAGAAGAATCACTGTGTATCCCGAGAGGACGTCTTCTTGAAGTATTTCAATCATTTGAACGCGAACCAGTTGCATCAGGTAGCATTGCCCAAATTCATAGGGCCGTCATCAAACCATCTGGAGCTACTGCATGCGACTCTACCAATTTATTGGAGAAGGTATATGGGGGAGCAAGAGATGGCGATGTTGGAAAACTCGTGGCGATCAAAGTTCGCCATCCCAAAGTGGCGCGATTAATCGATATGGATTTCAGAATCATGGGTATCCTTGCCAGTGTCATTGATCGTTTGCCCGGATTGGGATGGCTCAGGATTCGAAGTAGTATTGATCAATTCAGTCACACGATGGCGGCACAAGCCCATTTGAACGTAGAGGCGCATCATTTGGAGGTTTTGAATTATAATTTTAGGAAGTGGGATGGTGTCGGTTTCCCCAAACCTCTCTTTGCATGTCCTTCCGTCATTATTGAAACGTTTGAAGAAGGAATGATTTGTTCCAACATTTTTGATCGATACGATAAGTTGGCTGCCGAGGTTGGGCTGACTGCTGCAGAAATCATACCTGTCCCATTGGCAAAATTTGTTGTCACGACAGGATTAGGACTATACCTCAAAATGCTCATTATTGACAATCTGATGCATGCAGATTTACACCCAGGAAACATCATGGTCTTGGCTGAACTATTTGACAAGTGCGATGCAATCAGTTCCATGCTCCATTCTGAAGACCCACGTCCTCAACATGCAATGAAAATGGCAAGGGCGGAACTTGCGTATGGTTTCTATGGACACATTACTCTCGTGGACGCGGGTATGGTGGCTCAATTGGCAGAGCAAGACAGTGCCAACTTTATTGGTCTCATGTCGTCGCTTGGAGCTGGCGATGGAAAAACAGCTGCTGAATCCGTGTTGAAATTTTCAAACGAAGAGGGCTATCTGACGAAAGAAGAAGAAGCAGCGTTCACGCAAGAGATGATTTCATTCTTTAAGGAACGTTGTAGAGGCTATGGGACCAATACAGATGTGGGAGAAGTTTTGCGTGGTGTGTTGGGCATTATCAAAAACCACCATGTGCGCATAGATGCCAACTATGCAACATTGGTAGTGAATGCACTTTGCATTGAAGGATTGGCCAAGAGGGTTTGTCCCTCGTACAATGTCTTGGATGCTGCGAAACCCCTGCTTAGCTCTTATCGCTCGCTTCCTTTTTACAAGTCAAAGAGCCCACTGGTACGTTCCTGAATGTTTTCATGTGTATTTTTCAAGTATGCAAATCAATTTCTCACGATTTCGTCTTCAAAATTGATTTCGTCATCAATCTCAAATTGAAGTTGAAGAAAATCGTATTGAACTACATCACTCCAATCCTATACATGCGAAAGAACAGGTTTGACAGGAAATTCTTTAAAGAATTGGAGGAACGAAAAAGAAGCCATTCAAGCCTTCGTAAAATATCGCAGCAGTTTTCAAAGTTGGTGATTGCATGTGCCAGTGCTGGAGTAGTGATCAAATTATTGGAATCAGAGGATGGCATATCCTTGGATTTTGATGCATTACAAACGGCTGGTACACGGTTGCTGGGCTTATTTGCCAATGGAAAGGAAGACCTACCCAAGTCTGAAGAAAAAGAGGAAAGAAGAGGATTCTCGTTCAAGACTATGCTTGGTTCAAATCAATAATATATTGCAGTCCTGAGTAACTATAAGTCAACAGTCATGATTGAATCTAAAATACTCTGAATTCACATCTTTCCTAACGTGGGACACCTACTTTCGAAGCAACTCTTGTTGAAACACCAATACCATACTCAAACACAGAATTCGCAAACGAGAACGAATCTTCCAAGGATGTATAGTCACGCCTTCTGACTTTTTCTCTCTTTGACTCATTCCTCTTTGCCGACGAAAGTTCTTCTGTTGGTTGAACCATCTGATTTGTGCCTGATGTATCTGTGTGCCTGCTTTCACGACGATATAGCTGATTTTTGATGGCATCAAATTTATGCAATATGCACCTTCATCTGAATTTCGAGATGGGGGTCAGGGATAAAAGCGGAATAGGGCCTACAATTGCGCACGAAGGCTCTAAACTCGATTTTAGGAAACAGAAAGAAGAAACTATCATTGGCCTAAATTCAAAATAGGCTTCGGAAAAATAAAGTGTGAAGCCTATTTAGGCCACAATATAAATTGAAAATTCTTTACTGTACCTTCACAAGATTACGCAAAACAATATCCCCATTCATGTCTCGTAAATCTCGAGAAGAGCAATCGGCATGGAAAGTTCCTTCGCTTTATGCGTTTGTTGGAAAATATGGTTAAACTTAACGGGTACGAGCGGCCTTAATTGGAATGAATGGCATGCAATATTCGTGATGGTGCACAAACTTGAAACTACGGTACAGATACGGGTAGTAGGTACAAACAATACCCAGTTATAAGCCGAGCTTATATAAGCCAAAATAGTGTTACAAAAATAGGGTCTTGACTTGCAATATCAGTGCATACGAGTGCTACAAGACCCACAGAGATAAACTTGCTATGCACATGTAGTGCATTTGAATATACACAATTCATATCTTGAAATCTGTCGTCGTGTTATAACGGGACTTGTTTGTTTGTATTGATACAGATATTCAATATATTTGATTTTTCAATTTGGCGCTAAACAGAGTTCAAACACTATCCATCACAACCGACATGGATTGCACTGGCACAGTCAGTTGAGTAGAGTCAGTCTTGTATAAAATAAAGAGCTGGAACATCTGCTTTTCCAAAAAAATAGCTTGCCACGTTGTGGCGTATGATTGGCTCCTGCATATTTTTCAATGACACTCTTATATTATTCCTCAGCATTTGGAATTTCCAAGCTAAACATTCAGTAATAAATCTCTTCGGAAAAACTCTTTTTCCGAGGAGTACGAAATAGGAAAAACGGAAAAAATGACCGAAAAGAAATGCTCTTCTTCCAGCGGGAAGAAGGTGCAAAGTAGTGCACCGGACCGCGACGCCCTCATTCATTCAAAGTCGTGCCATCATACGAATAAACAATAAACCATGACAGCATCAGCACCACCCGCGAAGCCCGAATGCGTCTCCAAGTCAAGTGAATGCATGATGAATACAACCAACAGTACTACTAGTAATTGTATTCATCCTTTGCCAAAGAGCAAAGTCAAGAAGATATTCACAGTAGGGTACTTCCACGCCTCGATGCCAGCGGTCCCAAGCGAAGTCGTGTCTACGAAAATTTTACGTGAGAACAGCACGGAAGCCACGACGCAGCATTGCAATGACTTGAGAAGATCCCCTTCCAAGAAATTCATTCGTGCACCGCAGTCCCCCAGTCAACTCAAGAACATAATGCCTTCACCTCAGTCCGTAGTCTCTTCTCATATTACTATTAGTAATATTGATAGTCATACTACAAGTACAGATATCAATACAGACAGTACAAGCAGTCATTGCAAAATGCAAAGTCACGAATCTAGCGCGGCACAGCATGCTGGTGGCGCGCCTAGTACGTGTAGTCACAAAATCAAAATGGAACGAAACTATGATATGAACTTGGTACCAATGCTTATTAGAAACCCACTCTTTCTAAGAAACTGGAGAAAGATCACCTTAGCTGGTGTAAAATTAGAAGGCAAGAGTATCGATAGTACCTATGCAAGTGCAAGTGCAAGTGCAAGTGGACACAAAATCAGTAGCAGCAGGAGTCACAGCAACTCGTTCGAACACATTTCCTCTGCCGCATCTCTACCTAGTTTGCTTCACTGTGATGAATCGTGTGACGACTCTGAACCTGATACCGTCAGTGAAGGAGCGGCACATTGTGATTCATCCAGTTCTTCTGCCTCTACCAATGACAAGGATGCAGATGTAGATACTGATACTGATACACACTCCGGTCCTTGTCACATATGTATCCCACAAACCAAAGCTGGAAAAATCCCATTTGGCCTAAATTCCCAAAGTGTCATCTGGGCTCCGAAATCAAGATTTGACTGGGAAGATAGCATTGATGAGATGGTGGCAGTATGCACCGCTGCGGCGTGGCATAAGCACATTTCACTTCCTCACAAAATTAGACGAAAGGCTGAGTTCAATACTCCAATTTCTCGCATCTATATCCAAGATAGAATCCAGATTGATGATCCCCTTCGTGGATACCAGATCCGGCACAAGGCTGGAGGATGGTTGCAGGGATTCGTAATGATGACGAACTTTACTACCTGGACGCATTACTTCAAGTGGGACTCCCATCATTCTGCAAATGGGATTGATCACAAGAAATGCCAGGGGTTGAATGATGATGGGATATTTGCAAAAGAGCTTGAAGGGCAAGTCAGGTCCGGTGATCCTCTTGCGGAAGGTGTCGTATGGCCAACTATTGCAGAGATTAGTCTCGTTGGAGCACTAGGTTGTGGTGAATATTTGCTACAGATGGCCCTCGATGATATTTCAAGGAGGGGATGTTATGAATATGCCGTCCTTGAGGCTACCGAAACGTCTAGACCCTTTTATGAAAAGTTTGGTTTCGTAAGGGTCGGAGCAGTTTGTAAATATGGAAACGAGAAGGATGTCAAGGATGCCAATGGTGAGGTGCAGGATGTTGGATACAGGCACTGGAGCTATGCACAAACCACAGAGGAGGGATTGAATCAGATTGGTGCGCCATCCTGTATGATGGCACGCAGGATCAAAAAGTTTAATCCCTACAGTATATGCAACTGCTGCGCTGAGCAGGGAACCCCATCTTTTGTAGACCAATTGGGAGTATACTTTGTTCACGAGAAACCGAGGATTGCACCATTGGGACAGCCACCGAGGAAGAGATCCATGTCCTGTGCCAGCGCTTCTGGTACCAAAGCTACAAAGAAGGCGAAAACTTCTCATCCAGCCGCTGCACCAACAGAAGCACCTGTACCTGTATCTATCACTCTTTCCGGCCGTCAATCCAAGGCTCCGGATCGTCTTGAAGAGGTTGGAGCCAAAACAATCAAGAAACGCAGTCCTTCCATCTGCCTAGAACTCAAGCCAACGAAGAAGGTGCACAAGAATGTTTTGCTTCGCAAGCAAATTATTCCCACTGGATATCGTTGTCCCAAGAAGGAATATTACTACAACAAGGTTGTCACACCGAAATCGAACAAAAAGAGCTATAAATCCAAGTACTATTTCGTCATCAACTACGACGTCAATAAGTCCACAATTCGTCTCATTCCTCTCTTTGTGAATGGTGTATTCAAAGGGAAACGTGAAGGAAAGCCTAAGTGGAAGGCCAACGTGCTTCCCCGAGAGAATGAATATGAAGAGATCTACTTGAAGTCGATGGATGTGATCACATCGTCGGTTTCTGAGTGGGAAGTTGCCAGAGCATTCGCTGTAACGAAATGTGTGAGTGTGCAGGGCGAGAGCTGGGACATTGAAGACGTCTAAGAATCCCGAGATAGAAATGTACATGGAATAGAATTGGGATTCTATGCTATGTATACATGTAAAAACATATAAAAAATTCATTATATAGATTTATTTCTACGTGTACTGTCACACTTTACTCAATTTACAGTAGTAGTGTAGTATAGTGGACAATACAGCAGAAGTATAATAGAGAGAAATTTAGTAATAGTACGAGTATAGAATTGGATAGGAATGAATGCTGCCACAAATGGGCACCTTGGCGTGCTGAAGTATGCCATGGGTGTCCTTGAGAGAAATCGGAGTTGGTAGCTGTCAGTGGTGTGCACATTCATGTGGCGAAGTGGATCGGGGTGCAGTGATGCTCGTGGCTTGAATAGGCACATTCATTGTAAGTATAGTAGTGTGGGGAATCTCTCTGATGCAGGATGCCTTTACACTCTTTTTGAATCTTTAAGGAATTCTTGCAAGTTGTTTGTAAATCTTTAATGCGGCAATGCAATGGTTCATGTAATCAGTCTTGACACATGTCTGGAGATAAGGTGACTGGGAGGAGCTGGTTCTACAACGTTGTTGCGAGGCCTTTGGAGTAGACGACTGTCGCGAGTCGTCTTTTATGCAAGCCGTTGCGAACGAGAGGTTCTCAGTGCTTGTTGCACATTGTGGTTGCGAGTCCTTTGACGCAGACGACTCAGAGAAGTATGAATCAAACGACGAGCTTGGTTGGGGTACATGTAATGATTCTTCGCTATAATCGGAATACCTCATTGACCCGAAACTGTCGAAATCATAATCTTGAGAGTCTTCAGAGAGAGCAGAGTCTGCGGACTCACTATAAACAATGCAGGCATCAATATTTCTAACGACTGTTTCATTTCGTTCAAAGTAAGTGTTCGTGGCATCAGTTTCTGATCTTAGAACATACTTTGAATCATCACTAGCCTTGGTGTCCCGAGATAAAGAAACACTGATATAATTTCTTTGCGCAATGTCCATTCTACGCTTTGAACCCATCTCATTGCGCTCTTTGGAAAGGTTGAACAGCCTCTCATACCAAACTAGGTTGCATTGGGACCTATCAGAGTTGTTCAGATAAGTAATCTCTTGATATCGCAGCTTTGTTTTTCTTGTGACAGTATTATTTCTTTCTCTTAGGTTCTTTACTCCCAAATCATACAGAGCAAGTAATCTATCAGACGGACCTCTTACGATGGTCCTTCTCTTTTGCTCGCCTGATTCAAGCTTATGACCGATCGATGCAACAAGGTCATCTCTATCACGAATACCCTTGTCCAGATGACTTATAGACCGGAGGTCCCATATTCGTACCTCTCGCAACGGTTCGCCTGCCTCGGCACTTGTGTTCAAATCATTCATTGAACGATTTCCATATAGTTCACTTCTTCAATTCTCTCCGTTGCTTGCTTCTTCCTACAACAACTGTTTTCGGTGCCTGTTTTGTTACTAACTTCAGTAAGAGCAAGGTAATAGAGTTGAAGTGAGTGATAGAAGTGTATGTGCGTCTATATAACTATATATATAATGTGTTGTGTCGGTTGAGATCATTTTTTAGAGCAGCATTGATAAACACAGGTTTCTCAAAATTGTAGAAAGAGATAGTTTTGGGACAAACTTCGTGTCTCCGTCACTTTAATGATAGGTTAGGTATGATTTTGTGACATTCGAAGAACATTTAAAATTGAAAAGAATGTTCAACGGAAATGTTCAAAACAAATCCATGCCATGAATCTTCAACATCGAGAAAATCTAAGCTTAGTTCGTAATTCAGAAACAGTTGTCTCAACACTACTACACACAGCTTCACTGAAACCCTCTAATATCCTCGGTATCCTCATCATGATATATTCCTCCAGAATGTTCAGTGTTACAAAAGGTCATGCTGTAGTATTTCTTGCAAATACTTTAGTGCAAGTATTCTTATTTTGTTCATTCGTGACAGTAGGTCCAAACTTTACTATCGGAACAACGAATGGCATTGCAAAATCAGCTGAAGATGAAATGAATTATACCACTCTTAAGGCCTTTGAACCATTCAATTCTACCAGCCCCCATGAAGAATCATGGTGTCCAAGTGCTACCTGCAATAATTCGCCATTGTGCCAGCCTTGTATGAAGCGATTTCTATTCATTCTAGCGACAGGCAGATCAGGCTCTACAACGCTATTAAGTATGTTGAACCATCTACCATGTGTAAGTGAATTAGGAACGTCGATAATGCCTTGCCTGTGCTCGACAGAAACTCTAACATATAGCAATATCGAACATATATAGGGCCGTTTGTCAGGAGAAAAATATAACGAGTTGTTCGTTGCGTCAAAGCTTCAATGGAACTTGCGCAGGGGAAACGAGTTTGAAATGGGGGAGGGAGAGAAGACAGGTGCATGGCAACACAACCCTATCCCATCTCAAGCAATGGCATGTCCTATGCAACACATTTTGTCGACAATCGACCCACCTCCTCATGCAACCTTGATGAAATTGAATCAGCCAGGTCATCCTTGCTTTGAAGAGTACGAAATTTCATCGATCATAGGTGCGAAATTGATTAGAATATAGGGTGTTAATGGTCACCGATGCAAGCAGCGGGCTACTTTCAGGAGAACTTTCCATGTTCCAGGTTTGTTGTGAACTATAGGTCTGATGAGGATGGTCAAGCCAAATCAGCAGTAAATGCAGGGTGGGAGGGAGATTACGAGGAGATTGTGGGTAGATTGAAACACG
>Ga0115005_10002114_pt1 | contig 15860 bp, 16 predicted proteins | sample ArcOceMetagenome_FD_87163 | JGI IMG/M metagenome (GOLD analysis project Ga0115005, IMG submission 87163) | Marine eukaryotic phytoplankton communities from Arctic Ocean - Arctic Ocean - Greenland ARC118M Metagenome | ecosystem: Environmental > Aquatic > Marine > Oceanic | place: Arctic Ocean... | reverse complement strand
GGAAGTACTCTCATATTTTAATCAATAATTTTTAACAGATAAATCTACATTTTAAGAACGTTTCAAAAAATGGAATGTTTACCTTTTAAAACTGAGAAAATAGACCGCTGCGCTGACAGAGGACAGATCGTGCGCTGCGCTGACTGACAGATCGCTGCGCTGACAGACTGACGATATTTATCTGCACTAATTTTAGTATACAATTAAAGAGTATATATTAATCGTCAGTCTATCAGCGCAGCGATCTGTCAGTAAGCGCAGTGCACGATCTCTCCTCTGCCAGCGCAGCGGTCTAAAAAACAATCGTCAGTCTGTCAGCGCAGCGATCTGTCAGTAAGCGCAGCGCACGATCTGTCTTCTGTCAACGCAGCGATCTAAAAAACAATCGTCAGTCTGTCAGCGCAGCGATCCGACAGTAAGCGCAGCGCACGGTCTTTCCTCTGTCAGCGCAGCGGTCTATCTTATTAATTTTTTTCGCATATTTACATAAAAAAATGAAATACGTTTTAATCACCGGATCTTCCACAGGAATTGGGTATACTTCTGCCAAGTATTTATTAGCCGAAGGATTCTTTGTTTTTGGAAGTGTTCGAAAGTCAAGCGATGCTAAAAAGCTGGAAAATGATTTTGGAGAAAATTTCAAAGCATTAATTTTTGACGTAATTGATGACACCGCTATCAAAAATGCTGTTCCAATTGTCGAAGAAATTATTGGCGAAAATGGTTTAGCAGGATTAGTCAACAATGCTGGAATTGCCGTTTCAGGACCGATGCAAAATGTCACGACCGAGCAACTTCGCTACCAATTAGATGTCAATTTTTTAGGCGTTCATCGAGTAACGAGTGCTTTTTTACCTCTATTGGGCGCAACTGAAAATTGTAATCATGAGCCGGGGCGGATCATTCAGATTAGTTCGATCAATGGAATTATTTCTCCACCGTTTACTGGCCCATATGCTGCATCAAAATTTGCTTTGGAAGCCATGTCCGATGCTTTGAGAAGAGAGTTAGTTTTATTTGGAATCAAGGTGGTGATTATCCAACCTGGTCCAATCAAAACACCGATTTGGAGTAAAGCACTTTCTGACGAAGCAGCAAATTATGCCGATACTCCTTACGCTAGAATTTTGAGCAAGCGAGCTAAGAGTTTGAAAAAAATTGAAGCAGCAGCAATTCCTGCAGAGGAAGTTGCCAAAATAGTACACCAAGGCATTACTTCGAAAAATCCGAAAACCCGGTATCTCGTAGCTAAAAAATCATGGCAGTATAAAATATTCCGCATGCTCCCAGATAAATGGTTGGACAATGCAACGACCAAAGCAATGAAGAAATATTCTTTTTATAAACCAAAAAAATAACACAAATACATCCTTAAAGAATGAAGCGCATCCTATTATTTTTAACACTTTTTACATTTATCCAACCTACTTTTTCACAGGTGGATTATTTCAAAAATTTCAAATTCACAGAGGCGGACACCCTTAGAGGAATGCTCCGACCTGAGCGAACTTGCTATGATGTTACTTTTTACGATCTCCAAATAAAAGTTGATATTGATAAAAAACACATCAGCGGTTACAATGAAATTCACTACAAAGCAGTCGATGATTTTTCCAAAATTCAAATTGATTTATTTGACAATATGAAAATCAATAAGATTGTTTTTGAGGGAAAAAAATTAAATTTCACTCGTAAATTCAATGCCGTTTTTATTGATTTTCCCAAACAAAAAAAAGGGGTAACTAACTCATTTACAGTTCATTACAATGGTGCGCCGATTGCTGCAGAAAATCCACCTTGGGATGGAGGATTCGTTTGGAGAGAGAATAAAAATGGAGAACCTTGGGTCGCAGTTTCCTGCGAAGGAATTGGTGCTAGCTTGTGGTTTCCCAACAAAGATCATCTCTACGATGAGCCTGATAGCGTTCGAATTGGAGTAGCTGTTCCTACTGGTTTGACTTGTATTGCCAATGGAAACTTGGAAGATACACAAGAGGAAGGTAACTATACTCGCTTCAATTGGTTCGTCTCCTACCCCATCAATAATTATAATATCACGCTCAATATCACGAAGTACGCTCACTTTTCTGATACCTATAAAAGTGAAGATGGGGAAGAACTTGACCTAGACTATTACGTCCTTCCAGAAAATTTAGAAAAGGCAGAAAAGCATTTCCAACAAGTCAAACCGATGTTAGCTTGCTATGAAAAGTTTTTTGGAAAATACCCATTTTGGAATGATGGTTATGCCTTGGTCGAAACGCCTTATTTGGGTATGGAACATCAAAGCGCGATTGCTTACGGTAATCAATACATGCGTGGATATTTAGGTCGATTGATTCCAGATGGGATTGATTTTGACTACATTATCATTCATGAAACAGGACATGAATATTGGGGAAATAGCATTAGTTGTAGAGACCATGCAGAGATGTGGATTCACGAATCTTTTTGCACTTATTGTGAAGCGTTGTATGTAGAATACATGTATAATTTTGAGGAAGCCGTTCGGTATTTAGCGATGCAAAAGATGTTTGTCGAAAATAAAAAACCGATTCTCGGACCGATGAATGTCAACTTCGGTGATTGGGGACATAGTGATCATTATTATAAAGGTGCTTGGATTTTGCACACGCTCAGGAATTCTATTAATGATGATGAAAAATGGTTTGGTTTGATCAAATCTTTTTATCAAAAACATAAAATATCAGTTATATCCACCGAAGATTTTGTGACCTATGCTAGTGATTATATCAAAAGTGATTTGTCAAAATTCTTTGAACAATATTTAGAGCATCCAACTATTCCTACTTTGCTTTATCGAATCAAAAAAAGTGGAAATGGAGTTGATGTTAGCGTTGTGCTAAAGTCAGATGTAAAAAGATTTGGAATGTCAATCTTGATGGGCGATCCTGATAATTATCGAAGTGTCCATGTGTCTTCTTTAAAATCTAATTATTTCTTTCCAAGTATGAAGGTAGAGGAGTTTAAAGTGGCGGATGAGTTGTTTTTGATAAATGTGAAGGAGTTGGATTAAAGTGCTCGGATCTTTTTTCACAAGGTGAATTCCAGCGACTGGCTTCGAGCCAGTCGCTGGTTTTTCTCCATTTTATTATAAAATCAGAGGATGACTCGAAGCCAGTCGCTAATACCTGTTACTACAAAAAAACAGCTTGTGAATTACTCCACAAACTGTTTTTTTTTATATCGAAAGATAAGATATTGACTATCTTCTTTGTTTTTCTTTGATACGAGCTTTTTTACCTACTAACTCACGTAAGTAGTATAATTTAGCTCTTCGCACTTTTCCTTTTTTCAAGATTTTGATATCCTCGATTGCAGGAACACCAAATGGGAAAATACGCTCAACTCCTATTCCATTAGAGATTTTTCTAACTGTAAAGGTCTTAGTTGCACCTGTACCGTTAATTTGAATTACGTCACCTCTGAATTGCTGGATACGCTCTTTAGCTCCCTCCACAATTTTGTAACTTACAACAATATTATCACCAGGTCTGAAATCCGGAATATCATTCCCTGTTTTTAATTGCTCATGAACATATTTAATGGCTTCCATGATATTGAAATTTTAGATTTAATTACTTGTTTTTAAAAATGATTGCAAAGATAGGTTCTTTTTTAACTAAAAGGTAGTTTTCTATCAAAATATCTTTTAGATTTTTTCCTCTGTTTTCAAGGGTTTTAGCTATTTTAGCGACAAAAGTTATCCACATTTTGATATCCTTGGAACTTTCCCCAAAATATTATTTGACATTATTTTACAAATCTCTCAGTTCTTGAGTAATCAATTTCAATTCCTCGTGTAGTTCTTGTGCCGTCCTTAAAGAGGTACTTTGCACCATCCTAATCGACAAATTACTAATCGTATCTATATAGGTCTTAGTATAATCTACATCTGAACGAAGTTTTTCCATATCCGCCAAATCCTCAAAATGATCTTCTTGGAGTTGCTTGAGTCGTTGTCGTTTGTTCGCAACTTCATCAGCCAAAGTTTGATTGAAATGAATATTGTGAATTTTTTCTTTACATATTTTATAAAATTCCAATTTCGCATTTCTCAAATCTAATTCTCTCTCAAAACCACTAATCAAGAATTCACTTTCTTTAATCGTGTTTTCATTGATCATTGATTTCACTTCTAGCTTTTCTTTGAGGTCATAGATGTTGTCTTTGATTTCTAGCACTTCTTCTCGATTTTTGGTCATCTGATCTTCGCATAATTCTAAATTTTGTCGAATAGAACCTTCCATCGAATCATTAAACTCTTCCTCCTTTTTAGCATCTCGGAAATGTTTTACGATAAAAAAAATACTTCCAAAAAACATCGCCAACATCAATCCCATAAAAAAGATAAAAGCCACTTGACGAAAAATAAACCCTAAAACCAAGACTCCAAAAAAAACATAAACTAAATGAATTGGATTAAAACCTGAATCATTATTTTTCATATAAATAAAATTACTTTTTGTGTAAAGTTAAAGTATTGCAACAAAATTTTGCACTATTCATTGAACAGAATTAATAGTTTCTTGTTGTAAAACTAAAGTAGACTTAATTATCCTTCGAGCAATACTTAATTGCAAATTATATCTTTTCGATGGATTTCTTTTGAGTCTCATTCCTTAGTTAGCGGAAGGGAAATTTTATAAAGTAAGTGTTTACCTGTTTATAAAATAGTAACAAGTCTAACCACTAATTGTCAGTTTTTTGTTTGTTAATAAATGTGAAGAGGTTCGATGATTTCGGGCCTCTTCTTTTTTTGACCATAGAGACAAAGAAAGTATACCTTGCCTCTGATCTTACACCGTCACCCCATTTTTCTCCAATATTAATCTCGTTTTCCCTCATTCCTAAGTTTACTAGATAGGATTAATCATGAGTTTTAAAAACAGGATTAATTTTGTCTATGAACTTATTACCTTTGCTCTCTATTATTTTTTTTGGATAAATTTTAATATGAATATACTTCAAAAATTACAAGAACAATACGTTAACGAATTCAACGCCAATATTCCGTTAGATGAATTTCTACTGAATATTTTCGTAGTGGCAATTTTGGTTTCCTTGCTTCGCATTTTTTACATTCGATATGGAAATTCACATTCTAATCGGAAGAAATTTGCTGCTAATTTTTTGCCGCTAGCTTTGTCTACCTTATTAGTGATTATGATTGTCAAATCTTCCATTGCACTTTCTTTAGGATTGGTTGGGGCGCTTTCGATTGTTCGGTTCCGAGCGGCGATTAAAGATCCGGAAGAGCTGACTTATTTATTCTTCACGATTGGGATTGGTTTGGCAGGAGGTGCAAATCAACCAATTTTAGCAGTTGTTTCATTTTTAGTGATTATCAGTTTGTTATTTCTCAATAAAGTTTTGACTAACAAAGTCGCTTTTAAAAATGAAAATAGAATGTATGTCAACATCCAAACGGATGAAAATGATTTGAAAAAAATCACGAAAATCCTAACTGATATTTTACCTTATGTGGAACTAAAAAGAATGGACATGATCGAGCAAGGATTGGATTTATCCTATATCTGCAAAACCGAATCGATTGACCAATTAGACCAGCTCAAAAATAACATTTCTGCCCTTTCACCGAACACTAAACTTTCCATCATTGACCAACCTGACTTGATTGTATGATTGTCAAAAACGACACTCCAAAGTCTGCTTTTTTCAAAACCGCTATTATATTATTATGTAGTATTGTCGGGCTTTTCAGTCTGTGGTATGCTTTGCCATTTTTAAACTCTTGGAAAACGGAAGGTGTTATTCATTGCGATGCAGAAGTCGTTCGTGGAGGTAATTTTATTTCCTCTGGCAATCAATTTTTTAATGCAAAAACCCAAAGTAAAGAAACTGCTTTTGAGGGAGATTTTTCTTCAAAAACAGTAATGGGCGAAGGCTTCCAATATGGTTTTGGCATCGATTTTAAAACCTACCAAACGGGTAAAACTTACCTCGCAAGTGTCTGGAGAAAAATGGAAAATCATGATGGCAAAAGTGCTTTGGTCATCATGGATAAAAACAAAAATATCAACTTTGAAATTTCTAAATCGGTCAAAGAAAAAAACGGGTGGGAATTATTGGAAATAAAATTCACCATCCCATTTCAAAAAGAAATTGAAGAATTAAAAATCTATGTTCGCTCAGATGGAAAAGGAGTTTTCTACTTTGATGAATTAAAAATCATTGAAAAAGAAAGTTATAACGCTGACGCTAATCCAATTCCAAATTTCAAACAGGAAACCATTGAGCTAAATATCTCCGAAAAAGGTTTCCAAAAATTAGATCAAAAACGAAAAGCTGCGTTGCAAATTGGCATCCTCGAAAGTGCCGAGAATGATTGGGTCAACGGAACTTTAAATTCATCGGATCACTCCGAAACGATGGAAGTTGAGTTGCGTTTAAAAGGAGATTGGTTAGATCATTTGAAAAAAAATAAATGGTCTTTCCGAGTAAAAGTAAAAGATCCTTTTGCTTGGAACCAGATGAAAACTTTCTCTTTGCAATCACCCGAAACACGTGAATTTCTTCAAGAATGGATTTTGCATCAATGGTGGAAAAAAGAAGATGTGCTTACCCCTCGCTACGATTTTGTAGAGCTAAAATTAAATGGGAAATCCTTGGGCGTCTATGCTTACGAGGAGCATTTTGAAAAACAACTTCCCGAATCTAATGCCCGCAGGGAAGGTGTCATTGTTCGTTTTTCTGAGGAAGGATTTTGGGCAGATGTCAGAAAACGCTTGGGGGATTTGGAAGGAAATCCAATTGCTCATGTCAATAATTCTGCTCATTATTCGAGTTCAGAAGTTCGAGGATTTAAGGAAAACCAGTTACTCAATAATCCAGTTTTAAAACAACAATTTGAAACTGCACAAAATTTATTGGTTGATTTCCTAGAGCAGAAAAGACCTGTTTCAGAAATTTTTGATACAGAAAAAATGGCTAAATATTTTGCCATTGTAGATTTGATGCAAGCGCAACATAGCGTAGCGTGGCACAATATGCGATTCTATTTTAATCCTGTTTTGAACAAATTAGAACCCGTTGCTTTTGATGGATTTCCAACTTATGATTATCCTTTTTTGTTGATGAGTGAAGGTGCCTTGAGCAAACATTTTAAAGAAGATCAAGAACCGACTCAGTACTTTTTTTCTGACACGACTTTTTTACAACAATACATTTACAATTTATTTTCTTTTTCTAAAAAAGAATATTTGAATCAATTTTTGGACGAATTGGAAAATGGAATTGCCTCCCGTTCCAAATTTTTAACCAAAGAATTTCAATCATATAGATTCAATAAAGATTTAATTTACAAACGAATATCGGGCATTCAATCCAATATTTCTCCCTTCAATAATTTATCGCTAAAAGCTTATTTTCAAAAAAAATCTGATGACAAAAATGTTGTTCAATTAGGCAATATTCACAGCCTGCCCATTGAAGTAATTGGTACTGGTTTTCAAAATAAAGAAGTAAATAATTATTTTGAATCGCCAGTAATCTTACCTGCATTTATCACCTCTCCTTTTTATCAAGATCAAGCAAGAAAAAGAAAGAAGGAAGCTCCTAGCGTCACGAATTTAATTCGCTATGAAATTGAATATCAACCTATTACAATTGCAGATAATTCAAATTACGTTTTTTATAAAGTATTGGGGTATGATGAGATTTTTCACTCTAAAATATTGAATTGGCAATTTCCGCAAGCTAATTCAGCACCTCCAACTGCTTCCAAAAAATTAGTAATTTCCAGTAATAACTTATACAGCGTTACTGATCAAAAAGTGGTTTTTCATACGGGAAAATTTACGGTAAAAAAAGACATCATTATACCTGAAAATTACGTGGTATATTTCTCCGAAGGAACTGAAATTGATTTAGTCAATCAGGCTAAATTTCTTTCCTACTCTCCTATTCAAATGAATGGAAAAAAAGATAACCCCATCAAAATTACTTCAAGCGATCACTCCGCAAATGGCTTTACGATTTTGCAGGCAGCAGAAAATTCAAATTTGGAATATGCCATTTTTGAAAATCTAAATACTCATCGAAAAGAAAATTGGAACCTAACTGGTGCAGTTACTTTTTATGAATCTGAAGTGACGATTAGTGATTGTGCTTTTCTCAAAAATCATTGCGAAGATGGACTTAATCTGATCCGTAGTAATTTCGAAATTAATCGAAGTATTTTCAATCAAATGCATTCAGATGGCTTGGATTTAGATTTTTGCAATGGCTCGATTAATCAATCTTATTTTTTAAATACGACCAATGATGGTTTAGACATTTCAGGAAGTAATGTGTACGTGGTTGATTGTGAAATGGATAATTGTGGCGACAAAGGAATCAGCGTCGGCGAGCAATCTCAGGCAACAATTTTAGAAGCAACCATTAAAAATTCCAACATTGCGATTGCCTCCAAGGATTTGTCAAAAGTGTTTATCGAAAATGTAACTCTGGAAAATTGCCAACAAGGATTTGTGGCTTATCAAAAAAAGGCTGAATTTGGAGGAAGTTATATCGAAGTAGAAAATTATACCGCAACGGAAGTAAAACGCTTGTATAATATTTTAGCAGGCTGCACTTTAAAATTGAAGGATGAATTAATTGAGCGGTGACTTTTTATATATTTTAGCGCGCCTAAATCTTGAATTTTGAAATTGAGTCAAGCTCAAAAAAAAAGTTCAGAATTATATAATTCTAAACTTTTTTTAGTTCTTGCTTTTTTGAACTAATTTGCTTCTACAAAAGCCTCACTATTAACAACAATTGCATCATCGATCGAAACTTTTTCACTAAAGATTTGCTTAGTTTTTGTTTCAAAATTTGCAGTTATTTTAACTTCAAAATTTCCAGCATCTGGATACTTGTAATAAGTAATCTTATCTGAAATTGCTCGAAATTCTCCATTACCAAAATGGATTATATACTCAACATTGCTATCAGAGGTGTAACTTTTTAAATCAAATTCCAAGATTTCGCCAGCTTCATAAAATCCTGAAATATCAATTTGATTTTCGCCGATAACTTCTAATGCTGCTGTTTCCTCATCATTTTGAGTTATAATAAGTGAGCTAGAGGCGTAAGGACTACTTGAGTTTGAAAAAGATTTCTCAAGCTTACCGTTGTTAAAAACACCATCTCTTGGCAACATAAATACCACAACGAACCCTGCAATTCCGATCATGAAAACAAACCCGTTGAGGATTTCATTTTTACGTCGATTGTGTTTGTGTGTCATTTGTAATTCAGAGAGTTGTTCGATTGTTTCTTGTTTAAAGTTGTAATTTTTACTCATGGGAAAACGGGTTTTAGGCAATAAATAAATTCCACTTTTAGAAAAAAGAAAAAGTATTTATTTGAACAAATTTTAGATTAATTGTGATTGTTTTCGGTTTCTAATTTCTAATGTTCAACAAACTGACTTTTATATAGTCTTTATATATTTATCAATTGATTCAATCTGAATGAATAAAGGCGAAAATTAATTCCAAAGAAAACCCTAGTTTGTCAAACAGGAATTTAATTTATTTATTTGGCGTGTGTAGAAAAATAATATAATTTTTAAATACAAAAATTACACCATACAATATTAATTTGTAAAACAACTAGCATATAAATAACTGTAAAACAGTTATTTATATATTTCTATAAATATAATAATTATGAATCAATAGGTAGTGTGAGAAAAGAATAGTTACCTTTTTTAATCACTATTCTTTTTTATTTAACCGAGGATAAGACAAAGATAAAAACCTTTTTATAAATAAAAAATTAATTAATATGTTTTTTATTAAATATTTAACTTCTACATAAGACTAGTTGAATCTTTAGGAAGTAGTAGCCAAAGATGACCATAATGATGTAAATTACTTGCTCCTATTTCAGCCTTCGATCCAATCCCTTTATATAAGTCAACATGACCTGTTCCTTTGATTGCGCCCCCAATATCCTGTGCTATTAAAATTCGAAATTCATGATGAGAAAATTTCCTATTACTATCAATAATTGGAACAGTTGCCAAAAAGCAGCTTCCTAACGGCAGGATATTCCTATCAATGGCAATGGAATAATTAGGCGTAAGTGCAACATGGCCTGCCCCTCTCGGCTTCGTGGTCACAGGTCGAAAGAACACGTAGGAAGGGTTTTGAAATAAAATAGAATCCACGAGTGCTGGATTTTTTTTAAAATAACTTTTAATACTCTTTAAAGAAACATAGTCAGGCGTAGCGAATCCATTTTTGACCATATACTTTCCAATGCTTCGATAGGGATGCTTGTTAGTTCCTTCATACGCTAATAGTTTTCTTTTCCCATTGGGAAATTCAATATATCCTGATCCTTGAACTTGCATAAAATAAATGTCCAATTTACTTTTTGCATAAGCAATTTCTAAATTAAAACTGTCCAAAGCTCCCTCTCCTTCAATTTTTCTACGAGACGGTAATCGTCCTTTCCACTTTTTAGGATATTGATATATCGGATATTTGTAGCGAGAGTTAGGCTTTTTTCTAACTTTTAAAACGGGGGTAAAATAACCCGTAAAATTCACATTTCCCATTTCGTCATTTCCCCAAATCTGGTGTGCCTCCAAACCATGCTGCATTCCAAATGAATTATTAAATTGTGCAGATAATAAAATCTTTATCGTTTCACTTAACTGATCTTTGGTGATTTCTAAACCTGAATATTCTTTCTTTAACCGCTTTTGATATTTTAATAATTTGAGTTGGTGCTTTAATCCTTCTGCCAACTCTTGATTGACTGGAGGCAAAACATCAAATGTATCTAGGGATATTTTGGTCAAAATGGAATCAAATAACTCATGCTGAATTTTACCATTCCGTGAAAGAGAAACAACTCCTACTTTTTCAGTCAACTCTTCTCGGTCTAATTCAAGATTTTCACCATCTTTGCAACTTCCAATAGAGATGCAAAAAATGATAAAGCAGGAAATTGAAATGATAAAAAGATGTTTTTTTCGCAAAAGTATATTGATTAATTAGGGAATCTTATATTGATTATTTTTCTAAGTAATTTCACCAAAAATAATTATTAATTTAAAACACTTACTTAAATCCCTGTAAATATAATTTTCTTTTGATTCAAAAAAAATATAAAAAGGTCATTGCTGAATATTTAAATGTCGAATCGACTCAAATTTCTCTTTATTGGAGAGGTCGAGTGGGTTTGTATTGTATCTTAAAAGCAATGGACCTTAAGCCGGGTGATGAAGTTATTTTGCCAGCTTTCACCTGTGTGGTAGTTCCAAGTGCGATAAAATACTTAGGAGCAAAACCCATTTATACCGCCATTGATCCTTCCACTTATAATCTTGATGTTGAAAAATTAGAGGAAAGAATCACTTCGAAAACTAAAGTGATCTTGGCACAAAATACTTTCGGCTTAAGCTCAGATTTAGATCCTATTTTAGCTCTTGCAAAAAAAAATGGAATCAAAGTTATTGAAGATTGCGCTCATGGATTTGGGGGAACTTATCGAGGAAGAAAAAATGGAACCTCGGCAACCGCTGCTTTTTTCTCCAGCCAATGGAACAAGCCTTTTTCAACTGGAATTGGTGGTATCGTTTTGTGCAATGATTTAGCGTTAGCGAAAAAAATTCAAATCATTCAAGCCTCTTTGGAAAGCCCTTCTTTCAAAGATGAAATCATGTTGGCTACTCAAATATTTATTAGAAAAAACATTTTAAGACCATCCATTTATTGGGCAGCTTTGAAAGTATATCGGTGGGTCAGTCAACGTGGATTTATTTCAGGAAGCTCTGATGCCGGAGAATTAGACAACGCCAAAATGCCTCCTAATTATTTGAAAGCTGGAGCCAATATTCAAGCAAAAAAAGGGCTCGAAGCGCTTCAGCATTTTGATCAAAACTTAGCACATCGGAAAGAAGTTGCTGCACTTTATAACAATGCTTTCACAAGGTTAAATATTGCACCAGTTTACTGCCCTGAATACGCAGTTCATACTTATGTCAAATATCCATTTTTAGTAAAAGATCAAGATGCATTTTTAAAGTTAGCGCAACAAAATCAGATTCCGTTGGGTGATTGGTTGAATAGTCCAATTCATCCCATCAGGGAGCATTTAGATCGATGGGATTATCATGAAGGGAGTTTTCCTTTGGCAGAAAAAATTGGTTACCATATCTTGAATTTACCAACTGATGAAAGCACTTCGATCAAAGAGGCGAAACGAATTATACTTTTTTTAGAAAAAAATAAAAATGAAATAGTCGATAGCTGGAAGGATTTATCATGAAGTGGAGGTAAGGAATGGTCAAACAATAACTTATAACACTTTGACTTCTTCTTTTAACCTAGCTCTTCGTTATGAAAACAGTTACATATAACCTTCTAATTGGAATAATGCTATTAGTTATAGCAACAGTTATACCAATTCAGATACAGGCACTGGTGTCTATAGCAACTGGTATCTACTAAGTAAGGAGGAGCTACAACTCATGTACGCGAATCTTCAACGTTTTGGGTGTAGTACAAACACACCAGCAAACACCGATTCTGGTCTTTGCGCAACACGTAAAGGTAATTTTTCAAATAATTACTACTGGAGTTCTACGGAGGTCTAGGTCGGTAGCGGTAACTACACTACCAACGCGTGGTATCAGCTTTTCAATCTTGGTAATCAGAACTTCAACCATATGGCCAACAGTCTCAATGTGCGTGCAGCTCGGGCTTTTTAACTATTTATCAATTTAATTATTTAATTATTTAATTGAATACCGCGTAAACGGTCGGTTTTAAAAAACACAAAACCACGATCATTTTTTTAATTTAGTATTCTAATGCATAAAAATTCTTAAAAAATTAGGTGTCATTTATATTAATTTGAAAGGGACATTTAATTAAAATTAGAGAAGGATGTATTGTATAAGCGGTAAATTAAATGATCATTAATCGTTTGATTTACCTTTTGTACAGTTAGCTAACCGTTTGGTAAATAAATCGTTTAAAGACCATTTTTACAAATTAGATTTACTTTAAAGTAACGGTGTTCGCTATGAGTTTAAACTACATATTATGAAAAAAATTACACCTTTAGCATGTATATTACTTGCTACCCAATTAGTATACTCACAAGAAGCGATTCCCGTTCCAGGAGGCGATGCTAGAGGACCTAAGGGCTCAGGCAGTTATTCAGTTAGCCAAGTATTTTATACAACCAACACAGCTACTACTGGTTCTGTATCGCCAGGGGTGCAACAACCGTTTGAATTTTCAGGAATAACAGCACCAACTTTTGCAGGAACACCATCAGACATTACTGTATCATGTAGCAATGTACCTTTAGTTGCAGAACCAACGGCTACTGATAATTGCGATGGTAATGTGGACATTGTATTAGAAGAAACATCCACTACAAATGGTTGTGTAGATATTTTAACTCGAACATGGACAGCGACTGAGGGTTGCGGAAACAAAACGGTAGCTTCACAAAAAATATCTATTAATTCAATTGATCTTGGAGTTTTGGAGTTTTGGAGGATTTCAGTCTTTATACTGTTTCTGGCGCAGTATCTAATGCAGGACAATCATCTATTACGGATCATATAGGAACACATTTAGGTATCATTAGTGGTCTTGACTCGCCTACTAATATAAATGGAGCTCAAATCAGCAATGCTAATACAACAACAGAAGCTAGGGAAGATCTACATAAGTCTTAATAGTATGCAAGTTGACGGCACAATGCCCGCTGTACTTACAGGCTTTACTTTTTCTTCTGGAGTATACAGAATTGCCTCCGCAGGATCAGTTGAAGGAACTGTTACTTTAGATGGGGACAACGACCCAGATGCAGTATTTATTTTTAAGTTTGAAGGAGCATTTACGATGGGAACAGGCGCTTCTATTGTTCTAATAGGTGGCGCAAAAGTAGAGAGCGTATTTTGGATATCAGAAGGCGCAAGTTCTATAGGAATATAAGCTAATGTTACAGGAATAGTTATAGCACATTCAGGAGCAGTTTCGATGGGTGCAGGTTATACACTTAATGGAAGAATGCTCTCTACATCAGATGCGATTACTCTTGCTACAGGGACGGTAACAAGACCTGAGTTTGCAAGTACAATTCCACCAGGATGTGTAGAAATTTGCACGAATGACATTTTAGGAGCATATATTTCAAAATTCACTTTATTCAGTAGTGCAGGAGCTATAGCGAATACAGGTATTTCAGGTATAGTAGGAGATATAGGTACAAATGCAGGAGCTGTGAGTGGTTGGGAAGCCTCTATTGTTTGCGGTGATACGTATAACCAAAACAGTATAACACAAAGGGACAAAGATGAGCTAGATGCAGCTTATGTATATTTGAACTCTTTGCCTAAGGTTCCTCATATTCCAACGTATGGAAGTGGAGAAATTATCTTAACTGGAAATTATTGCTGGATCTGTAGCTGGCGAGCTTACGTTAGATGGAGAAGGAGATTCGGATGCTGTTTTCATATTTAAATTTGGAGGAGCATTTACTACAGCCGCAGGGACTAAAGTAATTTTGGAAAATGAAGCCCGAGCATGTAATATATTCTGGTTGGCAGAAGGAGCCATTTCAATGGGAGCATTTACATCAATGAGAGGAACAACAATAGCTCATAACGGTGCTAATAATATGGGAGCCAATGGGGCAATAGAAGGAAGAATGCTTTCTACTGCCGGTGCGGTAGGTTTTACACAGCAACAGCTTTTAATGATAAAAATTTCTGCGGTGTACCATCCAATAATAATAATTTTGCAGTTCCAAATATGTTATATATCCATGCATTGAAAAATGGAACACATACTGATATTGATTGGATGATGGCAAAAGATGAAAATGTTGATTTTTATGAAGTAGAAGTTTCTACTGATGGAAATACATTTGCAGTTATGGAGGAGACGAACTCAGAAAGAGTAAACTCACCACGTCAATATGAATTGGTTGATATGCCCCCTATGGAGGAAATTATTATCGCCTAAAAGTCAATTAATTAGATGGAACTTATTTCTATTCAAGTATTCGAAAAGTTAATTTTGATATTGACTTTGACGATGTGATTCTTTATCCAAATCCAACTCATGAAAATATTTATATTGACATGAGAGATTTTGTAGAAAAAACAGGATTGGTTGAAGTATTTAATGGTTTAGGTCAAAAAATAACGGAAAGAAACTATTTATCTTTCCCTTCAGCACCTGTTGTATTTAAGGTAAATGATTTTACAAATGGAATGCATACAGTATCCATTAAAGTTAAAAACTATAAAAGGATTATAAAGAAGTTCGTAGTTAACAACTTATAAAACTTTAAGTAAGTATATTAAGGAGGTTTTAATTAAAATCTTTTCTTATTCTTCTAAATCTTAGAGTCCAGCTTCATTAATTTTAATGGAGTTGGACTCTTTTTCTTATAAAAAGAACTCCTAACTATGAATTAATTTTTTAAAAAAAATAGGAGGTGAAGGTTAACGCCAACTTTTTGGATGAGACCAACCTAGTAGGAATACAGACCTTTATTACTTTTCTAAATGGCCAAAAGATGGCAGGTGGTATTATTAGGTGGACGGCACTTTTAGAATTAAAAAAAATATTTTAGATAGGTTTAGCATATTGTATAACGGTTTTAATAAACTAAATATTTGATTATACGTTTTAATACGTAGTACTACGCATTAAAGCGTATTTTTCAAACTAGGCTTTTTACGGTATTAATTTCATACCTTTTTTTACGAAATTTGTATAAGATAGTTAATTGGAAAAATGAACTAAGCAAAATCTGAATCTATTTAGTTCGCATTCCTAAGTGATTCT
>Ga0115005_10002111_pt1 | contig 15874 bp, 15 predicted proteins | sample ArcOceMetagenome_FD_87163 | JGI IMG/M metagenome (GOLD analysis project Ga0115005, IMG submission 87163) | Marine eukaryotic phytoplankton communities from Arctic Ocean - Arctic Ocean - Greenland ARC118M Metagenome | ecosystem: Environmental > Aquatic > Marine > Oceanic | place: Arctic Ocean... | reverse complement strand
GAAACGTCTGTAGAAGTTTTGTCCAATCGCTTATTTGATGAAATGCAAAAACGCCCTTTGCTCAAAGGTTTTTTAAAAAGAGAATTAAAGAATTTTATTGAGAAAAAATTGGCAGAACGAAACGCATTTTATCATCAAACTCAAATTCTTTATAAACAAAATGAGGAAGGGCAGGATGTGGCGGAGGAGTTGAGAGGGTTAACCCCCAGCCCCTAAAGGGGAGCCTTTTTCGATTATGCCTTCGGCAATCGAAAAAATTAATTACGGTTTGTTTGACGATGACAGTTTTATAAATAAAAAATGGACTTTGAAATTTAATTTCAAAGTCCATTTTTAGATTAGCTAGTGGTTAATTTTTTCGATTGCCGAAGGCATAATCGAAAAAGGTATTTCCTTGATCCGAATTCCTTTAGGAATTCCACTTGAATCCTTTAAGGGTTGGGGGTTAAATCTATCACAAATCCCGCAATTTTCTTATTCTTCTTCAAGTCTTTTTTATAAGCATTTGCTTGCTCCCGAGTTTCGAATTGTCCTAAAATAATTTTGTAAACATCATTTCCTCGGTCTGTTTTTTCAGTACTCACTAGAATTTGAGAAAACCATTTTCCTTGCAATTCAGCTACCTTTTTCAAAACACCATCGTAGTCAGAAAGAGAAGCTACCTGAACGCCGAAACCTTCTTTTTTAGGTTTCAAAATAGAAATTTGGAACAAGTCCGAATTCCTAAAATCTGAACCATTCATCATTGGAAGCGATCTTTTAGCAGCACTTTTATTTGTAGCTTTAGTAGCTGTTTTTACAACAACAGCTTCCTTTTTAGGAGCAGCTTTTTTAGTTACTGCAGGAGCTTTAGTAGTAGTAGGCTTTGAAGCATTTGCTGCTCTAGCCTTTCCTTTCTTAATGGTTTCCTCAATAGATTTTCTAGTTTTAGGGGGAACAGCATACTCTTCTGGAGTCTTGTTTCCTTTGGCAGTTAGTTCCTCTGATTTAGATTTAACTAACTCAACTTTTACTTGAGCAATTCCGTCTTGAATCAAACCAATTTTTGTAGCAGCAGCTCTAGATAAATCAACAATTCGTCCTTTGAGATATGGGCCTCGGTCAATTACTTTGACCACCACAGATTTTTTATTTTCTAAGTGAGTTACTTTTAGCATCGTGCCATAAGCATAGTCATTGTGAGCACAAGTCATCTTGTTTTTATCATATTTGGCACCGCTAGCAGTTTTTTTACCGTGGTAGGCATCCGAATAATAAGAAGCTTGTCCGTACTGTTCATCCTGGGCAGTCATCGTAACTATAAATCCAAAAATGAGAAACATTGAAAGTGTAAGTTTGAAATAGGTTTTCATAATGAAACTGTTTTTTGATTATGTATGTTTTAAAATTATGGTTAAGATTATCGAGCTACAACCTTTCATCAATGAAAGCTGTTCAAGGGTAAAATCATCTACCTTTAAAATGCTATTGATTTTTTGAACCAATAAGCATCAATTTTTGTATTTTTGTGGCTTGAAAAAGGAATTCAACTGCTCTGTAATTAAATTGTATTACAAACTAGTATGTTTTTTTGAGAACAGTTGAAAAAAGGATTAGATTAATTTAACGAGAATGTAAGTTCGTAAATTATTCTTAAATATCTTTTTATTTTTTGAAAAAAGCTAGCAGTAGACGATAAAACAATTAACATTCTAATAATTAGACAATATATTTTTTAACAAATAAATGACCTATAAAAGCTCCTTTCAAGGGCTGGGGGTTTTAAATATGAGTAAAAAGGGAAGAGTTTTGGTAGCCATGAGTGGTGGAATTGATAGTACCGTTGCAGCAATGATGTTGCATGAGGAAGGTTACGAGGTGATCGGAATTACCATGAAAACGTGGGATTATGCCAATGCTGGAGGAAATAAAAAAGAAACGGGTTGTTGCAGTTTGGACTCGATTAATGATGCTCGGATGGTGGCGGTAAATATGGGGTTTCACCATTTTATCGTAGATATTCGAGAGGAATTCGGCGACTATGTGATTGATAATTTTGTGGATGAATACTTGGCGGGTCGAACGCCAAATCCATGTGTTCTGTGCAATACGCATATTAAGTGGAGTTCGCTTTTGAAGCGTGCGGATGCTTTGGATTGCGAATTTATTGCGACGGGACATTATGCAAAAATCAAAGAAGCCAATGGTCGAAAATTTATCACCAAAGGAAAAGATGAGCGAAAAGATCAATCTTATGTTTTGTGGGGATTGAGTCAAGAATGTTTGGATCGGAGTCAATTTCCATTAGGAGGATATACAAAGCCTGAAGTTCGAAAAATGGCTTTTGATTGGGGATATACTGATTTGTCGAAAAAAGGGGAGAGCTACGAAATTTGCTTCGTGCCTGATAATGATTACCGTGGATTTTTGACGCGTCGAGTAGAAGGATTGGAAGAAAGAGTGGCAGGTGGAGAATTTATCAGCCCGCAAGGAGAAGTTTTGGGTACGCATCGAGGATATCCATTTTATACAGTTGGTCAACGAAAAGGTTTGGGAAAGGCATTTGGAGAACCAATGTTTGTAACTGAAATTCAGCCTGAAACGAATCGAGTTGTACTTGGACGAATTGATGATTTGATTAGAAATGGAATGACCGTTTCGCAAATCAATTCTATGAAATATGAATCCATCCCAAATGGTATGGAAGCAATTACTCAAATTCGATACAATGATCCTGGTGTTTTAGCAAAAGTAAAAAATGACGGAAGCGATAAAATCGAAGTGGAGTTTTTGGCGAATGTTCGAGGCGTTGCACCGGGACAATCTGCTGTTTTTTATGAAGGTGATGATGTAGTTGGAGGGGGATTGATTTATGGCAGTTTTTTAAATAAGTAAGCATAGACGGCTGCGCTGACAGAGGACAGTCTGTCAGCGCAGCGATCTCTTCAAAAGATGGAGTATTTTTTGTACATATTATTTTTTGTTTTTATCTGAAAAAATAGTGAAATGGGGATGAGTTTAATCATTCCATTTTAATACATCGATTCTAAATTATGAAAAATAAACTATTACTATTCTGTGCTGTAGCTATTTTGAATCTTACTCATTTTTCCTGCAATGAAAATACGGTTGCTGAAAATTTGATCCTCAAAAAAGGCTTTGATTATTATCCACTTGAAATTGGAAATTATATCACCTACCAATTAGATTCTATTATTTATCGAGGACAAAGTGGAAGTGATTGTATGTTTATTCAAGATACGGCAAGTCACTTTTTAAAAGAGGAAGTAGTCGATATTTTTGAAGACAACACAGGGGAAGTCAATTATATCATGGAGAGATTTACCAGCCAAAATCAAAATGGTCCTTGGCAAGTCACCGATGTTTGGAATATTAAAAAAACGGAAACTCAAGTCGAGCGAGTGGAAGAAAATTTAAGATTCATCAAAGTCGTTTTTCCAGTTCGGGAAGGTACCAGTTGGAATGGAAATACTTTTTTTCAAGATACTACCATCGTTATTGGAGGAGAAACGATCGATTTCTATAAGCATTGGTCAAGCCAATATGAATACGAATCAATCAACTTGGCGGAAGGATTTAATGGAATCATGTTCGACTCGGTGATGACGGTAATTCAATCTGAAGCAAGTGAGAATAAAATTAATCACCGTGTTTCTATTGAAAAATATGCAAGAGGAGTTGGCTTGATTTATAAAGAAATGAAGATTCTAGATACGCAATGTGCTATTTCAAGTTCAGCCTGCGGTGGAGATAATTCAGGATTAGTTTATTGCAATAATATTCCTTGGGAAGAGAAAGCGGAGCGAGGTTTGATCCTTCGTCAGATTGTGGTTGAACACAATTAGGCTAAAAATTTCACCATAAAAAACGGGAATAAGTCAAATACTTATTCCCGTTTTTTATGGTGAAAAATTTAATTTTAATTAACTCGAATGATCAGCCACAATCAACCATTCTCCTTTTATCTTTTTCAAAATCAATAAAAAATGACCTTCCAAATCTCCAAGGTCAGCGCCTCGTTTAAGATGCCATTTTCCAACAACTGAGATGACCTTCCGACTTCGTTTATCCAAATTAATAATATCAAAAGTCAAAATACCCATCGCTTCTTTGGAAGGATAACTTTTTTTGTATCGATCAAGTGTATTTTTCCAGCCGTAAGTTGGCCCCTTTGAGCCGATGAATTGTAGCTTTTCAGACTTCCAATAGGTTGTCATAAATCCGTCAATGTCTCCACGATTCCATGCTTCGGATTGGGTAGTCATCAATTTTTTTATTTTTTCGAAATCTTTAGTTTGGGAAAAAATAAGTTGAGTTGAAAATAGCATTAAGCTAAAAAGTAAGATTATTTTTTTCATTGTTTTGTTTTTAATAAGGAGTCAGGCAGGCAGGTCATTCGCCTGTAGCGAATTGTCAGGAGTCAGGGGCTTTTTGTTTCCCTCAAAAGTAATATTGAGTACAAATTATGGGGAACACAAAAAGCCCCTGACTCCTGACAGTAAGCGCAGCGCACGACCTGACTGCCTGACTCCTGTTTATTTTTTTTTGTAAAAGTAGTAAACTGCCAGCGGAATCAAAAAATGTGGCATTCGATAAACTGCTTCATGCACCCACATCATCAAAGTATCCTCCATCATATCCAAATAAAAATGCCCAACTATTCGAGCCATCGTCGTTGCCATTCCCCAAAAAATAGTGTAGAGTAAAATCCATCTACCGATTTTTCCATTGATGAAAATTCCAATCGCAATGACGAAATCCAACACCCCAGCGAAATTCAAAAATAGAACAGCAGTCGATTCCTGGACTCCTAAAATAGTCATCACCATCTCGGTAAAATGTCCAGGTCGGGGATAATAATTCAAGGCATATAATCCATGGGAAATAAAAGTAATTGCAATGGCAATTTTCATAAACAAAATTAATTGGTCACTTACCTCTTGTTTTTTCCATAAATAAAATAGAAAAATGGGTGATCCAAATTGCAAACTATATTCCCAAAATTGTCCCCATTGAAAAAACTTTTCTTTGCAATATAAAAGTGATAAAAATATTAAACTCGCAGCTCCCAACCATAAAATATAAGTCAAGGCTCGAGGAATTTTTTTTATAAAAATAGTAAACAAAGCACACACCACATAAAACCATCCATTTGCTTTAATGACATTTTGAATAGCTTCATCCATCTCTGGACTCGTGATAAAATCTTCATAAGAAATATTGGAAAACCAAGGTAAGATGGAAGTCATCCAACTTTCATCCCACAAAAAAGTTCGGAAAGGAGCATCCCAAATAATGTGCTGCCATGCCCTTCCCAAAAAAACGGAAATGGTGGCTAACTGAACCAATAAAAAAATATGTTGAATTTTTTTTGAAGACATGGAAGGAGTTTTTTTCAATCTGTCTGCCTGATCAGCAGAGGAAACAAAATTAATAAAGTTATAAGCAAGATGATTTTAAAAAAAAACTATTGATTAATTTTTTTGAGTGGATTTTCTTTCTTTAACTTTTTGAAGTTATTTTTCTTTTTTTGCAAAATTATGTTGCTCTCTTTTTTCTCTATTTTTTTATCAACTCCAATTTTATGAAGCGTTTGTCCCATCAAGTTATGAGAGGAAAAAGTTAAGCAAATGAAACAAAAATTAGTCAAAATTACTTTTTTGAAATTCATCATTTAGTATTTTAAATTAAATAAATATTTCATATCAAATATAGCAGTTTTTATGCCATATGTTACCATAAAAAAAAGGCAACAATCTTAGATTGTTGCCCTATAAATTTATTTTCTTAATTATGGAAATAAGAAGAACTTAGCCAGCAGTCACCATGCTTTCAGAGGTACTCTTAACTTTTTTATTTTGAGCCTGAGGTAGACTATTTTTAAGGAATTCTTTTCAACGTTTCCAATAAGTATTTCCAAAATTTTTGCACAGAACTTATCTGCACTTTTTCATCAGGAGAATGTGCTCCTCGAATATTGGGTCCGAAAGAAATCATTTCCATGTCAGGATAATTAGTTCCTAAAATTCCACATTCCAAACCAGCATGACAAGCGTTCACATCTGCTTTTTCATCAAACATTTCTTCGTACAAGTTGCTCATGATATTGACAATTTCTGCACCGGGCCTTGGTGTCCAACCTGGATAGGTTCCACTAAAACTTACCTTCGCCCCAATCAATTCAAAAGTACTGGAAATGGCATTTGCTTCGTCCATTTTTTCAGTATCAACAGAACTTCGAGTCAAGCAAAGAATTTTATATTTCCCATCTTCTACCAAAACTCTAGCAACATTATTGGACGTCTGAACGAGATCTTTAATGTCAGGACTCATTCGATAAATTCCATTGGGACAAGCGTAAATACTTCGCAATAAATTCAGTTGATCTGATTTTTGTAACAATGTATTTACATTTTCTGTTGACTCCATCAAAAGTTGTAAATCAGGGTCAGTCGTTTGATGTTCTTCTTGGAAAATAGCTAAATATTTTGCGATCAAATTTTGCAAGGCTGCTTCGTTTTCCTCAGTAATCGCAATGATAGAAAATGATTCTCTCGGAATCGCATTTCGTAATCCACCACCGTCAATGGAATGAATTCGAATATTTAATTCCTTCGTAGCTTCCAACAAAAATCGATTCATCAACTTATTCGCATTCCCTTTTCCCAAGTGAATTTCCATACCAGAATGTCCTCCGGCTAGACCTTTCAAACTTATCTTCCACGCTTTGTGAGGAGTCGCTAAATTTTCGATTTCGCAAGTTCCCTCAGCTGTCACATCAATACCTCCTGCACATCCGATGGTTAATTCATGATCATCTTCGGTATCCAAATTCAACATAATTTTTGCATCGAGATGTCCACCCTTTAATCCTAAAGCTCCCGTCATTCCTGTTTCCTCATCAATCGTAAAAAGTGCTTCCAACGGAGGATGTGGAATATCGGTAGATTCTAAAAGTGCCATAATTGTTGCCACTCCAATTCCATTATCTGCGCCCAGCGTCGTTCCGTCAGCACGCACCCAATCCCCTTCGATCAACATTTTGATGCCTTCTGTATCGAAATCAAAATCGGTATCTGCATTTTTTTGATGCACCATGTCGAGATGACTTTGCATGACGATTGTGGTTCGGTTTTCCATTCCTGCGCTTGCAGGTTTTTTGATAATCACATTTCCGACGTGGTCGATGGTCGTTTCGAAACCTAGATTTTCTCCGAAGTTTTTGGCGAATTCTATGACCCGTTCTTCTTCTCTTGAAGCACGAGGAACAGCATTAAGAAGGGCAAAATTTTTCCAAAGAGATTTTGGTTCTAAATTTAGAATATTATTAGACATGAAGTTTCTATTGTTAGTTGTGTTAAAATAATCCCAAAGATAGAAAATCTAAAAATGATTTATAGACAGCTATTTTTCAGTTACTTCTTTCTTCAAAATTTCTAAATTTTTCTTGTGAGCAGAAATCATATTTTTAGGGAAATGATATTTTTTTAAAAGTGAAGCAAGTTCGAAAGGCGTTTTATTTTTTATAGAAAAAATTAAATCGTGGATATATTTCTCCCCTTCGATGACTCGGTCGAGCATTTCTTTTTTGTTTTTGGAAAAAAGCCCATGACCTGCGATCAAAATTTTAGGCTCAAATTGTTCGATGATTTTCATCGCTTTTTTCAAAGTTTCTAAATATAAAAATCCACTAACATAAATAAATGGAAACTCGACTTCACATAAATAGTCTCCCGCGATAAATACCCCCAAACTTGGAATCATGGTAAATATTCCATCTGAATTATGTCCAACCGCTTGACAAAAAATAAATTCGATTCCTTCGATTTCTATTTTTTGAAAATCACCTGAGACGATAATGTCGACAGTTGGATATTCGATTGGGTAGTTGCGAAGGATGTAATTTTCGTCATCGAAATTATTGATTTGTGCAATGATTTTTTCTTTTTCAGGATTACTTTGAAACGCTTCAGAAGCGATGATTTTTGCGTCAGGAAATGCTCGGTAACCAATAATATGATCGTAATCTGAGTGGGTGAATAAAAGATAAATTGGTTTGGAATTTCTTATTTTTTCAACATGTAATTGTATTGTTTTAATTTCTATGGGCAACCAATTAGGATCGACGATAAGGATGAATTTTTTTAGGTTGATGACGGTGGAAGTGGTTTGGTATAAAGCACTTTCGAAGATGGTGGTGGTGGAATCTTGGTATTGGATTTTCATGGATTGTGTTTCTATTTTTCTAATATTTTTCGAAAATCAAAATCAACAAATTCCGCCAAAATATCTAAATTGCAGCTTTCTTTTTTCAAAATAAAAAGTAGCTATTCAGTAAGGCCGAATTTTATTTAAATTGAACATGGAGATGCAGAGACGCGGAGAATTTTCAAAGAAAAATTAAACAACTCTGCGTCTCTCCGTTCAATTTTAAAACTTGCTGAATAGGTACAATAAAAAATAAAAAAAGTGTTCAGTAAAAAGCGACAATTTACCCTCATCGGTTACCCTCTTTCTCATTCTTTTTCCCAAAAATATTTTACGGAAAAATTTGAACGAGAGCAAATTTCCAATCATGAATATTTTCTTTCTCCATTGGAAAAAATAGAAGATTTTCTTAAGCTACTTTCGGCTCATCCAAATCTAGTTGGGTTAAATGTAACTATACCTTATAAAGAAAAAGTGTTGCCTTTTTTAGATGAAATTTCAGCGGAAGCAAAAGCTATAGGAGCAGTCAATACCATTAAAATCAAAGATGGAAAATTGAAAGGATTCAATACAGATGTTTATGGTTTTGAAAAATCATTAGTGGATTTGTTAACTCAAAAACAAAAGAAGATTCTAGTCGAAAATGCTTTAGTTTTGGGTACCGGAGGAGCAGCGAAAGCAGTTGTTTTTATTTTGAAAAAATTAGGAATCAAACCTATTTTAGTTTCTCGAAAAAAAGGAAAAGGAGTTTTGACTTATGATGATTTGGATACGATTATTTTTGATGAATGTCGGTTAATTGTTAACACTACACCGCTTGGAATGTTACCTAATTTGGAAAGTTGTCCAAGCTTGCCATTTCATAGAATTAATGCGGAATATTACTTGTACGATTTGGTTTATAATCCTGAAAAAACGGTATTTTTGCGCAGAGGAGAAAGTCAAGGTGCAGCGATCAAAAATGGATTGGAAATGCTACATTTGCAGGCGGAAAAGTCGTGGGAAATTTGGAACGAGGAATAGGTGGTTGGGGATCGGTTAATTGAGTAATCGGGTGATTAGGAAATCGGGAAATTCGTAATTATAGGAAAGTAAAAGAGTACTGTTTTTTGAAAAGAACTAATCATTTTAAAATATAAAAGTTAAACTTTATCATGAGTAATACCAAGAAAAAATCAAAATCATCAACAGCAACTTTGGATTTTTCCAATACGGAAATTGCCTTCGCTTACAAGCCTGATAATGAGTTGAAAAAGGCAGGTTGGTTATTCAGTTTGATGAATAAAACCTGGTTGGTCAACCCACTTTCTGACCTAGGTTTACTAGCGATGAAATTGCATGTTCCTTTTACTAAATCGATTGTTCGAGAGACGATGTTTCGACAATTTGTGGGAGGAAGAACTTTGCTGGAAAGTACCACTTCCATTGAAAAATTGTATGAATTTAATATTCAATCAGTTTTAGATTATGGAGCGGAGGCAAAGACCACAGAGCATGAATTTAACAAAACGATGAACGAAAATATTCGGGCGATTGAATTTGCGAAAGTGAATAAAAGTACGCCAGTTGTCGTTTCTAAAATTTCAGGAATAGCTCGATTCGGATTGTTGGAAACTATCCAAAAAGATAGATCTGGTTTGCAGAAATCAGTTTTGGTGGAGTATCGAAATGTATTGAAGAGAATAGATTCGATTTGCTACGCTGCGTCAATTAATGGCGTGTCTGTGATGATTGATGCGGAGGAAAGTTGGATTCAAGATACGATAGATCATATCGCAGGTTTGATGATGAAACGATACAATGGAGAAAGGGTAGTGGTGTACAATACTTTCCAAATGTATCGACATGATCGTTTGAAATTTTTGACCAGCTCTTTTGACAAAGCTCAGGAAGATGGGTATTTGCTTGGTGCAAAATTAGTGCGTGGTGCTTATATGGAGAAAGAGGGTGAACGGGCAAAAGAGAAAGGTTATGCTACTCCAATTCAACCGAGCAAACAAGCAGCTGATGATGCTTATAATATGGCGTTGCGTTTTTGCATTGATAATTATAAATCGATTGCTTCTTGTGCAGCAACTCACAATGAAGAAAGTTCTCGCCTGCAAGCGGAAATGATTGATGAAAAAGGAATTCAAAAAGATCACCCTCATCTTAATTTTTGTCAACTCTACGGGATGAGCGACAACTTAACTTTTAACCTTGCGAATGCTGGTTATAATGTTGCGAAATATATGGTCTATGGTCAAGTGGATGAAGTTTTTCCTTACTTGATTCGTAGAGCAAAAGAAAATACATCGGTGAGTGGAGATATGAGTAGGGAATATGGATTGGTTAAGCGGGAGCTGGATCGAAGAGAGATTTAAGAATAATGGTGAACCATTCACCATTAATTTAAATGTTATGAGAAACCAAATGAAACCAAAAGATCCGTTGAGAGACAAAAGTTTTTCCTTTGCGGTTAGAATTGTAAAGTTGTATAAAATTTTAACTCAAGAGAGGAAAGAATTTATTATTAGTAAGCAATTAATGAGGTCTGGAACAAATCCGGGCGCGATGGTAAGAGAAGCAAGAAATGCAGGAAGTGGAAAAGATTTTATTCACAAATTTGGAATAGCTCAAAAGGAAACTGGGGAGTCAATGTATTGGCTGAAATTACTAAAAGCAACAAATTACATAAATCAAGAAGAATTCGATTCTATTTATAATGATGCAGAAGAGATTTTAAAAATATTGACCAGTTCCCTCAAAACAAAAAAGAAAAATCTAAATTAATGGTTGGCTTTTAATGGTGAATGTATAATGGTGAACGGTTAATACTAGAGTGTAATTCCCTGTGGTATTAACCATTCACCATTAACAATTCACCATTATTCCTAGAACATTTCGATAGCAGAGAAGTGGAATGCCGCTTCTTTTTTTGCATTTCGATCAGAGTCAGCTCCGTGAACTGCATTTTCTCCGATGCTCTTAGCATACTTTTTTCGGATAGTTCCTTTTGCAGCTTCTTTAGGATTAGTTGCACCGATTAAAGTTCGGTAATCTTCAACTGCATTTTCTTTTTCCAAAACAGCAGCAACGACTGGTCCGCTAGTCATGAATTCAACCAACTCTCCAAAGAATGGACGTTTTTTGTGAACGCTATAAAAAGCTTCCGCAGCAGCTTGAGTCAATTGAGTTTTTTTCATTGCTACAATTCTGAAACCTGCTTTGTTGAAGTCATTCAAAATAGCTCCGGTATGTCCAGCTTTAACTGCATCCGGTTTGATCATTGTAAAAGTAATTTTACCTGCCATGATAATTTGTTAAAATTTTTTATTTAAAATAATATGAATTCTGAAATTGAGCCGCATGAATTTTTTTACGTGACTACTATATTTATTCTACGGCATTTTTAAAAAAACGCTGCAAAAGTATGATTAAATCCCTAAAATTTGTCAATTTCGTACTCTCGTTTTTTGATTCTTTGAAAAAAAATATTTTTCTGAAAAAAAGCGAAGCAAATAAATTTTATTTCTCCACATCTTTTAGAAAAAAGTATTAACTAATACAGACTCATTCAAAGAACTTCTGATTAAACCGAATATGGAAAATATTAAAGAATTAAAAACCCTACTTTCTATCCCAAAGGATATTGTTATTACCTCGCACAGAAATCCCGATGGAGATGCAATTGGTTCTTCTCTTGCTTTGTATCATTATTTAATCCGAAATGGACATACCGTTAAAGTGATGTTTCCATCTGAATATCCAGCTAATTTTGCTTGGATGCCTGATGCGGATAAAATTTTGATTCATGATATCGAGCCTGAGGACGCTAATGACTATATAAAAAAAGCAGATATTATTTTTTGTTTAGATTATAATGCTTTGGAGCGGGTGGATAAGATGGGTGAAGTGATTGGTGCTTCAAGGGGGAAGAAAGTTTTAATTGATCATCATTTATATCCTGAGAATTTTGCTGACTTTGTGTTGTCTGATACGACTGCGAGTTCGACTTGCGAATTGATTTATGATTTCCTCGTGATGATGGATGAGAAAAAAGGAATTGATGTGACGGTTGGTGAATGTATGTTTACTGGAATATTGACGGACACCGGTTCTTTCAAATATAGTACTACGCCAAAGTTGTTTCGAATCGTAGCAGATTTATTGGAAAGAGGAGTGGACGATTATGTTTTGCAGGATTTGATTTTCAATAGTATGACCGAGAAGCAATTGCGAATTATGGGGCATATATTGAATAATCGAATGGAAATTTTGCCTGAATACAAAACAGGAATTATTACTTTGACCAAAAAAGATTACGAAGATTTCAATATCCAACGTGGTGATACAGAAGGAGTAGTCAATCAAATATTGATGCTGAAAAATGTAAAGGTGGCGGTGTTCATTCATGAGCAACCGACGATTGTGAAAATATCGATGCGATCAAAAGGTGATTTCTCGGTTCAAGAGATTTGTCGAAAACATTTTAGAGGGGGCGGTCATAAAAATGCATCAGGTGGAGCATCGTATTCAGGATTGAGTGCTACGGTGAATAAATTTAAAAAGCTATTGCCAGAATATAAAGAGCAATTGGAGGCGTTGTAAATTGGGGATTCTGAATTAGGGATCGGATCCCTTCAAGGGATCCGATCCCTAATTATCTACGGCTACTTTTCGTTCATCCGTACACGTACCAGATTTTCAAAAAGTAAAAAATATGAAACATATTCTTCCGATATTTTTTCTTCTCATAATTTTATCTTGCGAGTTTAGCGATGGAATAACTCCATCTAATTATGCTTATAAATTTATTGTCAACGAAGAAGGAGAATCTCCTGAAGTTGGAGATTTGGTAAAGTTTAGTGAAACTGTTTTTTTGAATGGAAAAGAAATTTCCTCCACTCGTGAGTTTGGATCAAAAGAAATTATTTTGCCTCCCGAAGAAATTTTGACTCGACCACTTCCTCCGAATTATGAAGTATTATTTAAAATGTCAAAAGGGGATAGTGTTACGGTCACTCAAGAATTAAAGGATTTAAAAAATCTTCCAGAAGGATTTACCACCGAAGATCGAATAAAATATGTGGTCAAATTAATCGACATCACTCCAAAAGAAAAATTAGCAACTGCTAAAAAAAAAAATAAAACTGCCTCTAATTACCCCTACGAAATTTTCAAAAAAACTGGAAATATAACTGCTCAACCAGGTGATCGAATTCGCTATCGGGAGTATCGATACATCAATAATGAATTGGAAAAAGAGACTCCAATGGACAAACCTTTGCAAGCATCTTTACCTGCAAGAAGTACGATTCCAAATCCACCGCCTGGAAATTATGAAGCTTTATTGCTAGGAGGAATTGGGGATAGTTTGCATTTAGATCAATTGCTGCTTGGAGTGAAACAATTACCAAAAAATCTAAAAGAAACTGATACGATTAAGTATCGAATCCAAATCGTAGATATTTTTACGCCAGGCGAATTTGAAATTGAAAAAATACTCCAAAAAGCAAAAGCTCAACAACTCAAAAAAGAAACGATTGCTAGGAAAGAAGAAGTAGAGAAAACAACTTTAGCTAATATCGAAAAATTTAAAAGTGGAGAAATAGAAGATGATTTAATCTATACTCATTCAGGGTTGAAATATATTTTGCATGAAAAAGGAAAAGGGAAAAAGGTTTCTCCATTGGAAAAAGTAGCAGTTCATTACATGGGTTTTTTGCCAGATGGAAAAATTTTCGAAAGTACCTTTGATGATGGCAATTCTTTCAAATTTCCATTGGGTGCAGAAAAAGTAATCAAAGGATGGGACGAAGGAATTTCAAAATTAACGGTAGGTTCCAAAGCGACTTTTTTTGTACCCTACCAATTAGCTTACGGACGAGCAGGTTGGTACGGAAAAATACCTCGCAGAGCTGACTTAGTATTTTACATAGAACTCTTAAGTAGCGGGTCGCTTTAGCTGCCCGCCAAAAAAAAAAGCGCAGCGATTTTTTTTGAAAAAACTAAACTGAAAAAGTATCACGTCAAAGTCATTATCGGTTTAACATTAACATTAACTCTAACAATATTTTTCCTCCCCTACAACAGATTAGAATTTGGTTACAACCCCGACTCCTACGGATTTAAGTTTTTTTATCAAGAAATATTAAAAGCCAAATCATTTTGGGAAAATTTAGTCATCGCATTTTTCCTCTGCACACCATTAATTTTAAGTATAGAGATAACTCAAAAAAAAGAGATTACATTTCGAAAATTTGGAATAAAAAATATTTGCCCGTATTCAATTTAAAATATTTTTTCACGGATTTTTTTAGCTTTCGTAGAAATAGTTTTTTATGATGATGATAAAATTTACGATAGATGTACAATTTTCTTTTTAATTTATTTTCTCTCAGTAATTATTGGAATAGGTTGGACATTCGGACAACTCTTTAAAAATCATAGTTGGTGGGAAGGTTGAAATTAGATTAAATAAAGACCAATTGATTGTCTACTTTTGCAAATAAGAAATCACATTTTATTTTTTAACAAAAAAAATACACACTTGTAAAAGTGTTGTTATAAAAATTATGACTCAAGACCAATACAAAGAATTGGAGGAAAGATTGGGCGTTCTAAGGAGGTATCTTTGACGTCGATCAACGACTTTTAGAAATCGAAGACAAAGAACAATTAACCCTCGACCCTGATTTTTGGAAAGACTCCAAACGAGCAGAAGGCATTATCAAACAAATCAAAGGACACAAAAATTGGGTGTCCAACTACAATAAAACCAAGGCGGAAATCGACGAACTCGAAGTGCTTTTCGAATTTTACAAAGAAGACGAAGCGACCGAGGAAGAACTTGATGCTCAATATGATAAAACCCTTGCCGCTGTTGACGATTTAGAGTTTCGATCCACTTTAAATAAAGAGGAAGATGAGCTCAGTTGCTTGCTAGAAATCAACGCAGGCGCAGGTGGAACGGAAAGTTGCGATTGGGCAGAAATGCTCCTTCGGATGTATATTATGTGGGCAGAAAAATCTGGCTACAAAGTCATACAACTTAACCGAGTTGATGGCGACGTGGCGGGCATACGAAGTGTTGAAATCGAGATCAAAGGTGATTTTACTTACGGTTTACTCAAAGGGGAAAATGGTGTTCATCGACTTGTACGAGTGAGTCCATTTAATTCTCAGGGAAAACGGATGACTTCTTTTGCTTCCGTTTTTGTACATCCCTTGATTGATGACACGATTGAAATTGATGTGAATCCCGCAGATTTAGATTGGGATACTTTTCGAGCGAGTGGAGCAGGAGGGCAGCATGTTAACAAAACAGAATCTGCAGTTCGATTGCGGCATTTACCATCAGGCTTGGTCGTGGAATGTCAGGAAGAACGGTCGCAACATCTTAATAAAGAGAAAGCAATTAAAATGTTGAAATCTCGACTCTACGAATTAGAAATTAAAAGACTAGCTGCCGAAAAAAATAAAGTCGAAGCTGGAAAAATGGCAAACGAATGGGGTTCTCAAATTCGCAGCTATGTTCTCGACGACCGACGAGTAAAAGATCATCGTTCCAATTTTCAAAATAATAATACGGACGCTGTTTTGAATGGAGACTTGGATGGTTTTTTAAAAGCATTCTTAATGGTAGACGCAGTTTGATAATGGTTAACTGTTAATGGTGAATGGT
>Ga0115005_10002109_pt1 | contig 15876 bp, 6 predicted proteins | sample ArcOceMetagenome_FD_87163 | JGI IMG/M metagenome (GOLD analysis project Ga0115005, IMG submission 87163) | Marine eukaryotic phytoplankton communities from Arctic Ocean - Arctic Ocean - Greenland ARC118M Metagenome | ecosystem: Environmental > Aquatic > Marine > Oceanic | place: Arctic Ocean... | reverse complement strand
GTTCGAGGCAGAAATTTCCAAAATCAGGAAGCGTTCCACAGTTGTCCAGATTGATTTGTTTCATCACACCCGACAGCCAAGTACCGTCAGAAGAGTAACCTCCATGATTTTCTACGATGACATTTAACCCGGCAGATTTTCCGTACTCCGCTAATTTCCCTAGACCTAAAACCGCCGCAGCAGCCACCTCTTCCGCCGTTCCTTCTCCAGCAGCATTTACTCTGATGGAGTGGCAACCTAAGTGCTTGGCAGCGTCTACCCATTTGTAATGATTCTCTACGGCCTCCATTCTTTTTTTCTCGTCAAGGTCGCCCAGACTTCCTTCACCATCGATCATAATCAATAAATTTTTACAGCCATGATCATCAGCTCGTAGGATCATTTCATTGAGGTAAGCAGTATCTGTTGCTTTGTCTTTGAAAAATTGATTAACATATTCTAAACCATCAATTCCAAAACTTTTAGCCTTAGCTGCGAAGTCCAAATTGTCCATGGTTGCAGGAATTTCTTTATTTCGGCCCAGCGATTTATGCAAGGACCATTGGGCCAGGGATATTTTAAAAAACATCTCTTTTGCTACTGCTTCAGTTGGTTCTTTTTCTACTTTTTTGGTGGAATTATCTGTGCAGGAAGCCAATCCTAAAAGCCCTAAACCTAAAGCTGTTTGTCCAGATTTTTTGATAAATGTTCGTCTCGTTTTTTTCATGATAAATTGTTTAATTGTTTAAAATTCGTTTTGTAAATGTCTTGTTATAAAATCCTATCGGATATTTTTTATTTTTTGAAAAGTGAAAAATTTCATAAGTCCCACACAGACGTGTCCGTATGGAGAGGGACGAAATATCGGTAGTAATTCAAAAATGTTTGAGTCCCAGAGGGACGGTATATATTTTAGATGTGATTTTTATATTTTGTCTCTCTGGGACTTGACTATTTTTGGTGATTTGGGTAATCAATCTACCGATATTTCGTCCCTCTAGGACGTGTATTTTTTTTTATTTACCCAAAAAATAAAGTGCATAGCAATGAATTATAAAAACCTAAATTGATCAATTCTTTTTTGTACAATGAATTTATAAAATATTTTTTGAGAAGTAATAGTAAATTGATAAATTCGCAAATTAATATGAATTAAATCTTTTCTTAAATCCGCGGTAAAATGCCGCACTAAATTTTTCAAAAGAATGAAAAACCTCCTTTTCTTATTTTCTATTTGTCTTCTGTTAATTTCTTGTGAAGAGAAAATCCCAGCGACCCCAAAAGATCTTGCTAAAGAATTTTTGATTCCAAAACCAGATTCGCTGCTTGCCACAGGAAGTTCATTTCGATTAACCAATGAAACTCAAATTATTATTGAAACTGAAAATGAAAAACTTGAAAAAGTGGGACAATTTTTAGTTGATAAATTAAAAACACCAACTGGTTTTAATTTTCCAATTAATTTTTCCGATAAAACAAATACCCCCAACGCTATCCATTTTTTTATTTCCAAAAATAAAAAACAACTCGGAGAGGAAGGGTATAAATTGACAATCAAAGAAGATTTTATTCAGCTTGAAGGCAACTCCGCAGCTGGAGTTTTTAGAGGCGTGCAGACCTTGTTACAACTTCTACCCGCAAGTATCGAAAAAGGCGAATTGCAAACTGAATCTTGGGAAATTGCAAGTGGAACGATTTACGATTCCCCCACTTATGAATATCGAGGAGCGATGATTGATGTGAGTCGTCATTTTTTTGATGTAGAAAAAGTGAAGGAATATATCGATCATTTGGCGAGGTATAAAATGAATTATTTGCATATTCATTTGAGCGATGACCAAGGTTGGAGAATTGAAATTAAGAAATGGCCAAACTTAACGAAGCATGGTGGAAGTACTCAAGTGGGTGGCGGCAAAGGTGGTTTTTATACCCAAGAAGATTATAAAGAAATTGTAAAATATGCGGCGGATAGATTTATCACGATCGTTCCTGAAATTGATCTGCCAGGACATACGAATGCAGCTTTGGCAGCTTACGGCGAACTAAACTGCGATGGAAAAGCTAGAGATTTATACACGGGAATGGAAGTAGGTTTTAGTACCCTTTGTACTCGAAATGAAAAGACTTACGAATTTGTTGATGATGTAATCAAAGAGTTAGTAGCGATGACACCTGGTCCATATATTCATATTGGAGGCGATGAATCTCACTCAACGAAGAAGGAAGATTATATTTATTTTGTAGATCGAGTACAAGACATTGTGGCTAAACATGGTAAGATGATGATGGGATGGGATGAGGTAACCGAAATAGATTTGAAGTCAAATTCAATTGCTCAATATTGGGCAGAAAAAGAAAATGCCCAAGCTGCCGTTAGACAGAATGTGAAAGTCTTGATGTCGCCAGCAAGCAAAGCCTATCTGGATATGAAATATGATTCGACCACTACTTTAGGATTAAATTGGGCTGGATATATTGAAGTTGATTCAGGTTATATTTGGAATCCAGCGACCTTAGTCAAAGGTGTTTCCAAAGAAAATATTTTGGGTGTTGAGTGTCCGCTGTGGACGGAGACGGTAACTAATATGGATGAATTGGAATATCTAGTTTTTCCAAGATTGTTGGGGTATGCAGAGATTGGTTGGACGAAGCAAGAAGATAGAAATTGGGAAGATTATAAAACTCGATTAGGGAATCATCAAGCGAGATTAGAGGCCTTGGGGATCAATTATTATCCTTCTAAGTTAGTACCTTGGACTAAGCCAATGAAGGAAGAAGTTCAATTGGAAAATTAGATACAAAAATTATAATCGACTGATAATCATTTAGGTATAAGTTTTATTTAGATTATCATAAGTTCATAGACAAAATTAATCCTGTTTTTAAGAACATCTTTTTCCGCTATTTTTCCTAAAAAAATAATTCCAGAACTAGGCTATGCAAGGATTTTTTAAGAAAAACTATCGAAAAAATCTTGTCCTTAAAACTCATGATTAATTCTGTCCATGAACTTAATAACTTTAATATATAGAATTTAATAAAATGAAACAAGATAAAAAATCAACTTCGCGGAGAAAATTTTTAAAAACAGGTGCACTTGCTGGAGGCTCTTTTTTCATCGTTCCTCGGCATGTATTAGGCAAAGGATTTATCGCTCCGAGTGATCGGCTAAACATTGCGGCAATCGGGGCGGGAGGAAAAGGATTTAGCGATATTAGAAACGCATCGGACGATGGTGCTAATAATATTGTCGCACTTTGTGATGTGGATTCAAAAGCTGTAACTCGCGCTAGAACTGCATTTCCAGAAGCCAAATTTTTCAAAGACTTCCGAGTCATGTTGGAAAAAATGGATAAGGATATTGATGCGGTTACAGTTTCTACGCCTGATCATATTCATGGAGTTGCTGCGATGGCGGCGATGTCTTTGGGGAAACATGTTTACGTGCAAAAACCATTGGCGCATAATATTTATGAAGCGAGGCAACTGACGAAAGCTGCTCAGGAAAATAAATTGGTTACGCAAATGGGCAACCAAGGTGCTTCGCATCCAGGGCAGGTTCAAATGAAAAATTGGTTCGATCAAGGTTTGATTGGAAAAGTACATACAGTAGAAGTATGGACCAATCGACCAGTTTGGCCACAAGGAATTCCAGTTCCGACTGATCAAAATAAATTGCCAGAACATTTGAGTAAAGATGATTGGAATTTATATATTGGGCCAGCAAAGTATGTAGATTATGACCCACTTTATTATCATTTCAAATGGAGAGGATGGTGGAATTTTGGAACGGGAGCTTTGGGTGATATGGGTTGTCATATTATTGATACGCCATTTCGAGTGTTGGAATTAGGCTATCCGACGGAAGTGGAAGCTAGTGTGGGTGCAATTTATAAAGAAGATTGGAACCCTGAGTATGTACCAGAAGGTTGTCCGCCGTCATCGCGAGTTCAAGTTAATTTCTCCAAATCAAAAGTGAATGATTCGCCAGTAAAAATGATTTGGTCAGATGGAGGACTACGACCGTTTCATCCAGATTTGATTCCGGCAAGTGATGATATTGGAGGGGAGGGAAGTAAGAATGGGATTATGATGATTGGTGATAAAGGAGTGATGACGTCTGACGTATATGGCTCGGAACCAAAATTATATCGAAAAGGGGAGGAGGTGCTTAGAATGCCAGAAGAATTTGATGGAGGAAATAAATATTTAGATTATCCAGAAATGGGTCATCAAAAATCTTGGACGGAAGCATGCAAAGCTGGTTTTCAAAGTAAAGAACATTTGGCATTGACTTCTTCTTTTGATTATGCTGGACCGTTGACGGAAACAGTTTTGATGGGGAATTTGGCGATTAGAAGTTATACTTTGGCGGAGGCTAGATTAGATGGTGGAATGGATTTCCCAGGGAGGAAAAAATTATTGTGGGATGGAAAGAATATGAGAATTACAAATTTCGAAGCTGCTAATCAGTTTGTAACTAGACCACATAGAGAAGGGTGGATGCTGATTTAAAATAAAAGAAAGGTGAATAAGATGATGAGGTCTTATTCGCCTTTTCTACATTTGTAAATGTATTGTTATTTTTTTATAAATTGAAACTTATTTAAAAAATCACCGATTCAACAAAACCCAATCCGCATTCAATACAAATTGCTTTTCATCTTTTGGATTTTTAAAAACCAAATATAGATCTCCAATATCAATAGTCGGCTCAACTGGAATTTCATAAAACTTAGTTCCAATTTTTTCTTCGTCAAAATACCCCACTTCCATTTCACCAATTAATTTTCCAGTTGTACTTTTTTCTCGAATTTCAACCTTGCCTTGATAATCGTATCCAGCATTATATTTCGCAGCTAATTTGATACTAGTCAAGTTGCTGAAATTTTGATTTTTAAATTCTAAAAAAGAATTATGGACAATCGAACCTACTAAGGTCGCTCCATCATTATCCCAAATTCCAAGACCATCAGTTCGTTCATCAGCATCCTCAGCTTGAATTTTTGGAGGATTAAAAATCATCTGATCTACAACTGAAAGAGCAGAGTTTTCCAAGTTAGGATTTCCATTATCGAGGTAGGAAGCCATTAAAATATATTTGCCTTCGCTTTCACTTTCTAGGTGCTCCGTGAATTCTAATGTTCCTGAGATAGCAATATTTTTTTCGTTTAGTTCTTTATTTGGATCGAGTGATAAAATATATTGTACCATCTTTTTAACTTCTGTAATTTCTAATTGTGGATGAGCTGACATCATGGTTTCTCCCCAAGTTCCAACACTTCCTTTGATGATGGAACTCACTAAATAATCGGCATCTTTACTTTTATATTTAGTCGCAATTTCAATATAACTTGGCCCGTTTACTTTTTCATTTTCAGCATGGCAAGATTTACAATCTGAACCATCAATTAATATCTTACCTACAGGAACCGAATTTTGTTGGTGACCCAAAGTTGCAATGATCAAGTCTTCTCCTTCCGCCAAATAATTCATGGTTACTTTTATTTTACTGGCATCTATAGTTTGATCTTCAGAATTTCCATCTTCTCGATCCTTCACCACGATTTTATAATTTACTTTTTTGCCATTCCAATAAGTACCATCTTGACTGTCCATTTCGATACTCAATTGGGGAGCTTCATTACCTACTAATATTTTTTTATTCGTTGTTACGGATAGGCCGGCAGCATCGGTCACCTTTAATTTAACATCGAAAATTCCAATTTTTTCAAAAGAGAAAGTTGGATTTAATTCTGTCGATTGAACTTCATCATTTGTAAAAGACCACTCGAAGGATAATTCATCTTGATCATGATCTTTTGATTCTTTCGCAGAAAATTGGATCGTAAGTGGAGCAGCACCAACTTCTTTATCCGCATTAATTTGGGCTAGGGGCGGGCGGTTCCCTTTGATGTAATTAATGCGAGAGAGACGGGCGTCAATATTTTGTACATTCCATTTTTGACCATATTCCAAAACATACATTTTTCCATCAGTACCAAAAAACATATCCATCGGGTGAGAAAACTCACTACTCGGCATAAAACTTTCGGCGTGAGAATAATTTTGACTTTCATCCATCGACACCACATAAACCCAATCTCTCATCCATTCATAAACGAATAATTTGTTGTTGAAATAATCTGGAAATCCCTCTGTCGCCTTTGGAAAATCTGCTGCATAAAAAACTGGACCTGCCATCGGATTAACTCCTCCTTTGCCCAGCCAAGGAAATTCGCTTATTTCATCATACGAATACCAAATCATCGATGATTGGACAGGCGGCAATTTTTTTAATCCTGTATTATTTGGCGAGTCATTGACAATGTTTTTTGGATCAAATTTTTCACCTGATTTTTTTGCCGTAAAATTATAGTCATTGTACGCTTGGTTATTTCCACGAGTATAGGGCCAACCCCAATAACCAGCTTTTCGGGCTTGATTAAATTCCCCCATTCCAGCAGGACCACGAAGCGAATCTTCTTTTCCAGAATCAGGGCCAACATCTCCCCAGTAAACATTTCCATTTTGGCTGTCAATGGAAAATCGAAATGGATTACGCAAACCCATTGCGTAGATTTCAGAACGAGTTTTTTCCATTCCTTTTGGAAATAAATTTCCTTCGGGTATAGTATAAGTTCCATCTACTTGAGGAGTAATTCTTAAGATTTTCCCTCTCAAATCATTGGTATTAGAAGCCGATCTTTGTGCGTCCCAGAGTGCTCTATTTTTTCTTTCGTCAATTGGAGCAAAGCCATTGGATTCAAACGGATTCGTATTGTCGCCTACTCCGATATACAAATTTCCATCTGCGCCAAATTCCAAAGAACCTCCGCTATGACAGCATTTCCTCAGGGTTGGAATAGTTAATAATAATTTTTCTGAAGCTAAAATCAAGGAGTCATTTTCCAAATTAAATCTTGAAATATGCTGTTTGGAAATTTCTCCTGGAGCAGCATAAAAAAGGTAAATCCAATTATTTTCCACGAAATTAGGATCAACGGCAAGTCCAATTAAACCATCTTCATTTCCATAAAAAACCTCCAACTGTGCAATTTCATTGGTCATCCTATCCTCAAAATCGTATCGCTTGATCGCACCTCTTCGCTCAATAAAAAGAATCCCGTCAGGTACTTCTTCCATCTCCATCGGCTCATTCAAATTAAAATCTAACACTTCTTTTACAAATCTATTTTCCTCAGGAACTCTCGGTGAAATCGCTGCTGAGTAATTTAGTTTTTTATTGCCCATCGCATAGTGAATTCCACCTAGTAGATGTTGCAAAAATATTGGATTTTCGAACGTTTCATCGGTGTGTCCCATGCCCGTATAAAATGCACGACCTCCATCAAATTCATGAAACCAAGCCATCGGATGTTGCTCTTCTTGATGCGCTCCACCTTCATAACTAGCCTCATCAATTTCCACTAAAACATTTATTTCAGGATAGATATTTTTAAAATTATACCACTCATCTGTCTTGATCCAAGGATCATTAATTCCCTTTGTGGCAGGATGATTTTTTTCCAAAATATTTAATTTTGCTGCTTGAATATTTGGATGACCGTTGAAGTATGCGCCTACTAATTTATTGTACCATTTCCAATCATATTCTGTGTCGGTTGCTGCATGAATTCCAACATAACCTCCACCGGCTTGAATGTATCTTTCAAAATCTGCTTGCTGTGCATAATCTAAAACATCACCGGTCGTATTTAAAAAAACGACCGCAGAATATTGCATTAAATTTTCTTCATTGAAAAAGGAAGCGTTTTCTGTAGTATCAACTTTGATGTTATTTTCCAAACCCATTTTTATCAAAGCGACTTGACCTGCTTCAATCGAACCATGTCTGAATTCTGCTGTTTTGGAAAAAACTAAAACTCGTTTTTCTTCTTGGCTACAAGAGGTAAATAGGAGTAAAATGTAAAAAGTAAATAGGCTTAAGCTGAAAAGGGAAAATGGTTTTTTCATTGTGTTTATATTAATTTTTTTTCTAGAAGACAATATCTCTATTTAGGACTTGTAGTATTAATCAGTAGTTACACTTTTTTTGAATATGACTACTTTGCAGGGGCATATTTATAAATAATGTATGCTATGAAGTCCAACAAATCACCTCACTTCCAACTCATCCATAAAAATCCATGAAGGCAACCCAGCCCCATGATGCCAAACTGGAGCAACCAAACTACTCTCTGCTTTTATTTTTATAAATCTTGCAGGCCTAGCAATTCCTTGACTGGAAAAATATTGAATCTGATTAATTTTACTTTTTTTCGTCAAAGGAAATTGATTCGGTAGGGTAGCGATGGATTGGAATTTTTTTCCATCCATGGAGATTTCATAAGTGATTTTTTTTGGAAAAAATACAATGTGGTTAGTCACTTGTAAAAAGCCAGCAGAGATTTCATTCACCGTTTTTACTTCACCCAAATCAATGATCGCTTCCAAATGTTCTCCTTCAAATCCTAACCAATTGGCATAGAAACTACTACTACCAAATGCACCATCGGTTAGGGTTTGGGGATCTTCGTTGGCATACTTTTTAGGTGACGTTAATAATTGAACGGGTTTTTGATACGCCCAATTTGTTTTGCGAGCACGCTGCAAGGTGACTTGATATAATTTCAAATATTCCTCAACGGTATATCGCATTTCGTTCATTGCGGTGATATTATTTTCCGAAGTCGTTTCCTGAAATCTAGCCAATCTTTTATCAATTAATTTTTCTCCTCCATTTTTTAATCCATTGTATAAATCTCTTTTTTCAAATTCTAGAATAGCATAATCAACACTTAGTCGCGCTTCATTTACCCGATTTAAAACTTTAGGGTTTTCTGCCACCGCAAGAGTTGCTGCATCAAATAAACTATCGTAATGTGCCAAATTATTTTTACTTAAAAAACTATTAAAACCTTGCGATGGGTCGCCATATAAAAATAAAAAAAACGAACTATCCTTGGCTAATTCATCATGAATGTCGGTGATATATTTTTGAATAAAAGAAGTTGCTGCTTCATAATAATTTTTTAAAAAATCAGCAATGACTTCATCTTGATTGAGGTCAGGTTGCCAAAGTAATTTAGAAGTGAGATAAGAACGCAATTCAAATAATTCGCTCGGCTGACTGCTATGTTGTTCGAAAATCCATTTTGCATTATTGCGATTAAATAATTGGATGTTCGGTTGAAGTGTACGTAGGTTAGGAAATGGCGCAAGGAAATTGGTAAATTGAGTGGTGTAATCCCAAATCCTAATATTGTCAGTTATCGCTCCCCAACTGATCAAATCATTTTTAAAATCCTCACATTTCTTTTCAATCGATGCACTTCTATCACACTCAATCGAACACAACGTAATTAAAACATTTGGCTCAGGGCGAATGTTTTTTGGTGCCTTTCGGGTATACTGATAAGCGAGCGTTGAAATTTGTTTTTCGGGAAATGCCTTAGCAATTCGGTTAACAAAATAAATCATCGAACCAGCAGGAGAGGCTTCTTTTTGATGAATGACTTCGCATTGATCGCATTGGCAATATTGCGGATTATCATCTTGACTAACCGAGATAACTTCCGCATCTGGGTAGCGGGCAAGTTGTTGTGCCACAGAATCTTTGACTATTTGAAAAACCGTTTCATTGGTCAAACAAAGTTGAGTGGGAATTCTTTTTCCATTTCTTAATGCGTAATATTCGGGATGCGATTGATAAAATTTTTCCTCTGGCATGAAGCGATGAAAAGTATGAACTTTCGCAATGGGAACGTAAGTTGGAAATGCTTCCTGTGTAACTTTCCGCTGATTCGCAAAAGTCGAATCTTCATAAAATAAGCGAGAGTGAACGGTACGAGTATGTATACTTGGAGTGTAAGTATAGCTTAGGTTTTTGGGTAAATTAATATTTTTTTGAGTTGGAATGATTTCTACCTTTGGACTATAAAATCTACATCCCAATTCTCTTTCCAAAAATTCATAAACGGCATATAAAGTACTTTTCCCATTTCCTCCTTGAATCAAAAAATCGTTATTCTTAAAACCATATTTAATGGCGTGAGTATCCAAATCTTTGGACTTTCCAATGATGATTTTAGGAGTAGCTTCGCCATTTTTTTCTGTGGAAAAATCAACGCCACTAATTTGGATGAGATATTTATTTAATTCCTTTGCGGCTAATATTGCGTCGTCATCGGCATTTTCTAACAATGAGATTACGAAAAGCGAATTTTGATTATTGTTAAGTGAAATTGTAGCATTATCTTTACAACCATAGATTGAAAGAATAAAAAGGAAAAAGTAAATATGGTTTTTCATAGTTGATGTTTTGTTTTTCAAATTCTTTCCAATCAAATTTGATTCTAAAAATAATTGATAAAGTTAACTTTGCGAAATCATCATTTATCAGTTGTAAAAGAAGATGCAGGTAATCCTTCTTGATTAAATAAACTCGCTCCACTTGTATCACGCCAAGCGTATCTTACATATTTTGGTTTCGAAATACCTGCTGCAGAAACTTTAATTTTGTCACCAATAATCTTTGCATCAGCAGGAATAAATATTTTGTCAGAACCTGCTATTTCAAAACCAATTAGTGTCGAATTTTTTGCCATTAATCCTGAACCTAAAAAATCAAATGCTATAAAAATATTCTTACGTTTTATCGTATGACTTTTATACAAAGGACCAGATGCTATCATACTTTTTCCATAATCATTTGCCAAAGCCAATCCTGCCAATCTTCCACCAACATCTTGTTTATTGCTAGGATGAATATTTTTACTATTTCCGATATCTAAGGTCACCACCATTCCAGTTTTATCCAATGACAAAGTATTACGTTGAGCTTCTCTTAATTTTTGTGATTTGTCCAAATTGGAATCTTCGCTACTATTGTATTTGTAAGGTGCAATTTGAACATAGTAAAAAGGAAAATTGGCGTTCCATTGAGTTCGCCAATCATTTATCATAGTCGGAAAAAGTCGGTGGTATTGTTCGGCCCTTCCCACATTGGATTCTCCCTGATACCAAATTGCGCCTTTGATGTTATAAGGTACTAATGGGTGAATCATTGCATTGTAAAGAGAGGAGGGAGTATGAGGACTCGAAACAAGAATATTAGGACGTTCTGCTAAGTTTACTTTTTTCAAATCATATTGATAAATTTCATCTTGGAATATTTCACCTGAAATGATATAATCCCATTCACCGATCAATGAAATATCTTTATTTTTTTCATGCGTTAATTTTATTTCATTGTGAATGCCACCAGGGCCACCTGTATCAATAATGCGAAGCGCAATGGTGTTTGTTCCTTTTTTTAATAAAGATTTCGGAATGGGATAACTTCTGGAATTAATAAAATCATAAGTAGTTGCGCCGATTTTTTTTCCATTAAAGTATACAACATCAGTATCATCTGTAATTCCCATTTCAAAAGTATAATCACTAGAAATATCTTCTAGTTCAATTGTTTTTCTAAGCCAAAATACACCGTCTATATCTCTCCCGTTGTACAAGTCGATTCTACCTGGTAATTGGATAGTTGATTTTTTTTCAAGCACATATTCAGGTTGAGCGAGATGTTGATCGATGAGCTCCAGGTGATTCCAATCTGCCACTTCCGTTGGGATAGCTTTTTTTTCCCAGCGGTCGAACCATTCTTTTGATATTCGTTCTCTTTCAGGATCTTCTATCGCTTTAATCATTTCTTCAAAATCTCCCAGCTCTTTTATTTTCATTCTGCTGGTCCATGCTTCCGCAGGTGTTCCTCCCCAACTAGTATGTATGATGCCAATGGGAATATTTAATTCTTGATGCAATCTTCGAGCAAAAAAATAAGCAGTTGCACTAAAGTCAGCAGCATTCTTGGGATTACAAACATCCCATTTCCCTTCAAAAGAATCTTCCTCTTCCAACGAGAATTTATTGGCTACTTTGAACATCCGAATATTAGGATATTGAGCATTCGCAATTTCTTCTTCTGAGTTTTGAATTGGATCATTTGGTGGCCAACCTTTTAACGGCATGGACATATTTGACTGTCCAGAAGCCAACCAAACTTCGCCAATCATAACATCATTAATTTGAATATTGCTTTTTGTAGAGGTAATGTTAAGTCGATAAGGACCTCCTGCTGGTGGGGTATTTATTTTGAGTTTCCAATTACCAGATGCATCGGTTGTAGTCATTTTTTTTTCGCCCCAACTTCCATCTATAACAACTTGACTTCCAGCAGATGCTTTGCCCCATACCGCCACTTTTTCTTTTTGTTGCAAAATCATATGGTCTGTAAAAAAAGGATTGATAGAAAAAATGGACGCAGCCAATGCTTGTTCAATTGCAGGTTGAACTAATTTTTCCATCACCATATACCCTGACTTATTTGGATGAACTAAATCGTCTGCTGTAGTATACTCTGGTACTTTTAATCCATTTTTTTTATTTTTCATGGCAGCGTGATAATCCACATAAATTAGATTATTGTCTGCTACATATTTTTTAAGCAAAGTATTTAGTTCAATGACTTTATTGGCCGGTTCAAAACCAGGACTCCATGGGAAATCCAAAGCTGGTAAGACGGAACAAATCACGACTTCAATATTATGATACTTCGCTAATTCTGCCATCGACATAATATTATCAGCCATCATTTCAATTGGAGTAAAACCAGTATTTTGAGCAATATCATTTATCCCTGCAAGAATAACTACAACTTTAGGATTAAGATTAATGACATCCTTTCTAAACCTCAACAACATTTGAGGAGTAGTTTGCCCACTAATTCCTCTTCCGATATAATTTGAGTTTTCAAAAAATTGAGGACTTTTTATAGGCCATCCTTCGGTGATAGAATTCCCCATAAAAACAACTCGCTTTTCATCAGCACGAAGGGGGGATAATTTTTCATTATCTGCTTTATATTTTTCAAAATTAGTATTTTCATAAAACTGCCACAAGTCTTGTGCATTGGCTTGATTTATCGAAAAGATTAAAGTTAGAATGGCAAAGAATATGATTTTCCTCATGTCGTTTTTTTTATTAATATATTTAGCGTCTCTCAAATTATTAATGAACTGTTACTTTATTCAACTAAAAAATTTTTGTCTTAAAATTACTCCACCATAATCTCATCCACAAAAACCCAACAAGATGCTCCCGGCGCAGGGTGCCAACTTGGATTGACCAAATTACTTTTCACTTCCACCTTAATATATCGAGCACTTCGAGTATTGAAAGGCACGGAAAAATTTTTAATCAAAGCAGGCTCAGGTCCGGCCGTGGTAGGAATTGATTTTTCTGCCACTTTTTGAAATTTTTTCCCATCTATTGAAACGAACACATTGATTTGTTTTGGAAAAAAAATATACGAACTCGTGGATTCCAAAGCGCTTACAGACACGGTAGAAACTTCCAATTTTTTTCCCATATCTAAGGTCGCAGTCATACTTGATTTTTCATATCCAATCCATTCTCCTTCGGTGAAATTGATCGTTCCTTTTTTGAAATTCACCAAAGAAAGTGCGCCTTCTGCCTGGTAGCGATCATTAGGCTTTTTATCGAGTTTGACATTGGTTGCTTGGTATTTTGCTCGAACCACAGTTTTCTGTGCCGCTTGACTTACATCCCAACCGTCCTTTTTTGCAATGACTTGAATGTCTGAAGTTTGCGTCAATTTGAATGGCGTGGAATATTTCAAAGAAGTGGAATCTGGAGTCGTTCCATCTAAAGTATAAAAGATATCAACTCCTTTAAAATTTATTTTAAATTCCACCAAAACAGAGTCAGTAAAAATATCCTTATCAATGATGATCAATGGCGGTTTAAGTGCGGAACCTCCAAAAATATCTTTGCTGATCCCCGTATTGACTTGAAGTCGAGGTCGCGTATTTTTGAGTTGTTCGATAGCTTTTGGGCTGACATTGGTTCGCCATAAAAATACGTTTTGCAGACCCGCCAATTTGGCTATCGGTTCAAGTGCGGCATCTTCCAAAGGGGTTTCGTAGAGATTTAAATATTCTAAATATTCCAACTCGTTTAGCACTTCCAAATTTTTTCCGGTCACTTGAGTTTTCTGTAAAAATAATTTTTGCAAATGCGGGAATTCACCGAGGTAGGAGAATAGTTCATCATTCATATTTGTATCACTCAGATCCAATTCAATTAGTTGCTCTGATATACTTCGAAGTGATTTTAAAACATTTTTATCCAAATTTTTTCTTCCCCGTAAGGACGCTGTTACAAAAGGTTTTTCTTCCGAAACAATTTCTACAGGAATTCCTGACCGCCTTAGTTTTTGGATCGCACTTGCTTTTGCAGGCTCAATGTTAAGGGCAAAAACACTTTTATCAACTTCAGTATATTTTGCTAAAATGGTCTTAATATTTTCAGGTTGTTCCAGCTTCGCTACTTGTTTATCAAAATGTCCGCCTTGCTCAATCCACCATTCTAACAAGGTAATTTCATCTTTGGTCAATTGCTTTTTTCCTTTTGGTGGCATATGCTCTTTTTCTTCCAAGGGCAAATGAGCCCGCTGTAAAAACAAACTTTTGGCAGGATTATTTGCTACGAAAAAAGCACCCGTTTCACCACCTGCTTTAAATCCTTCGATTGTAGTCAATAATAATTCTCCTTTTATTTTTGATTCATTATGACAACTGACACATTTCTGTTTAAAAATAGGTTGCACTAAATCTTGGAAAACCATTGCGCTATCCATATTTGAAATAACCACTTCGTCACTCTTTTTTTCTCCAGAAAATGGTTCCGTCAAAAAGTCACTTCCATGCGTTAACGAACCGCCTAAATGCCCAGTTGCTCCAATTAATAACATTAAAATTCCGAAAGTAGGAAAGAAGAATTTTTTACCCGTGGGGCTATCTTTTCCTTGATGTAAAAAATAAACAATTATGGAAACCGTTGCAGTTCCGATGCCCAACCATTTATGTCGCCAGAGCAGCGTTTCATTATATCCACCTTCCCACGAAAGTAAATATCCTGAGATGGCCGCTAATATTGCACTCACCATTCCTACCTTAATGGCAAATCCGACGGCAGGTAAAAGTGTGGCATATTTTTCTTTTCGTCCCATCCATTCCATGAGAAATGCGATTGCTAAAATACCGATGGGTAAATGCAAAACTATGGGATGTAATCTGCCGAAAAATTGAGTTATTTCCATTGTATTAAATTTTTACCCACCGAATTTATTCGGTTGGTATTTTTAAATGTTGGGTGATTCATTCATGATTATTTAATTTCTCGTTTCCCCTACTATTTTGCAAAAATTTCATCCAAAAACAACCAAGCCTTCTCACCTTTCCCAGGATGCCAATCAGGACATTCTCCGAGACTTTCAATTTCAAATTTTACAAACTTCGCGTTTCTATTTTCTATGGCACTTTTAAATTCAATCACTTCAAATCCGTTATTTGTAGGAGTATTGTTATAAGTTTTTTGCGCAATTTCATCAAATGTTTTTCCATCATCTGAAACGAATACTTTTATACTTTTTGGAGAAAAAACCCAAGAGCCTGGATGACTTAAAAAACGAACACCAACTTCTTGAATCGACTGTTGTTTTTTCAATTCCAAGGTGGCAGTTACATTTTCACTTTCATATCCTAACCAATTTCCACTATGCAAATCATCGTTACCGTTCGCACCATCTAAAAGTGTTTTAAAACCTTTTCCTGCATACTTCGGAGAGGGTAGTGGTGACACTATTAAATCTTTAATCTGCGATGAAATTTTAGCCTCAGCAGTATATGTTTTTCCAATTTTTTTATTGTTTAAAAATAGGGCGGCGAGAATGGATTGACTCTTTTTTAAAGTAAATGATTTTTGAAAAAGCGTGCTTTTTAGCGTTGGTTCGCTTCCATCTAAAGTGTATCGAATTTC
>Ga0115005_10002107_pt1 | contig 15880 bp, 9 predicted proteins | sample ArcOceMetagenome_FD_87163 | JGI IMG/M metagenome (GOLD analysis project Ga0115005, IMG submission 87163) | Marine eukaryotic phytoplankton communities from Arctic Ocean - Arctic Ocean - Greenland ARC118M Metagenome | ecosystem: Environmental > Aquatic > Marine > Oceanic | place: Arctic Ocean... | reverse complement strand
TCATTCATTATATTTTAAATTTATAAAAGTAACTACGTGTACCCTGCTTGTAGTGTACCTACCCGCATAGAATTTCCAAATAATCAAACTCACACCATTTCAATGAACATGGTCATATGATGGCATTGTTATTGAGATTTATGTGCATATAGTGTGTGGCTCATCATTCGATCATCCGTTCTACCCACTGTACTCCCACGTGTATCCGCCGTGCACAGCAGTACCAGCACGTAGGTACTTTGTACGAAAACACTTGTGGAAGAATGATGAACCAAATGCTTAAAAAACGGATAGAATCATAATTTTGCTCCCTCCACTACAACAACCCCTGCCTCGCCAAATCCTCATAGGTTGAACTCGAAAGAACATTCCTGTTGATTGAGGAGGGTGAGATGGGTTCTTATCACTTCCATGCATTCGTGTAATACTAAAAATCCTATCTTGATTTCTATTTTTCGCCCGCTTCTGCCTTGGCGTCCTCGACTCGACGTCATCGCTGTATATTATATTTGTACACCATGTACGAGTATTTGTCAAAAGAAAACGAAGAAGTCCATGATCCTGAGCAGGGTGCACGTACTATTGTTAATGTTGCCACTTTTTTTGCATTCTATTCACGAGGGGGGCACACGTAGCTATCCAAAACGGAGGAAAAGCTTTGTATGACGTGCAGTACGTGCAGCAGGCAAAGCTTACATTTTTCGTATGCATCTATATCGAGACCAGTTATGATATCAGTTGTAGCCAGCAGCCCTCATTATTGAATACTTGACGAATCGGGTTTTGGAAACTTACGATAGACTCAAACAAAGAGTAATCATCCCTGCTAGCTGCACGACGGAGCCAATCATTTATTATCGATGTCATCAACGTTTTATGTTTTGCGTTGTCATTTTGATTTTCAATCTGAAATCTTGCTCCACTTTTTTTAGGGCGGGGGTGTCAAGACGGATTTGACCCCATGTGATGATAAAGTTCGAAGATGTTCTTTTTTGTTCTTTCATGCTCGAGACTTCGCGATCGCGATCGATTGAATGAATCGAATCGAATCAATCCATCGTTGCACCGATTCATTCGTATTCCCCTCCCCGTGATCAGCCTGAGACCACATCACAACATATCCATACTAACTGCACGTGAAGTTGGCCATTGGATTAAATACAAACTATGGCAGAGTCTTCCCTCACAACACTCGTTAGTGATGAGATTCAAGGGAATGCGCATGTGTTTGTGGATGGTGAGGATAGATTTTTCTACGGCATTCCCTGCAATACTCGCCGTGTCGTGAAGTTTAATCCCCTCGACAAATCATTTACTGAGATTGGACCTGACCTTGGTTGGGGTGTAGCCAAGTGGGTGTGTGGTGTGCTAGCCAAATCCAGCAACCACATCTACTGTACACCTTGCAACGCCAATCACATCCTTAAAATCAATCCGATCCAAGGCACAGTGGAAACACCTTGGTTGAACTGCCGGAGACCGGTGATTTCTTGTGGGCATCAGGGGCACTTGCAACTGACAATGATATCTATTATTTGCCTGCCAATGCCCGTCGGATCATGAGATTTTAAATCCCGATAATGACTCACTCCCAAGTTTCGGGGATGATCTAGGAGATGACGAGGGCAAGTATTTTGGAACGGTGGTCGGAAATGATGATTGCGTGTATGGCATACTTAATAAATCCAGACGAATTGTCAAATATAATCCATCAGATCCTGACACAACATCTACTGTAGGGGAGGAAGCTGAGGAAGGAGTTGGAGATTTCTTTTGTGGGAATGGTGTATTGTGCGGTGATGGTTACATCTATGCTGCGAATGAATCTGGTCAAGTATTGCAGATTGATGCAACAAGAAACAAATACACCTGGATTGGGGATCCAATCTATTCAAGAGATCAGGGATGGGGTGACCCTATTGTTGGAGTTGATAAGTGTATCTACTGGCCTCCTTCTTCTGCCAATCGTGTACTCAGATTTGACCCCGAGACACAACAAAAGCCATCGCTCGTGGGGGGTGTCCTGGGCGAAGAGGAAGGTTCCAACCAATGGAATGGTGGAGCTCTAGCAAGTGATGGGGGAATCTATAATTTCCCAATCGCCGCCTGTCGAATCCTTGCCATTGACCCATTCAAAGAATTCTCCGCGACCCTGCAGACCAATATGATATTGTATCCAGATGAGCTTGGCCGTCTATTTGTGAAGGACGAGGAAGAAGAATGCGACGAAACATTCTTTGAAAGCTCACTTCGAAAGTTTGGAGGCGATAAAGTGTTTGAACTTATTGAAGAATGTCTCCCCTTGGATGCGGAATGGAATGGCGCACCACATAATGGCAACCTTCCACCATTCATGGTGGCAGCTTCGTGTGAGAATTGTGCAGCGTCTGTGATTTATTACTTATTGAGGAGGAATGTGAATGGATTTTTAGGAATCATTTGAGGCAACAGCAACTGATTATTTGAATTATTATTTTAATAAATGTAATTTATTTTTAAAAAAGCACACGTACGTGTATCATTGAAAGCAAAGATAAGATAATCTTCTCTTAATTACTCTCTAGTACGCACAATTACTTTCCAACCACCCTTGTACACGTTTGACTTGTCCTGTGTCTTCGTCCACCTTTTCGTACGAAGTAGATCTCATTAGCGCCTTCCTCCCTTCATCAAAGATTAATATTAGTATTGCAAATGGAATCGCACAAAACCAGTGCACCAGACGAATGTTCCTGGTCCCAAGCGCGTCGTTCAATGGCTTACAATATGCCAACCACGCGACTAGTAAAATCTCCGTTCCAATTCCGAAAAGCATAAAATTATTTTTCATTCCTTGTGCTGTAACAGATAGCCATCTCGTTTTACAGACAATCAGGCCCGCAATCTGAGTGACAACAATAGAACTAAAGAAGGCTCCTTGGGCATGTTTCAATGATTCCCATGCAACCTCAGTAGAACCGATGTTACGGCATTGTTTATATTCACGAGCATCAATATTAGATCCCCATTTTGTCGGGTCGATGGTCGAGACACCCGACGTATTGGGGTTGATCGCATTCGACCCAGGCCAGTAGCAAAAGTCCTTGCACATGTAGTCACATCCATCCCCAGAATGATCCAAGAAGCTTCCGCATTCATTTCCGTTTGTATCGCAGAAAGGTAAATCTTCCTTCTTGTCAGTGAGTGGCCCACACGCGTTATCTTCAATGTCGTTGTATCCCATGCAGTAGAAAGTTTGAAATCGGTTGGTTGGGAATGCCGACAGAAGAATTCCTCCAGAGTCATACCCGTAGCCATTTAATTTTTTGCAGGAAGATGCGTCATCATCGGATTGTCCATTACAAAAATGTGCATGATTGTATTTGTTCTTTGTCATTTCAGTTTGGTTATCACATTGAGATAATTGGAGATTGTTGGGTGCAACATCTATCACATTAGCAGGGGTAGCAATTCCTCGAACATCTGCCCTTCCAATGTCTCCACAAAAAGTATTGCTTTCACAATCGCCACTTTTGTGAGCACATAAAGACCACACGCCGGCTGGTGGCCGTCTGAAATACAGAGATGATTCAACATCTGAACCAATTGATCCAGCAGTATTTTTGTCATCAGTGTCCCAATACAAAAACTTGTCGTTCCAAAACGAAGATTCCTTGCCTTTCCATGGCAAGTATTCAAAATATCCCTTCAATTCGTTTGCCTCGAACGATTCGATAGTTGGTGTACGGTGTCCCTTCGTTCCGTCGACATAAGTGGTAGAGTCTCTGAAATCAAAGTTTTTTCCAAGAGCCGCGTCGCCAGAATAGTTATTCACAGCGTAATAACATGACTCGACTTTACCATCCAAACCTTCGGACCAAAATGGGTACTCTCTGGATGGCGCATCCTTGCTGGGGATGCGAGTTGTGTCCACCATTCCATCGATATTCTTATAGCTTCCACCTGAGAATTTACAAAACAAAGGCTGATGACCCCAGGCATCATTATTACCACGGAATGGGAGGACATGAGGTACATAGCCGTAATCGTTCAAAACCACCATGTAAGTGAAGAAACCAGCAACAGCTTGAATCATACCGATCTGTCCATAGGAAAAATTAATCATTCTTTTGGTTACCAGGCGATCTGTCTTGGAATTTCGAGGCGGCCTCATCATAATATCAGCTTCTGCGTCTTCATAAGCCATGGAAATGGCTGGTATCATGTCAGTTCCCAAATCAATCGCCAAGATTAGAAAGGTTGTGAGGGGTAAAGGGATGGCAAACAAAATGAACGCCAAGAACGGCGTAATCTCTGGGATATTACTCTGGATAGTGTATGCGATTGATTTCTTCAAATTATCAAAAATCAGCCGACCCTCTTCAACACCTTTGACAATGGAGGCGAAATTATCATCAAGGAGAATCATATCAGCAGCGCTTTTGGAAACTTCAGAACCCATAATTCCCATTGCAATTCCAATGTCAGCTTTCTTTATTGCGGGAGAATCGTTCACCCCGTCTCCCGTCACAGCAACAATGTGCCCCAGTCTCTGGCAATTTTCAACAATGACCAACTTTTGTTGCGGAGAAGTTCTAGCAAACACAATCTGAGGATGACTCAAGATGAAATCCCATTTCTCTTGATCCATATCAACCGAAATAGTATGGCCTGGGACGACAATTGCTTGGGCGTCGTTTGGATCCTCGAAAGCGGTATCATCAACCTTACGCCCATATTTTCTGTTGTCCCTCTCCATATCCCCACGAGTTTTCGACCAAAGAATACCAACTTTATATGCGATTGCTTGAGCAGTCACATGATGATCTCCTGTTACCATAATAACTTTGACTCCCGCTGTTTTGCACTTCTCAACAGCGGCAGGAACAGCAGGTCTTGGAGGATCTACCAATGCCATCAGTCCGAGGAAGACGAGACCGCTGGTGCTCTTGGGATTTTGTTTACGTCCCTCAGAATCAACGTCCTTCAATTCGGAGTCACCGAGGGGGAAATTCGGACTATAGTATTCATCGTCATCAGTTGAATATTTATAGTCAGCATTGTATTCAGTCACATCGAGTTCAAGCTCTGCAAATCCAAGACAACGCAAACCTTCTGCAGATAGGTTTTCTTGGCGTTCTTCAATATTCTTTCTTTCGTCATCTGTTATTTCAACAACTTTGCCATTCAGCATAACATGTGAACACCGGCTCAATATTCTTTCAGGAGCTCCCTTCATCATGATAAGGTGCTTCTTAGTTTTGGCGTCTTCGTGAATATGAACCTGATACTTATTTTTCGAATTGAACGGAATCACAAACTTTGTTGGGTACTCGGATCGAGTCTTCTCGGCATCTCCATCTCCAGTAGACACATCAGCCTCTGACTGAGCAAGCTTGAGCATGGCGCATTCCGACGCATTGCCAACTGGTTTCCAGAAAACTGTTTCAAGTTTCGATCCATCGCCCTGAGTGACAAAACCTGAAAATGGTCTTGGTATGGCCTTTCCCTCGCTATCTATCTTTTTCGTTTCTCCGTCTTCTTCAACTTCCCACTTGGATGACTCGTTAAAAGTTGCTACGTTACAGAGAGTTGCACATCTCAACAGTTTCTGAAAGCTCCCATTATCCTTATCATACGTCTTCTTTCCATTCGTAAAAGATGTTGGTGCATCTTCTGTGATACATGCAACTGAGTTTCCATAGACGACCCTCGCAACTGTCATTATATTTTGAGTCAAAGTACCTGTCTTGTCAGAACAAATGCAAGAGGTCGACCCCAAGGTTTCAACTCCTTCAAGATTTTTCACCAACACCTTCTTTTCATGCATGCGCTTGGCAGTGAGTGTGAGAGATACTGTCACTGTAGCAAGTAAACCCTCTGGCACATTGGCGACAATAATACCAATCATAAAGACCAGATTCTCAATGAGTGGTGTATCAATGGCTATATTCAGAAGAAAAAACAAGACGCCAAGGAATATGGCAATAGCTGAAATGATGAGGATAAAGTGATGGATCTCTCTATTGATCGGAGTTTGTTCATTTGTCGTGGACATGGCGAGAGCAGCAATACGTCCCATCGCTGTCTTATCACCAGTCGATATAACAATTCCCTTGCAAGACCCTTCTGGGACTTGAGTTCCAAAAAAACACAAATTTTGTGTTTCAAGAGGATCATCGTGAGTACAGGTTGCCTTACGTTTCTGCGGTTCCGACTCTCCAGTCAGAGCTGCATTATCAACGTTGAAGTTGTCCGAGCATTCAATGACACGAATGTCAGCAGGGATAAGGTCTCCACCCTCGACATAAACAATATCTCCTGGAACAAGATTCAAAGCAACTACCTCGTCTGAGCACCCATCACGAATTACTTTGACCTTTGGTGGCAGCATGTTCTTGAATGAATTCATTAGAGATTCCGACTTTGAGTTTTGAACAAATGAGAATACTCCAGTTACAACGACAACAAATACCAAAACAATGCCAAGGAACAGATGGTCTTTCGATTTATCAATGGAATACCCCACGAAACACAGAATTGCGCCACCCCACAAAAGGAGAGAAAAGAAACCAGTCAGCTCTTTGACGAACTTTATCCATGCAGGAGTCTGCATTGGAGGAGTCATCATGTTGTGGCCATACTGCTTCAATCGATCCTTTGCTTCGTCTGTGCTAAGACCAACATTTGCATTGACTTCAAATCTTTGGAGCAATTCCGATAATTGCACCTTGTGTTCTGTCACATCAATATTCCTCCTCAGCGATTTCTTCTCCTCCTCTGTCTGATGAGACTTCAGGTAAGGATTAAGGTAAGCATCGATTCGAGAGAAAGCCAATTTCAGTCTTTACTTCTGAATATTGGAATATTGAATAATGTTTCACTCTGTACTTACACTCTTTCTACTAAGAATAGATTTGAACGAGTTTCGAAATGACCCCATCGTTTCAGAAGGATACCAGGTACTTGTGGCTCACTCTTTCTGCTAGATCCAGCACTATGTTTAATAACCGAATTTCGTGGTTTGGTTCGACTTTGTGAAAGCAGCGAGAATCGAGTCACCAATAAATTAAAAATATATTTAATTTCAGTCGCCAGCCATACACTAGTAGTGGCCGGGTTTTCCTATTCCTACACTCCCGATGACGTCAATTGATACTTCTTATGACACCCGTCCTAGTAGATAGAAGATCGCTAGCGAATTTCCTCAAAACTACTCCATCCATCGTCCAACGCCCGTTTTGTCCATTCCTCTGCTGCAGCCTCTAACAAAAAGATCACATCATTTGAAGCATTATTATCTCTAGCGATGTCAAGTGGACTCTTTCCATTGAAATCCAATAGAAGCACAGACGATCGTGCTGATTTGATGAACAAATCTACAAGTTCAATCTTTGCATTATTCTTCACAAGAATGTGAAGAGGAGAATTTCCTGCTCTGTTCTGTGTTAACACTCCTTGAGCCCATGCCTACCGGTACGTATACGCGTAGCGATCGTTAGAATTGACATGTCAAATGCAAATAAGGAACTGAAAAACAAAGAAGAAGCATGCTACTCACTTGCACCAGCATTCGAATAATCTCGACAGATGCAGCACTAGACATTGCACAGTGCAAAGGTAAATCACCAAGTTGATTTTGCTTATAAATTGCACCGACATAATCCTTCAAAAGGAATTTCACGACATTTGCTGGAGCATTGTTTGTTGCCGCTTTATGCAATGGTACTTCGCCCAACAAACTCTCTCTTTCAAGACCTGATGGAAAAGATTCATGTAATTCCTTTACAATTTCAAGTCTAGCCTTTGAATGCACCGCGAGATGCATGGGAAGATATCCACCATCACTTTGTGTGTTGCATGCCAGTGGATTCATTTCGACGAGAGATTTAATTACTTCGGTCGAGACATGAGCGTTTTGTGCGGCAACATGAAGTGGAGTGCGTCTTAGTCCATCTTTTGCCATTGCAGAATCTAGCGTCCCAAATAACTGAATCGTTTCAATGGAAACAATCGTATTAGCTACACTTATGTGTAACGGTGTCGCTCCATATGCATTTGTTATTTTCAGGGCTTTCGAAGCAGATGGATGGCGCATCAATTGTTCGCCGATTTCCAGTGGGGCATTTACGAATAATGCAAAGCAATGAAGTGGTGTCAACTGTGTTGAAAATTCATCATAGATTAGAATGGAACCGATTGATAATGGACAGCATCGACAGTTTTCTACATACCTTTTCTCGGTTCTGGATAAGAAGAGGACAATACTCTCTATTTAGCTCCTTCTCGCCGTTGGCTGTTTCGCTCCCGATCAGCAGATTGACAATTTGGAGACTGTTATTATTGTTTCTAGTATCGTATTCACCTTCCGAAATCTCACTAGAGTTTCGAATGAGCAAATGTAGAGGAGTATCACCATCTTTAGTTTTGTGACAAATTGAATAGCTGTATTCCTCAATAATTCTTTCAACCACGACAGCAGGTGTTTTCATGAATGCTGCTGCATAATGCAGGGGAGTCATACCAGATAAATCCTCACTCTTGCATGCAATAGGAGCCATATTTATCAGAAATTCCAAAATAGTCTCACATGCTTCATTGGCAATAGCCGCATGCAGAGGAGTCGCCCCCGACGAGTCTTTCAGCAGAAAGCATTCATGGAATGGAATTTTGTCCAAGATCAATTCAAGCGCCTCAACAGCAATATCATCTGAACTTCCGTTTGGCTCAACGAAACGAGATACGAGCGGCGATGATAGAAACAAGTGAAGCGGTGTGTCTTTTTCGTTGTTTTGTTTCCCCAAACATTCTGGCACTCGCTCCAGTAACGCCTCCAACGTACCAAGATCGATAATTTGTTCCTCAGTGTCACAGGGTGCTAGATTTGCGCAACACAAATGAAGTGGCGTATTGCCATCGGCATCAGTAGACATTAACATACCATATTCATTTGGACTCAGCATTCTATAGAATTTCTTTGCAAGTGCCGGTGGAGATTTCCATGCAGTGGTGTGGAAAGCTCCTGAACCACCCCTCAACAAGTTTACAAGTACTTGCTCAGGATTCTTCTCCATATCAGTTAAATAGCGATGCATTTCTTCCCAAGAACTTAGTTCTAATTGAGAACTTATAACAGAACGGCGAGAACCGTGCATCGAATGAGAAACGTCCGAGACGAAATCGTCATTATCATCACTGACATACTCTGGAACACCTTCTTCGTTTTTCCATGTATTCATGCGGGGAAGCTCTTCTAACCTTTCTTCTCTCGTAGTCTGAGTAATAGGAAAGTCTTTGGCTTTCTCTTCACCTGACCTGTTTGATTCATTCATTGTTTCCTTCCTGCCTCGTCGATGCCCAGGGGATTGTTCTGTTCTCTTTCGTGAAACTTTTTTACCTGCTGATTTCATACGTTCTCCTGTCCGATGAGAATTTATGGAATGATTGGCTTTCTCCAATGATTTGCTGGACCTCACATTTATTGGTTTCTGACTTTTGAAAGTTTCCGGTCGATTTCCATCACGTTTTCTATCTACGTGTACGTATATTTCCGCTTTTCCTGTCGTTCTTGACTCTGCTGCAGCAGATGGCCGTAAAGACTCTTCTCTTCGTTTTGACGCCTTTCTGATCTTTTTTATCATCGGTTGATTTCCATCATGTCTTTTATCTGTGGTGTCGAGTTTCACATTTCTTGTAGCTGTTTTTGTCCTTACACGTAGCGGATCTGGCGATCGACGAAATTGCTCCCTTAATCTCGACGAATTTCTCTTCACAAGTAAAACATCAGTGCGAGGCTGAATAAACAGTTTCATTTTGGGTCGTTTGTTCTCTTGCTTTTTCACTGCTTCGAGGCGACTGTGTTCTTTTTTAAACTCTTTGTCTCGCAGTCTACTGCTTGCCGTTTGCCTCATCATAACTGCGGGTAACTTCTCTTTCTTCTTTCGTGACCGCGAAGATTTCTTTGCTTGAATTTGGATTCTATTTGGATTGTCATCCAATTTTATTTTGACACTCTTTGTCTTACGAGTTTTTGACTTATTCCGATCTTCATGTACACCACTATTATCCATGGTACTCTTTGAAGAATCCTTGGTATCATTACGTGTAGAACCAAGTTTAGATCTCTTGCTGGTCGACTCTTTCTCAACCCTCTTTTTCGCCCTAGCCCTTTCAGACCTAGCCCTTTCAGACCTATTCCTGGTCTTCTCTCGCGAATGACTTTCTCTGGACTTATCTTTCCTTGTGCGGGAAGGTGACGCTCCACTAGAGCGTGTAGTATTTAAGGCAGAGTTCGCACCATCCCCAAAATAGTCGGGCGCGTTTCCAACATTTTCCAACAACATCATGTCTTGCTCAATGCTATGATTCCGACTCATTTCTCTCTCATGTTGGTCTTCATAATCGTCAACACTCGTCTCGCCAATATCATACAAGGTACGTGTACGTCTAGGACTCGAACCTATTACATCATCAGACCTAGAAGGATTTCGATTTATATATTTTTCATCCTGAGCCACATCATTTGAAAACTGCACATGCGTGTTTGCGTTTGTCTCTCCACCTTCATCATCATCCAAGATAAGTCCTCTTCCTCTTCCTGAATCGGTAGCAAAAGATAATCCAGTATTCTCAGATCCAAATGTTGTCAACGTTCTCCTGCTGGAAATTCCTAATTTTTCTTTCATCACATCGAGTTTGCTTTGTATTTTATTGTAATCTTCCATCGAGGACGACGATGCCAAACTTTCTCCCTCGGATGACAAATTTCTGCCACCTCGAGAGCGAAGTATTGAACCAGTTGCGTTTACCTCCGATCTTAGTATTGATCCTAGGCTTGAGTAGTGGTCGTTTTCAGAGTGATCCATGTCAGAAGGCGACTACAAGTTCAAAGTAGGTACTCGGAATCGCCGTTGACCTTCACTGCCTTCTTTATCCTGTTTCCTTATCTTGATCCTTGAAACGAGTCTGGGATGATTGATCCTTTGAATGATGAATAGAATCAATCAATCATCGAAACGCTCTCATGCAGTGCCAGCGATTAAATCAAGCTAGATCAGTGCTATCATACAGTAGATCTACTAAACTTTTTGTCAGCGACATAATTTTTTATATGGCGGAAAATGGCGGGAAATGTGGCAAAACTGTGGCAAAACCGTTGAGCACAAATTGAAATGTGGCAAAACTGTGGCAAAACCGTTGAGCACAAATTTTTCACGAGAAGTGGAACAAGGGAGTTTACAAGCTAAAATAACAATATTTTAGCTCCATTTTTCACACACGTCTAAATTTATCCTCTTGGGGATCCCATCCATCCGCCCATCCGCTATCAATCACCAACACAACCCGCAAACACACAGAACAACAAACGAACATAGTCTTGGGACGAGAAGCTCAATCGTGATAACTAATTCGTGGAGTAGCATTGCCGTTTACACCATTCCATTTCATCCGCGGCTTCATCATCCATCCACAACCAAACCAATAGAATCGTATCAAAATGAAGTTAGACAGGATCTCACGAATGACAAACATGATAGGCTTGATTCTACTGTGGCAAAGGGTGCAAGTGTCGGATGCCAGTTCCAACGTGAGGGCATCAAAACAGCGCATACCACCATTTCAACGGATCTACGGAAAGGAAAATACAGCAGTCCGCGATGAAATACACAAGATAGAAACAGAATCTACGCATTACCGTCGAACAGGTCTTCACGCCGATCCCGATTTCTTTAGATTGGATGATGATGGAAATACACGTAGGAGAACGCAGGAAGTGGTCTTTGGCGAGAATTCCTTTCAACCGATGCGAATAACCATGGTCACCGATCACCTGCAGACCAGGCGCAGTGATGCCACCAAGGATCAAATTGATTTCATCACTGGTACAATTCTTCCGAGGATGAGTGGATTTTGGAGTGAGACCCTCAACGTTTTGCCTGTTGGAACTCGCGAGGGGGATCCAGATATGCCGCTCAGAATCGATAAAACTGCATTATATAATCAATTATATTGCGGAGATCCAGAATTTACTAAGGTCCCGACTGAACACTTTACAGATGGTGTTGCGGATACCGATTTGATTCTTTATGTGAGTGGTGAGCCCTCGGCGCGGTTTTGCGGTCCTTCCACTCTTGCCGTGGCGGTGGCTTGTAATTTTGACGAATATGATAGACCGACAGCCGGTGCGATTAATTTCTGTTTAGATCAAATTGATTTAGATGGAAATGGAAGTGCTCATGAAACCATCATTGAGGATAATGTGGACGTTGCAATCCATGAAGCGGCTCACGTACTTGGAATGAGTAGTAACTCGTTCAAGTACTTTCGGGATCCAGATACGATGGTACCCCGCACATCAAGACCTCTACAGGCAAGTACAGTGACATGTGTAGATGGAACAACAAAGACGGAAACTATGCCAGACGAGAACACGTTGAGACTTCTTGTCGGGGAAAATGGACAGCGCTATGCCACCATTGTGACACCCAAAGTACAGGCTGTGGCGAGGAATCAATTCAATTGTTTTGATCTTGAAGGTGCTCAACTGGAGAACCAGCCGACTGGTTCTAGTTGCTCTGGTGATCATTGGGACGAGAGATTGTTTTATCCCGAATCCATGTCCGGAGTTATCTCACCGACAACTGTCATTTTGAGTCCACTCAGTAAGTCATTTCTTTCTTTTTTCTATTTTTGAATTTCGCCCAAAAATCTCAAAATCATCTTACAAATTCATTTCTGTCTTTGTTTCAGCACTTGCATTGTTCGAAGACTCAGGGTGGTACGCTGCAAACTACAAGAACAGCAAAGTATCTCCATGGGGTCATGGAGCTGGTTGTGACTTTGTTCGCAAGCCATGCCTAACGAAAGGCACCGACACAACAACTGTGCCAGACTACGGAAGGGGCTATTTCTGTACCAAATCTGATCAAAGAGGATGCTCACCGTCCCAGTTCTATAAAATGGGATGCACGCTTCTGGATTACGCTTTGTATACGTCCAGCCCTAATCCACCTCCTCAGTTTCAATACTTTGATAAGGCAACCTCAGGGGGTCCTAGTCAAGCGGATTATTGTCCTTTGTATGGATCTGTGTACAGGAGCAATGCTCATGAACTTGATTGTCGTGATGAAAATAATGCAGATGTGTTGGGTTTTTATGGAGAACAATATGGAGGCGATTCCATGTGTTTTGAGAGCACGAGTGGTACAGGAAGGTGCTACGAGCACAGATGCAATATCGAAACACGGAAATTGTATGTTTATGTCAATGACAACTGGGAGGAATGTGCCGAAGACTTTGCGCAGATCACAATCAGTGTCGATTGGCAAGATGCATCCAGGGGAACGACCATTACTTGCCCCAGATTGACAAGTGCGTGTCCTGACATGTTTTGTCCTGTCAATTGCGCTGGACGTGGTGATTGCAATTGGGATTTCGTGAATGAAAATGGAACCACAGCACCCAAGTGCGAATGTTACAACTCAAGCGATACCACCTCTTCATGTAGCGAGACACAACCTCTTGGTGACAAGTACGTTAATTCAGACGATCTAATCAACAGACTGAGGAAGAAATTCTTTGATCCACTTATTGCCATTTTCACGGACAATCCAGATGAGTGGGAAACGGAAAGTTGGATTTGGGCATCGGCTTTGCTTGTTCTTTTCCTACTCATGATGATGTGCATTTGTTCAACGTTCTGGCCCAAGAAGAAAAAAGATGATTACAACAACAAGAGAAGGGCTCGAAGCGATGACTATCGAGGGTCACCGACTAGGGGGTCTCCCCAAAGAAGACGCACCACCAATGACTATGAGGAACAATATGCCTCAAGACAAAGAAGGGGAAATCACTACGGTTGATCATGAGTGCGGTTCTGACCTTTATACCAAAACTACCATAGGTACATGTTTTAATACTGCAAAAAGACAAGTTCAAATCACGAACACAAATAATTCTATAAAACTTGCGACCCATGGTCAACAGGCAATAGAAGTGTTAATCAATCCCTGGCTAATGCGCAAATGTTGGCTTGTTGGTTCTTCAAATATTTCCTGACATTGAAAATGTTTGAGTAATTCAATTACACATACACACGTACGTGTAGTACTTATTTCGTTTCATTTATAGCTATCATCTTATCAATCACGTGTTACACCAAAGTTAACGCATTTTCTATTGTGATGTACTCTTCAGTTATATTCTTGCTCATTCTGTTAAATGGCCCACCACTACACATATAGTTATTACATATAGTTATCACATCGACCAACTGCTAAGGTCATTATTTCTCTTGCGATTTTGTTTTCTTTGAAACTTCTTCTTTTTACCTCTATCACGATCCTGAGGATAGTCAGTTCTAGAGGATGGCTTGCTTCGGCGGTCCTTCTTCTCTCTCTTTGGCAGCTCTCTTGAATTTTGTGCCATGCGCATTGTATTCCTGGTTCCGTCGCGAGTTTTTTTCGACTCACCGACGGTATATAAAACGAGTTTTTCAGGAACTCTTACGCGGTATTCATAATCAATGATGGTTTCCAATCTTAGTGGGCGATCATTTACTAGATGTCCGGTAAACCTGATGATGGCAGCCTGAACGTTAAGGGATGAAGTGAGAAAATGCCATCTGGTGGTGAGAAAATCTGAAGAATCTTCATTTCTAAAGGAGGATCTTTTTAATGACAATCAAAGAAGGAATCATTCTCACCTCTTTCTCTTCAACGGTAGGGAAAGTTACAAAACCGTACTTCAACGATGATGAATTAGGCTTCCGGGCAACGCAGGCTGGAACAAAATTCAGGGAACTGCCCTTGCGAAATACATCCGACAACATTTCATCCGTCACAAATTCGCAAAGATTCCCAACAAAAATAGTAAAATCTACCATACTATCTGGAAGCTCTACCATCTCATAGCGTACGCCTCCCACCATCTCTTCCATTCCATCAGCTTCCCTATCATAATAGAACAATTTTGTTCTTCCGGTAGGTCGGACTGACAACTCATTTGGCGCCAAACTAGAGCATTTCCGCATTCCATTACTATTTCTAAATGCTGGAGTTATTTGAAAAGCAGCAATGTTTGCCATCGACGCGATGAGCAACACAAATGCACAGCTTATTTGGTTCCAATAGCAATTCATCTTTAGTGTCATTGTCGATGTCAGAACTCCAAAAAAATATTGTAATATGTCAATCAGCAGAACCCAGCAGAACTTTAAAAGTTCAACTCGAGAAAGATTGATGGATGCCGTGTTTAGACGTGTGTGCTGGTCTTCTGTCAATGAGAATTGGAACTTTCGATAGGGCGACGACTTCGAGTCGTATGAATAAATGGCTGTAAACAGAAGGGGTTAATATGAACCCCTACTTAGGCAGCTAAAATAGCCTTCTCACCAAACCCCCGCAATTGAAAAACATTGCGGCATGGCATTGCACCCGCTAATTAATTTCTCTGTCCAACGGTACAACAGTACTGTATTTACTCCTGTCAACCACCATCAATCAAGCAACCAAGTATCTTCGCAACTCATTGAAAGACTACAAATATGTACGCAGAACTTGGGGAAGACGCGAACGGAGCGGCGTCCTTTGACGCGTCGGCAAAAATAGAGACCAATGGCGAACACACAACAAAAAACGGAAAAACAAAAATTAAAAAGAACTCGGATTTGCGCAAATCGTTAATGGATGATGGCGAGGGACAGAACAACGACTTGGAATCTGGTCGAAGGAAAAGGTTTCCGGGAAATAGTTCTCTAATGAGCAGTGATGATGATCCGTATTATGTCTTCAAGGAAGATTTGCTGATGAAGCTTGAACTAGTTGACGATGGTCTGCAGCGATATGAGAGACTAGTGAAAAATACAGTGAGTCAATCGGTCTTATTGGAATTGGAATGCAAG
>Ga0115005_10002106_pt1 | contig 15881 bp, 11 predicted proteins | sample ArcOceMetagenome_FD_87163 | JGI IMG/M metagenome (GOLD analysis project Ga0115005, IMG submission 87163) | Marine eukaryotic phytoplankton communities from Arctic Ocean - Arctic Ocean - Greenland ARC118M Metagenome | ecosystem: Environmental > Aquatic > Marine > Oceanic | place: Arctic Ocean... | reverse complement strand
TCTCATCGCGAAGAGGATAAATTTAAAGCACAGAGACTCAATGATTTTACAGTTTTTTCAATCTCGGCCATCGCAGCACTGTCTGCCGGCTGGGCAATCAGCTCCCTATCCTGGCAACAGATGCTATTGGGCTGCCTGATACCTGTTGCTTTAATGATTATAGTGCTTATTAGGGACGCCACTGACTCGACTGAACGCCCCATCCATGATGGCTAGCCCCGGTAGACGCAGCCGCTAGTGCAGGTTTCTTTGATTTTGACGGCACTCAATAGGGGTAATTCCGGCTTTAACTTCTGCCAAATCCACAGTGCCAGATTTTCACTGGTGGGATTTTCAAGACCTACAACATCATTGAGATAGTGATGGTCAAGTTCCTCATAAATGGGCGCGAACGCGGTTTTAATGTCACCAAAGTCCATAATCCAGCCTGTTTTCGAGTCAACAGTGCCTTCAACATGGATCGAAACGAGGAAAGAATGGCCGTGCAAACGCGCGCATTTATGGCCCTCAGGCACATTGGGCAGTCGGTGAGCGGCTTCGATACTAAATTCTTTGTAGATTTGCATTATATTGGCGGTCAAAAGCGCTAAAATTAAGCCGCATCTTAGGGCTGCCGAGCCAATATGTATATAGCAGCAGATAATGTTTGACAGACATAACCAGTTCGGTAGAATGCGTCGCTCTCTCAGGGGGTGGTTAGCTCAGCTGGTAGAGCATCGCCCTTACAAGGCGAGGGTCACAGGTTCAATCCCTGTACCACCCACCATGAGAGAAAAGATTTACGGACCGGTAGTTCAGCTGGTTAGAATGCCGGCCTGTCACGCCGGAGGTCGCGGGTTCGAGTCCCGTCCGGTCCGCCAACATTAAAAAAACCACTTAGCAGAAGTTGTAAAAGCGCCAAGGTTTTGACAATCAGGCCCGCTAGATTTGCCATTTTGTGCTTCCCTACTAGTCGGATCATCGAGGGCTATTTGCCCAAAGCCTAATTTGACCATATAGCGATACTTGTCCCCGATCTCAATGAGGCTATTGTGGATTTTCTGCCCTTGGCTTTCAAGCCACTCCGGGGGGCTCGCGCGGCACCGCTGACAACAGTCTTGTGATTTCCCCCAATCAAATCAATTTCGAACTATTAGCCCTGAACCCCACCTAGTATCGCCCGTTGATCAAGCTCGCTATACAATTACATATTCTGCAGCGACAGGCGTAAAAGAAAACCAACATCTACTTCATGCTCAACAGCTAGATCTGCGGTGAGACCTAGCAAGTTGGTTGGTGTGTGCGGATCAATGATCTTTACGCCAGCTTAGAACAATTGACAAGTCAGGACATTGAGGTTGCTCCAAGGCTAGCGCTAAAAATAGATCATATCCAAAGATTAATTTACACTGATCACAGAATTTTAAAAACCCATGAGGCATTACCTTGAGAAAAGTAACCATCGTTGGGGGGGGCTCTGCCGGTTGGATGGCGGCGGCTTATCTGAACGGGGCGCTTAACAAGCGAGGACTGGATCCGAAAGTTCATATCACACTGGTCGAGTCTCCAGATATTCCGCGCATTTCCGTCGGTGAAGCGACTATTCCCTCGATGAGACATCTTCTGGCTGTTGTAGGTGTCGACGAGCGGGATTTTATGCGCGCCACGGATGCTTCTTTTAAGCAATCGATCAAATATGTCAACTGGGTAAAAAACAACGATACCTTTTACCATCATCCGTTTAGCCGCTATTCCCAGTATCCGATTGATAACTCAGGTTCCGACTGGGCAGCCAGTGATCGAAGTATTCCCTATATGGAAACTGTTTCGGCGCAACCCCTCATCTGTGAGATGGGTAGAGCTCCGCTAGCTCTTGGGCAAAATGGCGCGAATAACCAGCTTAACTATGCCTACCATATGAATGCACAGAAGTTTGCCAACTATTTGCGTGACTTCTCCACTGCCCGGGGTGTGGTTCATATTGAGGCTAATCTAAGCCAAGTCAAAATGCGCGATAACGGATTTATTGATTCTGTGGTCCTCGATAATGAGCAGGTTTTGGGTGGTGACCTGTTTGTTGACTGCACCGGCTTCCGCGCAAAACTGATTGGAGAGGCGGTTGGTGTTGAGGTGGAGGATTGCTCGCAATGGCTGCTCTGTGACAGGGCTGTGACTATGCACGTTCCATATGAGACGCACTACCCCGGAATGGTGCGCCCTTATACTACCGCCACGGCACTATCTAACGGCTGGATCTGGGATATTCCAATGCAGTCTCAGCGGTCAATTGGCTATGTGCATTGCAGCCACTTTATTTCTTCGGAAGATGCCGAGCGCGAAATGCGCGCCTATCAGGGAGCGGACACCGAGCAGCTCAATAGTCGACATATAAAGTTTTCTGTAGAGCGCCGACAACAGACCTGGCAAGGTAACTGTGTCGCCATTGGTCTGTCAGGAGGATTTATCGAGCCACTGGAATCTACTGGTCTTTACCTCAGCGATCTGGGCGCCGTGGCCCTGGCCGAGCATTTTCCATTCGATGATGCTCATATGAAAGCCATGTCTCATCGCTACAATCGAGTAATGTCTAATCGTTTTTATGAAATTCTTGACTTCATCAATATGCACTATTGCCTGACGCAGAGATCCGATACTGATTTCTGGCTTGAGGTCCAAAAGCCTGAACATATAAATGATCGACTGAAAGCCAAGCTGGAATATTGGGCAATGAAGTTGCCGACACCGTTAGATTTTGAGGATCAGTGCTTTGCTGGACTGTCCTCTAAAGCTGCTGCGAGCTCTATTTTTAGCACTGGCCCGGTGGATACAGCTGGGCTATGGAATCATGAAAGTTATTTATGTATTCTCCTTGGAATGGATTTTGTAAAAGCTGAAGATGCGCTGTTCAATCCCACCAATCGATCGCGGCCAAAGATTTTCCGTCGCGTGCTAGAAACACTTCAAGAGGCACAGAAAATACTGCCTCCACACGCTAACTGGCTGCAGAAAACCGTGGGAATGAAACATTATAAGACAGCTGGTATTCCCGCCGGATGGCGCTGATAGCGAAACAACCATAATTAGGGGAGACGACATGTTGAAGACTATAACCATTAAATTAATTCTGGCGCTACTAATGTCTGCGCCAGCTGCACTGGCCGGCGAGCAGACGCCGCTGCGCCACTTTGCTGAATTCTCCACCTGGAACTCGATCAAGATCAGCCCAGATGGAAAACATCTGGCGGGAATTGTGGATACTGACAGTGGGCTCGGCGGCTCAAAACTCATGGTCATGGACGCTGGAAGTATGGAGAACCTGCATGAGATAACTATCACAGGATCTGGCTATATCGGTAGTTTTGTCTGGGCTAATAATGAGCGACTGATGGCCTGGCAAGCCATCAAATCAGGGATTCAGGAGGCGCCCTTTTCCACAGGGAATATTATTGCCGTCAATATAGATGGCACCAAGAAGCGCTGGATTTATGGCGCTGGTTCGCAAAAAACATTTCAGAAAATCCAGCGTTTCTCTTCCCGCGTCAGTGCATCGGTTGCTCATTTGCTGCCGGAAGATGATCGACATGTGTTGATGGAAGTCTCTACCTGGGGGTCAAAGGATGGCGCCTACACTAGGCTGGTTAAACTCAATATATATAACGGCAGAGAGCGCTCACTGGGTTCATCGCCCATCAAGAATGCATCGCTGGTGGTCGATTCCGACGGAGACTTACGTTTTGCCGTTGGGTCTGATATCGATGACGAGCAATCATGGAAGTTATTTCAACGACAAGGGGATAATTGGAAGCAACTGTCCAGAACAGACCAGTACAAAGGCATGGTTTGGCCCTTGACATTTACCTCTGACGAAACAGCTATTTATATTCTCGACAATATAGATACGGATACGTCAGCGCTTTATCAATACGATATTGAGACTGGCAAAAAGGCATTGATTTATAAACACCCCTACGTTGATATAGAGCCTGGAGCCGTCGAGTTCGATGTGATCAAAGGGTCCAGCGACACAAAGGGGGTTGTAGCTGGAGTATGGGTGAAGCCAGATTACAAAACCTACATTCCGCTATCGGAAGAGAGTGAGTACAACAGTCTGCTACAAGCTCTGCAGTCGCAATTTCCAGAGCATGTTGTGGAGATAACCTCGGAGACGTCTGATAAAGATCTCGATCGCGAACTGGCAGTGGTGACCGTATGGAGCGATAAACTTCCAGGTATGTATCTGTTATTAGATAAAACCAATAAAAAGCTATCGCGCATTCGTCAGGTTCACTCCTATATCAACTCAGCCCAGATGCGGCCAATGGAGCCCTACAAGATCACTGTGCGTGATGGTAAAACTATCTATGGCTATCTGACCCAGCCGGAGGGTGAAGGCCCCTTCCCTCTAATTATGCACCCCCATGGTGGGCCCTATGGTGTCAGAGACGCGTGGGGATACAACCCAGAGGTTCAAATGCTAGCCAGTCGCGGCTATGCCGTTCTGCAGGTTAATTTTCGCGGCTCTGGCGGCTATGGCAAAGATTTCGAGTACGCAGCATTTAAACAGTGGGCCGGCGAAATGCAGGATGATCTGACTGATTCGGTGCAATGGGCCATTGATGCCGGCATCGCTGAAGCCGGACGAGTCTGCATCTATGGCGCCTCCTATGGAGGCTATTCGGCTCTCATGAGTGCAGTAAAAGAACCAGATCTCTATGCCTGTACGGCCGGATATGTGGGTGTGTACGATCTAGAACTAATGGCAAAAAAGGGGGATATCCAACGCCGGGACGAAGGACTCGAATATATCAGAGAGGCTATCTGCGACTCGCCCGCGTCCTGTAAGGCAGGTTCGCCAATTACCTACCTGGATCGCATAAAAGCGGACGTAATGATTATCCACGGCAAAGACGATCAGCGGGTACCGTTTGCCCACGCAGAGGTGCTGCGAGATGAGCTGGAAAAACGCAACATCCCTTATGAATGGTTGGCTAAAGCTAAAGAAGGCCACGGTTTTCTTAACGTAGATAACAGGGTCGAGCTGTACGCAAAACTAATCGCCTTTTTTGACAAAAATATCGGCTCATAGGACAAATAATTTCCTATATTGACCTTTTTTTATTTAGGGATATACTACGTCACTGGGCGTAACTTTCAGTCCTTACGTTTTTAGAAGTACAAACCTTAATTAACAATAATAAGACCACAGTAAAAACAGGGAGGTCGCGACTCAAAAAAGTTGACTCTGAGAAAAAGAGTTTACCGGGGGTCATAATTACTAGTGGAGGGGGTGACAAAAATGATGCGTAAAACACCATTAGCTCTTGCAATTGGCTCGCTTGTAATGGCAAGCAGCTTTTCAGCGCTGGCTCAATCCGAAATTGACAGTGAAACAATACCCACTGAGGCTGCATCTGCAAGCCCACAAACTCTGGAAGAAGTATTGGTAACCGGTTCGCGTATTTCACGAGATGTATTCTCAAGCTCGTCTCCGATGGACGTGATTGAGATGGATGTTGCGGATGTACAGGGTATCGGTGACATAGCAACCCTGCTGCAGACCACAACTGTTGCCGCGGGTTCGCCCCAGGTGACCGCAGCATCGTCGACTGCATTCGTGCAGAACGGGGGTACAGGCGCGGCTACTCTTAGTCTCCGAGGTCTTGGCGCGAACCGAACTCTTGTTCTACTTAATGGCCGTCGCGCTGGTCCTGCAGGAGTCCGAGGCGGTGTATCTTCTTTTGATTTAAACGTTCTACCTCTCAATGCTATTCAGCGTGTAGAGATTTTAAAAGACGGCGCATCATCCATTTATGGATCTGACGCCGTCGCCGGTGTTGTTAATATCATTACCGATCAGTCAGATGGGGGCAGTATTGATGCCTTCGTTTCTCAGCCAGATGAAGACGGCGGAGAGACCTCTCGCTTAAGCTTTAGGTTTGGCGACACTGTTGGTCGACTGCACTACAGCGTGACTGCTGACTACTACAAAGCTGAAGAGCTTGCCAAGGGCGACCGCGACTACTTCAACTGCGGAGAGGAGTATGTTTTTGACCCCGAAACAGGTGATCGAGCGGATACTATAGACCCGCGCACAGGGAAGCCGCACTGCACGGACCTCCTGTGGGGCCACGTTTGGATATATGATTATGACGGAGAGATTCCTCGAAGATCCAAGGCTCAATATGACTACAATGGCGATCTAGGGAATTACATTCCGGGGTTCGACCAATACAGCACAATGAATACGCCCGCAGGGTGGTATCCCGTGGCATACGACCGTACTTCGATGGGTGTTACGCAGGCTGACCATCCGTTCCAGGATGAAGCGTCACTTATTCCAACAGTAGAGAGGACCACTTTCTACGGCGAGGCTAAGTTTGATATTAATGATAACGCAACTGCCTATGGTGAAGTGCTGTTGAATCGGCGTGAGAATTATGTCAACGGCTATCGTCAGTTCTGGTCATACACTTACAATGAGTCGAGCGACTACTTTGGTGGTAATAGTGCACCAACAGCAGAGGGTTGGACTGGTAATCAGTGGCTCAGCTCAACACCAATAACTGACCAAAACGATGCGAAAGTTACTGTTGATTATACCCGCGTGGTAGCAGGACTGATGGGTAACTTTTCAGGTGATTGGTCTGACTGGTCTTATGATCTGTCAATCCAGAATTCACGGAGTGAAGGTGAGTACATGAGTCAGCAAGTACTCGACGATGCGATGAGAGGTAACAACTGGGAAAGCGCCAATGGCGATGGCACCTGTGCCGGCACTACACTAACAAGCGGCGCAGACTGTATTGATTTGCCTTGGTTTGATCCTGCATTCTTGGCCGGTGAATTCACTCCAGAGCAAATGGAGTACTTATTTGCATGGGAAACTGGCGTAACAGAGTATGATCAGACGTCTATTGAAGGATATATAAGTGGTCCGCTATTAGAGTTGCCTGCAGGCACTATGGGTGTTGCAGTGGGCTTTCAAACTAAGAAGGATGAGATCAACGACACTCCGGGAGAGTTAACCCGCGCTGGCCTCGCAGCGTTGACGTCCGTCTCTGGCATTACTGCTGGTTCGGATCGAACCAAGGCTGTGTTCGCTGAGGTCGACGTGCCGCTTCTTGAAGATAAACCCTTTGTGAAGTCGCTTACTCTTAATGCTTCAATTCGCTATACCGAAGTTGACTCTTATGGCTCGGGCGATACCTACAAAGTAGGCATCAACTGGGACATTACGGATACAGTGAAAATTCGCGCTAGCAATGGTACATCCTTTAGAACTCCGTCTCTGTATGAGCTCTACCTAGCAAACCAGACCGCTTCTGCACGCCAATCATCAATCGATCCTTGTATTGACTGGCAAGCAGCGATTGATGACGGCGATATAAGCCAACGTGTCGCGGATAACTGCGCGGCCGACGGTGTTGATGGCGATCACTATGCTGCAATTAGCGCCACCACTATTTCAGGCGGCAACGGCGAAACTCTCGAAGCTGAGACCTCTGAGACTAACACCATCGGATTGGTTTGGAGACCCGAGTTTGCCGACTTAAGTATCTCTGTAGATTACTTTGACATTACGGTGGAAGATGAAATCTCTCAGCTGGGTGCTGCCTCGATTGTTTTTGGCTGCTATAACTCAGTAAACTTCCCTAATGACCCGCTATGTGATTTATTCGAGCGTGATCCCAATGATATGAAAGTTGACAATGTCTATGATCAGTATATCAATATTTCAGAACAAACTAACCGAGGTTGGGACTTGTCTGCAAGGTACACGACTGAAGTACCCTGGGGTGAGTTAGTGTTTGACACTCAACACACTTTCCAGATTGAAGACTCGATTCTAGTACGTGATGGTTCTCCTAACCGTGATTACAACGGTCGCATGGGTGATCCCAAGTGGACAGGTAGAGCGTCTGTAGAGTTACGCAATAACGACTGGGGTTACTTCTGGGGAATGAACTTCATCGGAGACGCTTCTGACGTTAAGGACTACGGTACAGACGAAGGTTCCAGATTCGGTACTCCTGTGCGGTTTGTGCTGGGTGCAGGCACTGTTGTTTACCACAACTTGTCAGTTTCCAAAGCCTTCCCTGACTCAGGGTTTTTGGCGCGATTTGGTGTGAATAATGCACTGAATACTAAACCACCGCGTCTAACCACCCTGAATCTTGGTCAAGTAAGTACAGAGGGTAATTCAGCATTTTACTCTCAGTACAACTGGAGAGGACGTTCGTTCTTCTTCAACATGACCAAGGACTTCTAAGCTATTTAGTCGTCCCTCAGCAACACAACTATGCCTCCTTATGGAGGCATAGCTTTTTAAACGCCTATAAATTTCTTATCAAGCATAGTACATTGAATTAAAGAGCACCGTAGTCTCCAGGAATCCAACAATGCCGACAATCAATGCAAAGCAGGACAATCTAAATTCACTCAACGGTAACTACTTCCAAATTGCCTTGGCGGAACCAGTTTTTCTAAATTCCGTTCCTAAATCCGGCACCCACTTAATGCGTAACATAATGCGTATGTTTGTCGCAGTTAATCAGCAGTACCATGAAGCATTTATTCAAATTCCGATTTTGCGACAACATCTTGCGGCATTTAGCTCCGACAAAGCGAGGCTGTCATGGGGTCATCTGCTGTTTTCAGATGACTCTGCAATCGCTTTGCGTAATGTTAGACATATACTTCTGGTGCGTGACCCTTACACCTGGGTATTGGCCCGGGCGCGATTCTTTTTATCAGATACCTTTAAGGGATCTCTCGAGCACCTAAGAGGCGGCAATGTTGCCATGGACGAAGTGCTGAATATGATGATTCTGGGCATCCATGGGAAGTCGCCTACCCTAAATGAAATATACACTCACAATGCAGTTGGCTGGCTCGGAACTAAGGCTAAAATTATTAAATATGAAGACCTAGTCCATAATGTAACAAACATAGAATCTGACAGTTCCGAAAAATTCTTTAGCGATCTATTTTCAGTGGCTAATATGGGACCACTCCCCGATGATTGGCGTGAGCGTGTATTGGTGGGTTCCGATCGTAAACAGAGCGGTACAGCCAGAGAGAATCTGTCTGGCCTTAAAGAGGTTATTCCGGATATCCTGCCCGACAAGCAAAAACAAATAGTGGACTATGCAGCACCGGGTTTGCGTGCGTTATTGGGCTACAGCGACTAACCCATCAGCATGCATTGCCACAGGTAGTAAATAACTATTAAACCCAGAGCCTAAAATGAACTTTAACGGCAACTTTTATAAAATTGGCACCATTGATGTAGCCCATTTCAAAATGTTAATCACATCACCTCAGGGCTGGCTGGATTATACCGAGGGGCAGACTAAATATGTATTCAAAATTTTTAACAACTTAGTACTACCATAATGGTATTTAATAAATGCTATATCCTGATAATGTGGGTTAACTACATATTTTTTGTAGCCGTAAATGATACACAGAATGCGTTTAACTAATACCTTAAAGATGTGTTAAAAAAGGACGTTTTTATGAATAATAGACCTGTTTCAACATATCTGATTGTCGCACTGATTTTTTCGATCAATGCGGAGGCTCAGATAAAACCAGATACGTTTAACATTGATCATATTCTTGGCCTAAAAACACCCGAATCGCTTTCCGTGAGCCCAGACGGTAAGTGGGTCACATATGTGGTGAGTCGCCTCGATGAAAAAGAAGATAAACGCTACAGTCAAATCTGGATGAGTTCCATTAATGGTAAGGTAGCAATTCCTATGACGGCAACTTACGCAAATGCCTCAAGCCCACAATGGAATCCAAATGGCACTACGCTTGGTTTCGTCGGTTCGCGTGGTAGAGACGAGGATGCGAAAGCGCAGGTCTGGCTACTTAATCTTCGTGGAGGTGAGGCTCAGCAATATACCAAAGTCGAACAAGGCGTGGATGATTTTCTATGGTCTCCGGACGGTAGTACGATGTTACTTACGATTACCGACGCCAAACTAAAAGATTTAGATACAGATGGTAAGGAATTAAAAGAGGAAAGACCTAAACCTTGGGTTATTGATCGTCTCCAATTTAAGCAGGACTATAAGGGTTATCTTGATCGGCGTCGCTCCCATTTTTATCTCTATAACGGCGAGGCTGATCCTATTCAGATTACGTTTGGAGATTATGATGACAGTAATCCAAAGTGGTCACCCGCGGGTTTAAAGATTGCCTTCGTCTCAAAACGCGAAGGTCCTGACCCGGATGGTAATTCTAACAGCGACATTTGGATTGTACCGGCTAATCCGAAAGGGGGCGAATATCCGCTTACCCAGCTAACCTTTAATAAAGGTAGCGACGATAATCCGGCCTGGTCACCAGACGGAAAAACTATTGCTCATACCACAGTTACTGAACCAGGAAAGCTTTGGTATGCCACCAATCATCTTGCAGTTATTGACGCGTCCGGTGGCGACGCGAGGCTTCTGACTGAGCGTTATGACCGGATGATTTCAAGCCCTACATTTTCAATTGATGGCAAGTCTATTTATTTTAGAGCCGATGATGGTGGTAATTCACCTTTGATGTCAGTGAATGTGCGCTCAGGTGATCTTTCGTTACATACCGCGGGTGAAGTTTCTGTGCAGGAGTATGCTCTGGCAAAAAACGGCACTATTGCTACCATACAATCTAGTCATTACTCTCCATTTGAGGTTTATATAATTAATAATGGTGCGAAGCGTATTAGTCTTCTGAATGATGAGCTCCTTAATGGTGTCGCCTTAGGTAGGGTTGAGCGCTTAAAGGTGGCGGGCTGGAACGGAGAGCAGGTGGAAAGCTTTGTGTACTATCCAGCCAACCATGACGCGTCAAAGGCATACCCCACAATCTTTGTGCTTCATGGGGGCCCTGTAGCACAGCATGACACTGCTTTTGATGCCTGGGCGCAATTGTATGCGGCGAATAATTATATTGTGGTTTTACCAAATCCTCACGGTTCCTCCGGGTATGGCGGTGATTTCACTTTCACACTCAATCGCCAGTGGGGAGTTTCCGATTTTGCCGACGTTGATGCAACCGCCGATCATTTAATTGCAGCAGGAATAAGTGATGGAGATAAGCTCGGTGTCGGTGGCTGGTCATACGGCGGAATTTTAACTAATTATATCATTACCCAGTCAAACCGCTTCAAGGCTGCGGTTTCCGGAGCCAGTGAAGTTAATCATAGGGCTAACTATGGACATGACCAGTATCAGCTCGAGTGGGAAACTGAATTTGGCTTGCCGTGGGAAAATATCGACGCCTGGGAGTCTATTAATCCGTTCAATAATGTTGGCAAAATAACAACTCCAACTCTAGTGATAGGGGGGCATGAAGATTGGAATGTCCCGATCCAGAATTCAGAGCAACTCTATCAGGCTTTAAAGCGTCTAGGCATTGATACGCAGTTGGTCGTTTACCCCAAGGAACATCACGGTATCCGCCGACCAAGTTTTCAGCGAGATCGTTATGAGCGGTATTTAGAATGGTTCGATAAATATGTGCAAGTCAACTAGGTAAGTCATTGCCATTTGGCAAACGATGCTGCCACCGAGATAGTTACATAAATAGCCGAAATTGACATTTCTCAGCGCAGTACACCCAGCGCTATCGTCATTACTGCACCTCTGCTACCAATACTCCATCGTGTTATTGTGGCGCCCGGTGTCCACATTCATCATTATTTAAGCGGCCGCATCATTACCCCCTAAATGGTTAGGCTTTTGCACTCCCTCTCTCAGAATCTTTTCGAACCTCTTCTGTTTAATCTTGTCAGCCACGGCAAACTCCCCTTTAAAACGCTCTAGAATCGATTCTCAGCCAGGCTATGACACAAACCCTAAACTCTATTGACCGTAATACTTATCGCCTTAAAAACCACTTGGGAGCAATTTTAGGTCCAAGATTTCATCATATATAGAAGCATAATATAGGACAGTATTCGAAAGGAAGATATTTAATCGAATCAGAAAGTGGCTTATAGCTTGGTAATCAGTATAGTATCCACAGTATAAGTATTGACTTTGGTTTCAGTCCGGTCCGCCATCGATAACAAAGGTTACTTCGCGAGGAGTGGCCTTTTTTATCGCCTGCGAATTGGGTGTCATGTCGAAAAACCCGCTTGATCCGCCCTGCCCTAGTAAAGACTACTTTTGTGCGCAACGCTAAAGCACAGAATGGTTACGCATTCCGTGCCTTTTCAATATGGCGTAAACCAAGGCAGCGTAAAAAATATTGGGACAAATTTGAACTAATCCTACGAAAGGTTTCTGAGTGTAAGCTTTTCTAAAGCACGTAAAAAATAAAAAAGCCCTGACGGGGAAATCAGGGCTTTTTTATTGGGCGTTCATGCGGCTTTTGTCACTCATCCTTTATTTCTGGCAGCATCGTAATAGTCGCTTACCGGAGTGTTACAAAGAGAACGGATGGATAAATCCCAAGAGTGACAATCGTTAAAATAAGAAAACTAAGTAAGTGTCCCAAACGCACGGCCATCTTACTATTATCTAATCAGTTCTAACCAGCACAATCATCGCCAAAAAGACTCCTTTACCAGTAACATCCAATGATCTATCACGCCGACGTTGGGCTACTCAATGCGTAATGCAATACCTGTTCCCAATATGATTAGATGGCCTAATCAGCTATCATTAATACAGAATAATTAAACTGCGGTCAGAGGTCATATATGAACCGTCGCACATTACTTAAATTACTGGCATTAACGCCACTAGCAGCGTCTGCTCAAGAATATAATTATTCTCCGCAGCCGCACATATTAGTGGTAGGTGCAGGCTTGATTGGCGCTTCTATCGCTTATCACTTGTCTATTTTCGGCGCTAAGGTCACCGTTATTGACAAGCAAGGTCCAGCGAGTCATGCCAGTCGTGGAACTTTTGCATGGATCAACGCCTCCTATGCTAAACAACCACAGCATTATCATAGCCTGAGTCAGCAGAGCGTTGAGGCTTGGCATCAATTGCAGAAACAGCTTAATATCCCTGTTAAGTGGGGTGGATCATTGGAGTGGTTCAGCGGTGAAGCACGACAACAAAAACTCATTAGACAAATAGTCGAACAGCAAAATTGGGGAGAGCCCGCCGGCATTATATCTGCCGCGCAAGCCAGTTCATTGGAGCCTCATGTTGATTTTACTGGTGCCAGCAATATTGCCTTTTCAGAGAATGATGGTGCCGTTGACCCTGTATTGGCCACACGAATACTCTTGCAGGCAAGTACGTCCATGGGTGCTCAGTTGATCTATCCCAGTGAGCTGTCCGATACTTTATACGATGGCACCCGCCTGGTGGCAGCAAAGACCACAACCGGTCGAATCCTGGCAGATAAAATCGTTTTGGCAACCGGCGCTGCCACCGAGATAGTTAAAAAAATAGCCCAAATTGACATTCCTCAACGCAGTACTCCAGGCGCTATTGTTATTACTGCGCCTCTGCCACCGATACTTAATCGTATTGTTGCAGCACCAGGCGTTCATGTTCATCAGCGTTTAGACGGTCGCATCGTTATGGGCGAGCAGGCTGGCGCGCCAAAAAATGACGCTCACAACAAACGATTGGCTACCAGAGCTAATCATTTTCCATCGAAGGAAATTGCTCATCAACACGGTCAACGAATTTTAGACATCGCAATACAATACGTTCCCGGCCTCCGCGACGCACAAATTGAGCAGGTGCATATTGGATGGAGGCCACTGCCGGTAGACGGCCACCCTGTCTTAGGCTACTCAACGAATCGAGCTAGCGTTTACTTGGCAATGATGCATAGCGGCGTGACGCTGGCCCCTATAGTCGGTCGCCTTGTCGCCCAAGAGATCATGAGCGGAAAGCCCATACAACAGCTTGAAAATTATCGGCCCGATAGAGTCTTTGACTATGTTAAGCGTTATTAAAATTTCAGATATTCGCCAAAACAGTCACTCCCAATGCCTCACAAATGCTCTTCATCTCGACGTTGATACTTTTACCTATAAAGCAAAGAGCGTTGTCTTAACTATTTCTTTGGGCACATCATTACCACTTTCACTAAAATAGGAGCCCTGCTGCGGCGAAATATGGGCATGACTCCAGCGATTTAACACAATGCTCGCAATATCTTGATGGGCGTTAAAACCATAGTCGGCAAACATATGAGTCATTTCCTCAACAATTTGCTTTTCATAATCAGCATATGACTTACTGAGTAGCTCGGCATGCCCGATCGCCCTCTGCGCGGCTACAGGGTACCCTGTATTGTTAAAAGGAACATAAAATGGCATCACCGAAGGTTAGTTTAGCTCAAAAGGCTAATGCCTATCGCCGGTCTCCATGGGACATCTGATGGAAACGAAATTGTCGAAACCTTTAAAGCATCGAGCAGAGGTAGACCAGTCGCACGATATAATTCTGCGATAAGGCCTTTATCATCTGCGTTTGGCGGACCAAAACCATTAGATCCTTGAGGGCCATAAAGTGTACACCCATCCACCCCAAATTTACTTTTCTTAGCTTCGCCGTCAAACACGGGATGGTTTTCAATGATCAAATCGTTTTTGGTATTGCCATATTTTTTGTGGAATTCATAAGCAGCACCAATCCCCGAAAACCCATCACCGATAATCACCATGTCGTATTCTTCAGCGGTATCTTCGGAATTTTCTATAAGCTTTGATGTTAAGCCATCACGAATTAAGTGTGTCGCTTATCGCACGGAGGCAACATTTCCATTTGATATGGCATAATCACCCGCGCCACCAAAACCCGCCCCTGTATCATTAACAGCGGCCCCAGCGCCTTTACTTTTGGCGGTAGAAGAAAACTTGAATTTTCTATACATCTGTTCATAATTATTTCATATTAGGTACCTAACTTTTATGTGGACTAAAATATCAAAAAAACATTAATCCTATTGACCGCACTATTGTCACATGGCGTTTTTGCTGACGGTGAAGGGAAACATGCAATGCATGCCTTTTACTTCCTAAATGTAACGAATCCTGCAGTAGTAGTTGGCGCAATGGATACATTCGCCGCTTCAGATTGTGGCAAGCAACTGCCTGCTGATGTTGGGCTTATGGCCGAAAGTGTCAACGGCTCTGTCACATCGACTCATTTTATAATAGTGTCCTATGAAAACATGGCCGACTTCGAAAAGACCGGTAGCTTACTTCGCTCTTGCCCCGAGGGTGCAATCATGTTTCAAGAGATTGGAAGCGGTTCCGATCCAGTGACGGAGTTTGCTGTCATCCCCATCATTGAGGCTGGGGATTGGTCAAAAGATCATTTTTTGTTTAAATATGATATGACTATAAACAATGAGTCTTCTTACCGCTCAGCATGGACAGAACTTAGGGAGTCTGCCGTTGCTGATGGAACAGTTACGGGCTCTTATGGCTTGAACAGGATATTCTTAGGTAACAATGAAGCTTCTCATTTTGTCTATATCGGCGCTTCAGATTTTGTCACACTAACAGCCAATCAAGCGACGTTAACATCGTCGCGTGCCTTCGATAAGTTTACTAGAAGCGTTAGCGGGGTAAGAGAGCTATTAAACACCTCTCTAGTCATGGCAGTTAAAGGCTGGACAAAACAATAATTTGTAGCGAAAAAAACGGGAGTTTTGACATTCCTCTTTTTTCACCTTCGCTTAAATTTCATTGAACTATAGAATTAACTCGGTTACCTTGTCGGGACTGGAGACTACTTAATTGAGTCGATATAAGATCAAATAAAGATAACAATTATTTCGAGGTTGGCAATCAGTGAACTCTTCATCGCGCTACGATATTTTGTTTGAACCAGTTAAAATTGGTCCAGTAACGGCTCCTAATCGCTTTTATCAAGTACCACATGCCAGCGGCATGACTGAGGGCAACCCCAGGGTTAGAG
>Ga0115005_10002104_pt1 | contig 15886 bp, 17 predicted proteins | sample ArcOceMetagenome_FD_87163 | JGI IMG/M metagenome (GOLD analysis project Ga0115005, IMG submission 87163) | Marine eukaryotic phytoplankton communities from Arctic Ocean - Arctic Ocean - Greenland ARC118M Metagenome | ecosystem: Environmental > Aquatic > Marine > Oceanic | place: Arctic Ocean... | reverse complement strand
TATAAATTTGAAAATCAATGCTTGGTATTAGCTAGGTACTCTACTTGCAAGTGATAATCCAGGACAGCTATCCAGATTACGAAATTGACATCGACCTTGGTGGCGACGACGAGTAGCTGAACAAAGAGCTCCATCCAATAGACCTTCGCACCCCTAGGGAATGTAAAATCAAACCACCCAATTGCACAAACAGGTTTAGAACGCCAGTGGTCCTCACTCGTGAGTCTCTATTCCGTTACTTGCCTCCAAAGTCTATTGAATAGCTTTGACCACGAAGAATCTTATCTTTTCGACAACACATCCGTTTGATGGTGAGCAAAGACAAAGATACTTGTACAATGCAATTGAGCACATACCATACATTACTACAATACAATATTCACCCTGACAGTATTCATCCTCATCCTTGAGCAAGTATTGAGAAAGGTGGATGCCCGTTTAGCCTCATCATTGAGAAGACGTCTACGGAGCTGCTTGGTCCTCCCTTCAGGATTTTCAGAGAAAATGCAATTCCCCTTTACACCAGAGATAAATATCGCAAGATTAGCTTGCGTCTCATTCTGCAAAAGATGGGAGCTGCAAATGTGAAGGAACGTAGATCCACGGCGAGAAAGCATAGTAGTAAAACGTTGATACGTGAATCCATTTTAGATCCATCCTTGGGAAGTAAGTAGTCTATACGACGACAGGCTTTCCGTGAACAGATACAACAGTACGATGTGTAAGCAATCAACATAAACATCAGAAGAAGTAATGACGAAACGCTATACTTGATCGTGCAGGAATATGAATATTCTCAGGGACCACATACTTATTATATAAGTATCCAGGAGTGATCTGGTTCACAACAGTGGAATCCGCTCCTCTATCGTGCGGAGATAACCGAGAGGCGTCCAACGGCGTCTTTTATAAACACCACAATCTTTATTGGGAGTCTTCTGCTTATATCGGTGAACGACCCATCAACAAAATAGAATCCTCCACCATAAGTCAGTCCTTCGCAATCAATAGTAGTCCAACCTCCAATACATGATCCTGTTGTTAGTTTGTGCTAGCCATTAGAAAGGAGAGCCCACTCAACACCATCAGATTCGCTACAGCACCTTCCCCTATGGACATAAATCTGATAAACGACGAGTGTCTTCTGCGCATGAACTCATGGGTGTTTCATACATACCACCATCGCAGGATTGAACGCATTGGTAGTTGGAGCCCTGTATTGTACCCTCACCGCAGCAATTATCTTCCTAACAGACTCTTTCTACGTGACATCGTCCCCTACCCTTGAAAGTAGAAGAGTTATCAGCTTCTGATCCCCAACCTGGTGATCCTTCAGAAAGTGCACATTGTCCAGTGTCCCAGTCGAAGACTGTATCAGATCCACATCAATCTTCCTCCTCCGTATAAGATACAGCATCGTACGGGCATTCTGGATGAACTTCAGCCGGGAAACACAACGAAGAAGCCTCTCCAATATCCAACAAAACATCTTACAATCTGTCACAAGATAGAATTTGGCAACTATGAGGGGGTAAGCTTCCAGTGGCAGTTTATCAACTATTGCGAGGCATTCGAGAAGCTGTCGCGAGTTCGTGGCATTCAAGGGTTTGGAGACCTTTAATGTTCCTGCAAGGTATGCACCTGATCCATCATTGGACAATTTTGTAAAATGTGAGAAACGCGAAACGCATATAAAATAACAAGGAAGGAATGAAAGCATCTTACAATCTCTCACAAGACAGACTTGACCGATTGGAAGAGGTTGCTTTCCAATGTTAGGTCGCCGATTTCGATGAGGCATTCGAGAAGCGCTGTCGCGAGTTGATAGTATTCAAAGAGGAGTTTTGCCACTGCAATGTTCCTGCGCATACAATATAATCCAAACTAGAATAAAATTATGCAGAATACCACAAGATAGATCGACAGGAAGATATCGGCATTTGATGGTAGGCCCAAGACGAAACATCCGAGACGCGCTGTCTCGAGGTGATACAATCAAAGAGGAGTTTGGACGTTCCTACGGTATGCTCCAAGAACACTTCTAGGTACTGCACCATTGGGACAATGGTGTAGCAGCATGATAACTTCATATAAATAGAATCCAAAAGGGGAAGAGATTGGCTTTCAGTGGAGCTTTCAATGGAGCACACAGATGAAATAATCTGCTATCTCATGAAAATCCGCCTATGCGTTCGAACCGTCGAAGACGTAATCAGGAATAAATCGGCCCGTAGGCCCGATTTATGCCTCGGTTCAATTCCACAAACGCGGTTGGGGAATGTGACAATGAATTTAGAGCTGCTCTAAATGCATACACGGATGCTCTATCGTTTTCAGGTAGTTCCTACCTCCTGAATGTGGATACAGAGACTAAATCGAGGATGGTGCGAGAAGACCGGTGACCAGATGTCAAACAAGTCATTACGAGTGATATGGTAATGATATATTTATATAGAAATCAAGTTATAAAAGCAATGGATGATGTCAGAGCTGAGTTTGAATATATGTTGGAGCACCTCAATGATAATGTGGATGGAGGTGAACTTACCAAGAAGCGGAGGTTCCATCGAACCTGTTCACGAAATGTGTCATGTCCAAACAAAATGAATCGGGAGATTGGTGTGGAATGAGTAAATCATATTTCACGTAAACAATCTAGACATCTGCCGCTTGGAAAATATACGAAGTGACTGAAACTCCTCGTAGGGGACTTTAGATTTTCGAGGAAATGGGACGGCCATCTCGGGGTTACAATCCCAGCAGCATTTGAAACGCCTGGTAGATTTGTACAAGTATAACATAACACGAATTGGATGATTCGACACAGCTGTTTGTAGACTGTGAGGTCGATGCATGAGTTTGTGGACTCTCAAGAAGAAGGTGGCGGATATCTTGGTGCATTCTCTTACTCGTATCATAATGGGGTTGATCGGCGGTTGCGCTGAGTATTGTGTATTGTGAATCATTTGAAGGTGGTAGGTGGTTGAACGAAGGTTTTGCACGAAGGTTTTACAACTGAGGACCCTCTAAAAATACGATCAAGTCAAAGAAATGTCTTTTATGAAAGCTATCTACGATACGTAATCCATTAACACTTGACAGAACTATTACTTTAACACATCACGCTTTGATCGTTCACTTACGCTTGTTGATTCATGCAGAATCATGACCAGAATAATTTGTGACTCGTTAATTAATCACTTCAGAACAGCCCGTTCCGATTCTGCCCAACCATGTCAACTGCAGCCATAGCTATCGGAACAACAGAGCCGAACTTTAACACATCACGCTTTGATCGTTCACTTACGCTTGTTGATTCATGCAGAATCATGACTATTTTAAAAGTAGAATAATTTGTGACTCGTTAATTAAACACTTCAGAGCAGCCCGTTCACATTCTGCCCGACCATGTCAACTGCAGCCATAGCTTCCGGAACAACAGATCCGAACAGGCCTCCGTTCAACAAAGCATTCTGTGCCAAATAAGTAGCAATACCAGCGAAATATCCTACAGCGGCTCCAACTGAAACCTTCTTGGCATACCACAAGAAATCAATCTTTTCCAATCCCATAAGAGCTACACCACTAGCTGATCCAATGATCAAAATGGACCCACCGGTTCCAGCGCAAAGTGCGATCAACTGCCACAATTTATCATCAGTACCAAACTCTGCGAGGGAATACATTCCTTGAGTTGCCGCTACCAAAGGAACGTTGTCAATAAGTGCCGATGCAAGACCAATAACTGTAGCAATAATGTCCTGAGTAGGCAAGTTATCATTCAAAAACACCGCGAGCTCTTTCAAAGTACCACTTTTGTCCAAGACTCCAATACTCATCAAAATTCCAAGGAAAAAGAGAATCCCTGATGTATCCAATTTAGAGAGCGCAGCGGGAACCTTGAGAGCATTTCCATCTTCTTCCCCCATGTGAATAATATCAGTCAAAGCCCACATAGCTCCAAGCCCAGTAAGCATAGCAACGTAAGGTGGCAATCCAGTGAACTCGGCAAAAACAGGAACTGCCAACAAGGAGGCGATTCCAGAGTAGAACACAACTTGTCCACGAGTAGCTAATTCCGATGGTTCAGGCAAGTTCGAGTTATCAAGAGATCCATCCTCCTCAACTTGGTTTACCAAGAATGCCAAGGATGCGACAAGACAAACTAACGATGGCAAGAACAACTCGGTAACAGTAGGAAGTGTTGATAGCTGGTTGTTCATCCAGAGCATTGTGGTAGTTACATCTCCGATGGGAGTCCAAACTCCTCCTGCGTTAGCAGCAACCACAACCATGGCTCCGAATAGCTTACGGTCGGCTTCAACGGGGACGAGCTTCTTCAAAAGAGACACCATCACAATAGTTACAGTCAGGTTATTAAGAATTGCAGAGAGGAAGAAGGTAAGGAATCCAATAGTCCAGAACAGAGTCTTCTTGGACTTTGTTGTAATTTGATTGGTGACGACCTTGAAACCCTGGTGAGCGTCAACAACTTCAACAATGGTACTTGCAGCCAAAAGAAAGAAGCAGATTTCGGATACCTCAGAAAGCTGCTCTCCCAATTGATCAAGGACAAGTCCTTGATCAATATTGTGTGCTGGTGCGAAGTAATCTGTATATGTAACCCACATTCCAGTACTCATCAACAAGGCGACCGCAGCCTTGTCGAACTCAAATACCTCCTCAAGAATGATGAAAAGGTAACCCAAGATGAAAATTACAATCATGGCAATTTCTGCATTATCATATAACAGAGGGGACCCAGACAGAAATCCTCCAACAGTAATTAATGACAAAAGGGCAGCACCAGTACGAATTAAATCCTTTTTGGCAGTCTCAGGATTTCTCGCCAATTCGTTTGCCTGACTCTTGATCTCCTCCTTCATTTGGCTCATAGGATCTTTGAGACCAGGAAACTTCTTTTGAAGAGAGTCCAAACTTAACCTTTCATCTTTTAGGATCTGTTTCATGACATCTTGCATACTAACGACCCCCACAACAGAGCTGTCCTCAATGAGACGGAAGCTAGGAGATACAATATCGGCGACAACTACGTGACGTACTTCTGCTTGTTGCATAGCAACAATGGCTTGTTGTGCAGTGTTAAAAATTCCAATGGATACAAGCTTAGAGGCGTCTGTCACAAAATCTCTGACAGGCGAAACGAGGTATGCTGCAGACTCCTCTTCGTTCCCCGCTTGTGCCCTTTTTGTTGAAAACTGTATGACATGGGAGCAGTACAGTACGGTAAGAAACACGAAGAAAATACATGTAATGCCAGCAGACAACCTTGATCTACACCTCGAAGAATGCTGCATGTTTGTAACTTACACGAATGTAGTCAGATTCGGTAAAGATACCCAATAATTTTGAGCCATCATAGACGAGAGCGACGTCCTCATCTCCCTCGGTGATTTCCCCCATGACATCGATCACGCGAGTATTTGCATCCACAGCAACAAACCCTGAATTGTCTCCCTTCTTGGATGTTTCAATGATACGTTCAGCAGACGATGAGAAGCCGTATCCTTCAGGGGTAAGAAGACATTGGTCCGTAAGAAGACAAGATTCGTCGTCCCCGAGGGTGGCATCATTGAGCTTGACACATGAATTTTGAGTCGAGCGAAAGGATGCATGCTGGTGCTGAACAGGAGCATGTGGGACAAATCTCGCAGGGGCAAATGCTATTGCGCCCTGGGTAAGAGTTGCTAGCAACGTTGCTTGGGAAACAAGCTTCATGTCGGTGATGTATTATTGTCAGTAGCAGAATGCAGAATGCAGGATTCTCGAAAAATGCGAGCTTGTGAGAATTTGCTTGTAGATTATAATTTGATGGATGGCATGACCAATCAATGAGCATCTACCGATAAACACCCAGTGGTTAGTATGATACCGGTATTCATGTTGTTTTGTTAGTACTTGTAGTGGTGGGCAATGACACCTTGGTGTGAGATAGGCTATTTACCTTACTTTTTTCCCGCAAATAAAGATGACAAATTTGATAATGACGTACTAGCCAAGATCGTTACTTTTCTCGCTTTGTTAGCATGCTTGCTCGCTTGCTCTGCGACGAGCGAGACAACAGCGAGAAGGGAGAATCCTGGAATAAGAACACGCGTACCGGTACCGTTCGCAAGTCGCAAGCATTGGTCTGTGATTCCTGAGTTAACCTGACTTGTCCTACCTGTCTATCTATCTAACAATCAGATTTTGAAGAACATCAACAATGAGAGTGTTCCAGTCCAGCATCCTCCTCCTCGTCTCAACGCAGATCTCTGCATTCGCACCCCAAAAATGTGCCATCAGAAGTGCAACCCAACTTCATGCCACCAAACCGGATGAAAAGCGTGTTGTTGTCACTGGACTTGGAGTTGTATCAGGCTGTGGAATTGGACATGAAGATTTCTTCCAGACCTGCATTGACGGAAAATCTTCCATTGATAAAGTTACTCGCTTCGATGCATCCGCATATCCTTGCCAAATCGGAAGTGAAGTGCCCGATGACATGTTTGACCCAAATGATCACTTTGCGAACCCAAAGAACGCAAAGTCAAACGACCGGTACACCCATTTTGCTGTTGCAGCGGCCAGGCTCGCAATGAAGGATGGAAAGATTGGCGATACACCCGAAACTCTTGAAAACCCAGCAAGAATTGGAGTTATGGTAGGATCTGCTTTCGGAGGAGTAGAAACTTTTGAGAAGGAAGTACTCAAGCTTGCAAAGAAGCCTGATAGGCCAAAGGTTTCTCCATTTACCATCCCTGCTCTTTTGGGAAACACTGCTTCTGGAGTTATCGGAATCGAGTGTGGTTGCCAGGGACCCAACTATGGAATTACGTCTGCATGTGCTTCGGGTTCGCATGCTATTGGGGAGGCAATGGGTATGATTGTGGATGGGCATGTTGACCAGATGCTCGCTGGAGGAGCTGAAGCAACTATGACTCCATTGATCTATGCTGGATTTTGCAGTATGAAGGCAATGAATACCAAGTTTAATGATAACCCTAAGGCAGGATCCAGACCTTTTGATGCTGGCCGCGGAGGTTTCATCATGGGTGAAGGTGCCGGAGTTGTTTTGCTTGAGAGCCTAGCATCGGCAAAGAAGCGTGGTGCAAAGATATACTGTGAGCTCGTTGGTTACGGAGCAACATGCGATGCTCATCACATCACGACGCCTGCACCAGGTGGTCGTGGATTGGCTGCTTCTATGGAAATGGCACTAGGTATGAGTGGCATGGACAAGGCGGAAGTAAGCTACATCAATGCTCACGGAACCTCAACAGCCTACAATGACAAATTTGAGACTATGGCTATCAAAACTGTATTTGGAGATCTTGCAACTGCTAAGGATGGAAAGTTTGTTGTATCAAGCACTAAGTGTGTAACTGGTCACACATTGGGAGCAGCCGGTGGTCTTGAGGCTATTATTGCTGCAAGAGCTATCTATGACAACGTAGTACCCCCCACTACCAACTACGAAACACCTGATCCCGACTGTGATCTGGACTACGTTCCCAATGAAAAGAGGGAGATGGAAGTAACTGGAGCAATGAGTACTAACTTGGGATTCGGAGGGCACAACGCTGCTCTCTTGTTCAAGAAGTACACTGAGTAAAGGACAAGGTGACAAACTTGTGTACAAAAGAATGGAATAGGCTCACCATTCCTTACCAAATGCGGTATATACTGCAGTTTGTAGAGTTGCCGTGTTTTGGACTAAGCGATCATATTCCATGGCTAATTCATACTAAATTATAGAAAGAATGTTTTTATTTGATTGCTCGTACTTCTAAAAGTCGTACAATCTTGATGTAAGACAAGATAAGTGTGATTTGACTGGCAATATGCGATTTTAAATGTTCATTTTGTGTGGAGGATAGGACAGGACCGCATCAGTTGGCTTCTGTTCTTGAATAAAAATCGATGATTATGGCGCGATCGGATACTCTGGGTACAGTGTTACCGGTACGTGTAGTTCTAACTGCCGACAAGTGATAGTGTTACCTGCTACCAAGCGTTGCTACCGACGATTAATTGATAGGGCCCATTCAAAATGTGATGCTATTATTCGCCGTTGACTTATAACGGTAATGATGACAACATGATTTTATAAACATCCTCATGTCTGAATATATATCTAATATTTGATTAATTGGGTACAAGATTGAAAAGAGCAGGCGAATGCCATCGCCGCCACCACCAGCCAGCGAGCCAGGGCCGGCGGCACTTCTCGCTTCTCCAAAAACGGTTTTTGTCATTTTATCATAACGAACACAAATCACAAAAACCAACTCCTCTAAAATGAAGTTCACCGTACTAGCCTCCCTATTAACCGTAGCGTCTGCTATCAACTCCCGATCCTCAATCGGAAAGAGTCTCCTCTCCAAGTCACGTGCTCTTAACGATAACGCAGAGCAGGATACGTCTTGGATGATTGACTACTCCCTCAGGTTCGAGTCTTGTCATACCGTCGAACAGTACAATTATGGCGAAGATGGTGAAGACAGTGGACAGACCAACCTTGTTAAGTTCAAGCTTTGCCCTTCCAACAAGTGCGGAAACGGATGCAAGGGAGCTGAATACGTAGCTCCCATGGAGGAATTCGTCGATGCCTACACCGAGTGGCAAATGAATGAACAAGAGTACAAATGTGAACAGATCCGTGAGAACTGCGACTGCGATGACTACGAAGGAGACGACGACGACGCTTGCGAGAACAGTTGTTACACGGCCAAGGGAATGTACAGCACCTGTGTCGACCAAGAGGCAGAAGAAGTAAGTCGTTTCCTGTGTATCTGATATTCTATATTTCTGCCCAAACCTCACTAATAATTCGTTTTATGTGATTAGGGTGAATTCGAATTCGACCTTCAGGAATACCTTGAGTGTAAAGAGATTGAGACCGGAGATGATGATTCCATTCAGTACTATGTTGGACCCAAATGCTCATCCAACCGTCAAAAGATCAATCTTGGTGTCTTCACTGATCAGTACTGTACTCAGGAATATGATGACGGCATCTTCGCCACGACTTACGGAATCACACTTCCATACTCTTCCGAGAACATTGTTTCCGAATACTGTATTTCCTGTAATGCAGTAAATGCTAATAACGACGGGTACTACGAAGATGCTGAAGTCACTGAAATCTGCGACGAGCAATATGCGAATGCTGCAAAGTGCGAAACCAGACTCAGCGGAACCGTTGCGTACCCCGATACCGATGCATGCGAATACATCAACAAAATCAAATTGTATGAAGTTGGATACACGCCTACCAGCAAAGTTACCGCTGTCATTTTTGCAACAATCCTCGGACTTGGAACTGTGGGACTTGCTGCTTACGCAATTAAGACGAGGATGAATGGAGGAAGCCGCCAGATTAAGTTGAATGATGATTCTGCGATTGTATAAGTTTGATACTGACTCTTCAAACTATGGGAAAAGGGTACCGGTACGAGGACACCTGCTGCTGGCTGTTTTCCCTGATGAAACACAATCCTGTCACCATTGTTAGTGCACAATAATTCAGTAAAATTAAAGTGATATTTTCTATATTTCAATTTACAACATTGCCTTTCTTGGTAGAGTTCCATAAATCGGTAGGTGTGGGGTATTCGGAATATCCAGTAATGGCAAGAAGTGATATGCTGATCCTCCATCTACGCACACGATTGCTCCAGTCACATAGCTTGCACCTTCGCTGAGTAACCAGCAAACGGCACTTGAAACTTCCTCAGGAGTGCCCAGTCTCTTTGCGGGCTGGGCGGGTATTACTTTGCCTAAAAACTCATCGCCCATTGCTCCATAGTTAGCAAAACCTGAGTCTGTGAATATCACACCAGGCCTCACGCAATTAATTCTCACGTCACTTTCAATCCATTCAGAGCATAACGTTGCAGTCATATTTTCAATCCCTGCTCTCGCAGCCCCTGAATGTGCCATTCCAACAAAGCCATTCCTGTTACCAATCGTAATACTGCGAGGGGAGAAACAAAGAAGGAATTTGTTAGAAAGCACTCGTAATATATTAATCACTTTTCAATGTAGCGCCTTGTGTGTGGAAGGTGGTACGTACTTGACGATTGTTCCTCCATGATCTCTCATGTATTTTGTGTATGCTTCTCGGCAGGATAGAAATGTTCCTGTGAGATTGGTATCCACCACAGCTGCAAACCCTTTGCCAGATAAATCTTCGGCACTGCACACAAACTGTCCTCCAGCGTTATTAACCAACATATGGATGGCTCCGTAGGTTTCAATGATCCATGACATCAATTGCTCAACTTCGTCTTCACTGCGAATACTGCAACTAGGTCCAACGACAACTTTCCCTTTACATCCCTTTTCCAGTAGACTATTCATTTCTTGTGCTGCAGCTTTACATTTGTCCTCATCTCTGCTGGCAATCACTGTGGTGGCACCTAGAGAGGCGATCTCTATCGCTATTGCTCGTCCAATTCCACTGCCTCCTCCAGTAACTAGAGCAACTTTTCCTAGAAAAAGATTTGGTCGATAGATTGACTTCCAAGGCTTTGTTTCAGGAGACATGTTGATGTTGCACCTGTCTGGGTATTTCGCTTCAGCAGGTAGGTATTATGTATTATGTACTGTCATAGATCATAGCAGTTGCTACTCTAGTAGTACGGTACATACGAAGTTGCATCGATCGGCAGTAGTTTCTCCTCTTCCTCCTGGTCTTAACCCAGTAACCTGTTGTGTGCTGTATTTTGGAAATCCTAAGACCAAAAATGGAGCTAATATAGCCTATATAAAAGTATTCATGTATTAATAAAGTAATCGCCGGAACGCATCTGTCCCTTCCCATCCTTCCCGACGCAGTTTTCAAGCTGACCTCCAGCAGTTGCGTCGAAACATGTTGAATGCTCGGTACCATCAAGTCTCTTAGTCTCTTTGTTCCCTTTTATCGTATTTGAAGAGCACCTGAAATTATGTCTGAAGTACCACCTACCCGTATGAACCAACAGGTCTTCAAAGGCAAGAAGAAGGCTGCCGAGAGTGGACACAAGCTATTGAAGAAAAAGGCTGATGCGCTCAAGGTGTGTGATGCCGTCTAATATGATATCTTTGGAAGAATCCTCAATGTTGAATTAATTGATCAATGGACATGGGCCATATCCATCGTGAAGCAACATTGTAACTCTACGCATTGTTTGCATATGAAGGAATGCACCAATGCTGGTGTTCACGATCAGCATGAATCTCTAGAATTACTTTATGAGAAGAAATCCATTTCTGTCATTTTCTAGTTCTCTAGTTCTTCTTCTTCATAGCTTTGCACTCACATTCCTGTTCTGTCGTTTCCCAAAGGTGAAATTCCGCGATTATGCTAAAATGATTGCAGAGACAAAGGGTAACATGTCTAGTGACGCAACAACCGCTTTCTTTTCCCTTACTCAAGCTGAATATGCTGCAGGAAACTTCAAACAAAAGGTTGCTGAGGGAACTCTCACTGCCCGTGTTCGTGTTGGAGCTGGAATTGATAATGTTGCTGGAGTGAAATTGCCAGTTTTTACCATTTACGAAACTGGAGGTGTAGCTGATAATCAGTCGCTTGGGCTTGTTGGTGGAGGAAAGAAGATTGTAGCAGTAAGGGACAAATTTACTGTTTTCTTGAGTCAGTTGATTAAGCTTGCTAGTTTGCAGACAAGTTTTGTGACTCTTGACGAGGCAATGAAGGTTACCAATAGGCGTGTTAATGCGCTTGAGAATGTGACTATTCCCAAGATCCAGGTTGTTCTTGATTATATTGAGCGTGAACTTGATGAGTTGGAGAGAGAAGGTAAGTTTTACACACAAACTATGACAATGGCAATGCCAAAACCCATGAATGACAAAGGAACTTTAATCTCACAGATTGTTTTTCAATCCTTGAAACTAGATTTCACTCGTCTTAAGCTTGTGCAGGGTAAAAAACAAGCCGAGGTCCAGCAGAATCTTCTTGAAGATGCAGCGAAGAAGAAGAGCGACGCCAAGATTAGCAAGGAAGAAGATATTACCGCTACTTTTGACGCACAAGATGATGAAGATGTTGTATTCTAAAACTTGGAACAATAACTTTGAAAGATTCATTTCGAGTTTTCAATATTTCAATGTCTCCTTTTCAAACCTTTGGTTTTGCATGTGATTCAAGTGCGATATGCACAGTAATAATACATCACCCACTAATTAAGACTTTACTTACAACTAAACGAATACGATGTGGCCGGTTTGAACTTCAGAGAGGATACTGCCCGAATTGACAAGACAACAAATGGTGACTACGAGATCAAAATCTACGGCTACTACGGCGCGGCTAAGACATATTTTCCTTTCTGGATAGTAGTTACCATCGTATAGTAGACAGAAAAATCTTTTATGATGCCTACAATGCGGTGAACCCACCCTCGCTGTTAAGTACGGATTGCACCAGATAATGTTTCTGAGAAGCTTCTCAGCGCCCAAACCTTGCAACTTCGCCCTTCATAATTGCACTCTTACTTCTGTATTCGCATCTCTCTGAAAACGAGGGCATCTATTCATAATGCTGTTGTCTACATCCTTTCTCCTTTCTCATATCTTATCCATTGATTTGTATGGATAGATTGTAGATTGTGTAGAAGAACTGGTGGGAACTGGAATCTTGTTTGCAAAACTTGGTATCTTCGTAGAGCTCCTAACCTGTCACACCCGATAAGTTTTGCTCCAGGAAAAATGAGTGAACGAACGAACGCCGGTTAAACTCACTCCAATCACCACCACCAATCACCACCACCAATCACCACCCAATCCCTTGATCGCATACAGAAATTCTAAATTGGATCGTTTTATCTAGCCTTTACATTATCAGTATCTCTATCTTTCCTTTTCAATCAAGATTAGAAAACCAAAGATGTTTTCCATGGGAAGATTCGATCCTCGAATGGAGGCGGTGAAAGAGACGAAGCAGCAAGAGAAGGAAAAAAGAACCAAACATTCTAAAGATAAAGATCTGGGTAAAAATGAATTGTATGTAGAGATGGCTCAAGTTGACAATTATATCAATGCGGAGAGAGTTGGTCATGATGTCAATGGATACGCCAGTGCTGGTGAACATTCGAGTTCTGTTCCGTCAAGTGACGCAAGTTCAAGTTCTGCGCCATCTAGTGACGAATCAGTCGAAGAAGGAGGCGAGAACGATGGGAGTCAACAAAACGATGCCGAAGAACCAGTTCTGAAAGTTATTGCGCCAGAGCAAAAGTACTCGGGTGTAGGAACGAAACGCAAGCGAAGAGATATATCAGACGAAGGAATGGACGATTTTGATGAGACGCAAGAGGAGGCATCATCTGAAGAACAAAGTGCAGAAGTAAAAACTGCACTGAAACTTTCGAAACTTTCTATTCGGGATGCTGCGAAAATGTGGAACCTTGCGCCATTTCTTATTCAAAATCTAGAGGAGGACGAATACGAGTCCTTTTTTCCTATACAAGCTTTGGTGATTCCGGATGTGATTGCCAGTGAGCGCCATGCGCATATTAGAAATAGAGACATATGTGTGAGTGCCCCTACAGGAAGTGGAAAGACGCTCGCCTTCGTTCTTCCAGTGCTAAATTCTTTGGCGGGGAGAAGAGTGAAACGATTGCGGGCTTTAGTTGTTCTGCCAAGTCGAGATTTAGGTAAGGCAGAGTTGTTCATAGGCTATGTATCAGAATACAAATGTTAGCTGATTCATGCTTTCGTTCCGTTCACGCAGCAACGCAAGTTTATAATGTTTTCGATCGGTATAGTAAAGGTTCTGATCTCTCGGTGGGTTTATCTATCGGTCAAACGGATTTTCCTTCAGAGCAGAGTTCTTTGGTGCTTGGAGATGAGAAAACTGGGGAGAGCACTGAGGCCCGTCGATTTAGATATGCATTAAACCCGTTCAGTATTGAGAAAGCACTGCATGCTTTCAATGGTGAAAAAGATGACGAATATCCGCCATTGTCGGGATGCTGGACGCATGGAGATTTGAAGAAACATGGAGGACTATGTGCGACGCCTAATGGTGGCGCCAGTACAGTTGATGTGCTGGTGTGCACCCCTGGACGCCTGATGGATCATTTAGAGTCTACGCCAGGCTTTACTTTGCAACATTTGCGATACCTAGTCTGTGACGAAGCCGACAGGTTATTAAATCAAAGCTATCAGAATTGGATTGATAGAGTCGTAAAGGGTGCCTCTGTGGGTCCTCAGAGACTTTTATCAAACCTCAAAGATTGCAGCGTAGGCGAACTCAAAGCATTAGATCCTGTAACATGGAGGAGGGACCAAGGTGATAAGAGGGCACTGCCTCAAAGTTCAAATATTGATATGTCTGTTTGCAGACCAGTTCAATTGAGAAAGCTACTCTTTTCTGCGACCATGACAAAGAACCCTCGAAAGTTGGCTGCACTAGGACTGATCAATCCGAAGCACTTTGATGCTCATCATTTGAACGATCAAAGCAAGCCTGCCAATCGAAGAGGTAATGTTCAAGCTAGTTACTCTCTCCCAGATTCCCTCAAAGAGTCAATTGTAGAATGCAAAGCGGAACAAAAACCTCTAGTTTTGCTGGCGTTTCTCCTCGAACAAGCCACTATTGATGCCCAGAATAACCAGCATGGCATTGCCGTTGTTTTCACGTCTAGTGTTGATTCTACGCATAGGTTAGCAAGACTACTGCAGTTATTATACGCAAAAGCTGGGTACGGAAATACATCAAGTGTGGCTGAATTTTCTAGTGCATTAACACAAACACAACGCAGTAAACTTATTAGCCAGTGTAACAATCAGTCCGGTGACTCCTCAAGAATAAGAGTTATTGTGTGTTCGGATGGAATGTCTAGAGGAATGGATATACAGTGTGTTACTGCAGTCATCAACTATGACGTCCCTTCGTTTGCCAAAACGTATGTTCATAGGTGTGGAAGGACCGCTAGAGCTGGACGGGGTGGCTGGGCTGTCACCATCATGAAAAGTGGACAAACTGGAAAATTTATGAAAATGAGAGAGCTAATTGACAATCCTGATAATGTCTTAGAGGCAGGTATAAAGAAAGATCTAGTGAAGGATGCAGTACCGATTTACAAGAAATGTGTTCGTGCACTGCGGAAGGTTCTTGAAGCCGAAGAAGATAAAGAGTTCACCCATGTTGAACCTCTTGGCTCAGAATGGGTAAATTAAATTGTGTTGCTTCCTTAATCGATTCTCCTTCTTCTGAACGAATATGTAGCACCGACATGGAATTTGAAGGGCGTTGGAAGATTATCTCAAAAGTAAGAACAACAGTGGATTGGTTAAAAACGCAATTCAAATGGACGTTCTTGTCGATATAGCTTCACAATGTGAATGCGTCCTATTTGGAATCGACAAAAGTCAAGATTTTGATTTACCAGGTCCGATAGGTGGCTTGGTTGCAATGCTGGACGCAAAGAAATGCAGCACTGGACGCGTAGAATTCACCTTGAGTTGCTGAAACAGTGCAGGGAGCATGGATGTCCATGGGACGAAATGACGTGCGCCTATGCTGCCGACAGTGGTCACCTCGAGTTGCTGAAATGGTGTTGTTACTAATTCATCTATTGTATTTTATCTTTTAATCATCCTATTACATTAGTTTTGTATCGTACCCCTACTAAGTAATGATCCGCAAAATTTTGCGCGAATTGTTTCTCAAGAACCAGACGTCACCCGAACTTCAAACTTATTTGTCAACACCCCAAACACCCGCAATTTTATCCTGCGTGTTGACAAATATGTCAGAAGTCAGGATGACTACTGGTTCTTCAGAAACAATTCGCACAAGATTTGGGGCTATAGTAATATATTCATGTTGAAAAGAGCCTTTTTGACATTTATTTTTCGGCGCCTGTAGCATTCTACG
>Ga0115005_10002101_pt1 | contig 15895 bp, 17 predicted proteins | sample ArcOceMetagenome_FD_87163 | JGI IMG/M metagenome (GOLD analysis project Ga0115005, IMG submission 87163) | Marine eukaryotic phytoplankton communities from Arctic Ocean - Arctic Ocean - Greenland ARC118M Metagenome | ecosystem: Environmental > Aquatic > Marine > Oceanic | place: Arctic Ocean... | reverse complement strand
TCCTTTAGAGGCTTTGCATAGCGATAGTTTGTCTTTTGTTTATTTGGAAAAAAATGGCAGAGTTTACAAACAAGAAGTGATTACTGGAGTTTCAAATAACGATGAAATTATGATCGATCATGGCGTGAAAGAAGGTGATACTTATTGGTTGTCGATTCCTGATAATGCACAAGATTTAAAATTTTATCCTGTCGATGAAGGGGTCAAAAAGAAGATCAAACAAAAGCAAATTGCAGAACGGGGAAAACGACAAGCTGCGATGGAAGAGAAATTAAAAAATATGAAGAATGAAAAAATGTCGAGCGATGATGGTGGCGGTGGCGGCAGAACGATTATCATGAATTAAATGATGATAACTCCCGTAGCACGGCTCAAAGCCGTGGCGCAGATATCTGAAGCACAGACTTCAAATAATTCCACTTACCATTTTTTTAATTTGAAAAATATCACTGCCATGGTTTTAAAACCGTGACTCGGAGAACAACAAAAAAATCATTGTGCAAAGAATCCTATTTAATTTTTACCTCGCCTTGGAAGGCGTTTTTTCCAATCAACTTCGCGCATTTTTGACTGCCTTAGGAATCATCTTTGGAGTAGCTGCCGTGATTACCATGTTGGCGATTGGAACAGGTGCCAAGCAATCCATTTTGGAACAAATGAAATTGATTGGTACCAATAATATTGTGGTGACCTCCATCATTCCATCACCTGATGACAATGATCAAGGAGTGGGTCAAGAAGCAAAAGTTCCGTGGTCGCCAGGACTGACGATGGAAGACTTAAAAGCTATGCTGAAAGTCTTACCGACGGTCGATAAGGTTAGTCCTGAAATGGAAATAAAAACGACCATCATTCAATCTGCGAAACTCGAAAAAGCAAAAGCTATCGGTGTGACGAATGCATTTTTCGAATTGAATAATTTAAGCTTAGCTGATGGACTTTTTTTCCATGAGCGACATATCGAGCAAGGGAAACCGGTTTGTATTATTGGAAAAAGTATTCAGAAAAGGTTCTTTAGCGATGAAAATCCGATTGGTCAAAAAATTAAATGTGGTAATACTTGGTTAAAAATAATTGGCGTTTTGGAACGTCGAAATGCTTCGAAAGAGAACTTGGAAAGTTTGGGAATTCGAGATTATAATTCGGATGTGTATATTCCAATTTCGACTGCTTTGTTGCGATTTAAAAATAGAGCACTCGTCACTCGTAGCGATATCAAACGAGGCGATTGGGATGAAGGCAATAGCAAAGATGAAAATTATCACCAGTTAGACAAGGTGACTTTGAGGGTAACTGATTCTGATAAAATTTTAGCGACACGAGATTTGGTTGGGAAAATTTTAAAGCGAAGACATAAAATTGTGGACTACGAAATTCGAGTTCCGGAAAAAGAATTGGAAGCACAACAAGACAGTCAAGATACGTGGAATAATGTGTTGGCATTTATTGCCGGCATCTCATTGTTGGTCGGAGGAATTGGAATTATGAATATTATGTTGGCAACCGTGATGGAACGAATCAAAGAAATTGGTGTGCGTCGTTCGCTGGGTGCGAAGCAAAATGATATCGTTTATCAGTTTTTATTTGAAGCGATCTTTATCAGTTTGATTGGTGGAATTATCGGCGTCATATTAGGTGTGAGTGCTGCTTGGTTTATTGATGCGAATTATGATATTCCGACTATTGTTCCTTTGTGGGCGGTGATGTTGTCTTTTGTGGTGGCGGTTTCTGTGGGGATTATCTTTGGGATTTTTCCAGCGCAGAAGGCGGCGAGACAGGATCCAATTAAGGCGTTGCGGACGGATTAAAACCCCCAACCCCTAAAGGGGAGCATTTTTCAATTATGCCTTCGGCAATTGAAAAAGTTAATGACTTTTTAATAAAAAACTCTACAAGGTTTTACATCAAATTCTTTTTGAACTAATTGAGTTAGCTCATTTAATTAATTGAATCTATTATTGTTATGAATAAAATAAATGTTGATTTGAATATAAAATCTAAAAATACTTCACAGTCTAACTCCCCTTCAGGGGCCAGGGGGTTTATTGTTTTTAGTTTTCTCCTTTTTTGTAATTGTATTGTTTTTTCTCAAGCTAAAAAACTTGAATTGGGCCTTTCTGATGTGATCGTTTTAGCTCAAAGTGATGCGCCAAATGTATTACTAGCGAAGACTCGATTGGCGACAGACTATTGGAGTTACCAATCTTTTTTGGCGGATTTCAAACCTCAGATTGATTTGAATACGACTGTTGCTGACCTGTCGAGATCACCTGTTGCATTTTTGAATCCTGACGGAACCAGAACGTTTTTGAGAACGACTAACTTAAATTCTTCTTTCAATATTCGAGCAAGTCAAACTATAGCTAGAACTGGTGGACGTGTCTTTGCGGGAACAGGATTAGATTATTTATATAATTTCAAATCTGATAATTTGCCTAGTTCTTCAAACTATTTTGCTACGCCAATCTTCGTTGGTTTCAATCAACCATTATTTGCTTTTAATGATCTGAAATGGAATAAAAAAATCCAACCATTGATTTATAATGAAGCGACAAAAAGATTTGCGGAAGAAACCGAAACGATTGCGCGAGTAACTACGGAATTATTTTTTGATGTTTATATTGCTCAAATTAATTTGGAAAGTAGTCAGTTAGATAAGACCAATGCAGACACTTTATATAGTGTGGCGCAAGGTCGATACAGCGTTGGTCGAATTGCCGAAACGGATCTATTACAAATAGAATTGAGTGTGCGAAATGCCGAAGCTGCACTTGCAAATGCATTGTTACAAAATCAAACGAGCACCGAACAATTGCGGAATTATTTAGGTATTCGAGAGGTGGTGGAATTTAAATTATCTCCACCTGATGACCTTCCTAACTTTACAGTTGATGCGGTAAAAGCATTAGAAGAAGCTAAGAAAAATCGAAGTAAATCTGTTGAATTGACTCGTCGATTGATGGAAGCAGAAATGAGTTTAGCGCGAGCAAGAGGAGAATCTGGAATTAATGCAAGTGTTACTGGTTTGATTGGACTTTCGCAAACAGGAACTAGTTTTAGTGAAGTTTATAAAAACCCATTAGATCGAGAGGAAGTCGCTATTCAATTAAGTATTCCAATCGCAGATTGGGGAAAAGCTAAAGCTCAAATGGAAATTGCCAAAGCAGAACGGGAATTTAATATTATGGATGTGGAGCAAGAGCGGATTAATTTTGAAAGAGAGGTTTTACTTAATGTTCAACAATTTGATATGATAAAAAATCAAGTTAACCTTGCTTTTCGTGCTTTTGAGATTTCAGAAAAAAGAGAAGAAATTACTCGTAAAAGATATCTGATTGGAAAAATTGAGGTGATTGATTTGAACCTTGCAATCCGGGAAAAGAATGAAGCGCTGGCTGCGTATATGAGATCGTTGAGGGCCTATTGGACTTCGTATTATCAGTTGAGGAGTTTGACGTTGTATGATTTTGAGAATGGGAAGACGTTGGTGAAGAAAGTTGACATCAATTAATTCATTTCGCTGGTGCTGGGTCTCCTGTCCCAGCACCAGCGAAATTGATAATAAACATTTTCAAGACTAAGCAAAATTCAATTACTTTTATCCAATTCCATACTCCCAAAAACCAACCTTTTTTTTCCATAAAAGTCTTTTAGTTTTTGATTAAACTTTTGTATTCTACCTCCAAATATCATTTTTCTTTCGTAAGTAAAAGTAAGAATATCTTCGATTAAATATTTCATATATTTAGACTGAAATATTGTTTTATCCGAAATTACGTTGCCTTGTACATCAATATGAAGTAATTTTAAATCAAAATTATTACGATTAAGTACAGGCTTTTTGTCCTTTTTTCCTTCTGCAACAAAAAATAGATAAGTACTATCTCCATCGGGCAATAATGTATAACCCATAGTATTATATTCCATTCTTATTTCACGATCATAGATATATCTTTTGATAAAATTACCATCCTTGTCTGTAGTCCAAAAAATTATTTGATTACAGAAACAATAAATCGGCCATTCTTCTTCTCGTAACTTTTCATTATACCTATACGGTGGACTCATTCCAGACTGCGGCTCTAATGCACAAACTTTACTGGAAGCGAAAAATTGATAATTGCCATTGCTTAATTTTCTAAATTCTGTGATAGAATATTTATGCTCTAATTGATCTTTTGAAGAAAATGGTTGATACTTAATTTTAGAAAAACTAGATGTTGATAAATCTAATTCTTGGTGGAAAATACCTGCTTGATATTTCTTATTATATGTTTTATAAAATCCTGACAAAACTAATTTTTCCTTCTCTTTATCATAAAATGAGTAAACTGATGTAATTTCAATATTCTAACATTTACTTTGGGATTATTTAATCCAAATACTACATAATATCCGTCATTTTCTATTGCTAGTAATTTTGTCTTTCCTAGCCCCTTAACATTATACTCTGTGCCCCATTCTACTTTTACATTTTGAGCACTCACTAGAATAGGGAAAAGTAGAAAAAATAGACTTAATATTCTTATTTGCATAATATTGAATTTATGTACTCTTGTCTTTCCATTTTTGATACTTTTTGTGTATCGTTAATTTAGGATGGGACAACTCATTCCTCCTCCTCCCAATCAGGATATTGCTGAGGTGACTCGCCAATCGATTCGATGATTTTACCATCTTCGTCGTTGAGTTTCCCCGCTTCTATTTTTTCCAAAACAATGTCGAACCACCACGAATTTGTTCATCTGTCCAAAAAGTTGAATCTATCACTTTGGAATGCTTCCCATGTGCTTTAAGTCCATCTTTAATAGGCTGAAAGTAGTCCTCATCTTTGTGAGCATATGAGATAAATCCTTTGAGTTTTGACATTATTTATCTTTCGAATAAAATTAAGAGATTACTAGATATTGTTGAGATAGGTTCTTTCTAAACAAAATTAACAAAAATGGTTTGTCATTATATATTATCTACATTTTCTCCCATTAAAAATATCCCCCTGCTGTCCAACACAAAACAGCCAAACCACTAAAATAAAATTCCAAATTTCCCCCAACCCTTCGACAGGTGTTCAGCATTAACCAAGTCTCTAACTTTGCTACAGCATAGCAAAACAAAAAAAGGCACCCACCCCCTGACTACCCTTTTTTTTACTCATTCCTCCTCCTCCCAATCAGGATATTGCTGAGGCGACTCACCAATCGATTCGATAATCTCACCATCTTCTTGTTCGAGTATCCCCGCTTCTATTTTTTCCAAAACAATATCGAACCACCACGAATCACCATAATCAAAAAGGTAAAGTATTTTTTTATGTGGTGATAAATGCTCTGACTCTCCAAGGATACATTCATCTACATAAGGTGGCTCTTCTCCTCGTGGATCATTAAATCGAATTTTTGAGTATCGTTTTCCATCCATGTAAAAACAATATAAATGATCGTTTTCAAAATCAAAAGCTTCTTGAATCATCAAATGTAAATCGTACAAACTGTGTTTTGCATCCAACTGTATTCTTCTCGAAATTTTAGGATCATAGGTAAGATTTACTTTAAAAGTATAAACTCCGGGTTTGAATTTCACAGGAGTTTTGACCTGAATTTTTCCTAGCCTTTTTTCTGGAAAAATATCGAGGAAAAAATCCTCAAAATCCCATTCCGAAAATTTTGCTAATTCTTGTTGTTTTTCCTCCCATTTTGCTTCTATAATCTTTATTGCTTCTTCTTCCGTTTTTCCTATTTTCTTTAGCTTTTTCATTTCTATAATTGATTCGATATAATCTCCATCAAGATAATTTTCCAAATAAACATTCCATCGAGTATATCCACCTGTCTTAACAATGCCATTACTCATTTGTATTCCAAATTCAGAAATCACCACCGACTCTGCGCTAATATGAGTTCTTGTTCGATAACGATCTGATATCTTACATTTCCAAAAACCAAAATATTCTAAATAAATTATCACCACTTCCAAACTATGTAGTACCCAAGATAATCTTTCACCATCATTACTCATTTGAGCATCAAAAGAAATTAATTCATTTGCCTCGTGCATGGAGCACCATTCAAACAAATCAGATAATCCAAATTTATTAATACTTGCTCGATCTTGCAATTGAATATTTTCCCAATCACAGTAAACAAAAAAAGTTTTGAATAAATAAAAATACTGTTCGGTAGAATTAAGTTTTTTGAAATAATTTAACTTTTCTTTGTTCGGCGAAAAATGAGCTGTAGACTTTTTCCTTGCTATAAAAAACAACTCGCCTTGAATACTCAAATGATAAAAAAGATGTAGCAATGGATAATGGTTCTGATCATTTCTCGCAGTCAATCCCTCTTCTTTTTGTTCCATCAATTCATTGAGTGCAAATACATCTTTTCGCCCAATGAATTCATTGGACTTGGTTACTTTTGGCAAGTTCTTCTCGCAATAATTAATAAAGGTTTGAAAATCTTTGAGAATGGGAGAAGGAAATGATGGTGTAATATTAAACATGTTTTTTTTTGTAAAAAAAAAAATTAATTCAGGTTGGAGAAATAACTTTTTTCAATTAGCTTCAATCTACGTTATTTATTTATTTCATAAAAATCATACTATGCCGATTCCAGATGAATTTCACCATTTTATTCAAAAGCTCATCAACGAGCAACAACCTCAATCTCCCGAAGAGTTGAAAAAATTACTTGACTCGATGGTTGGAAAAAAGGTGGATGATTTCAAAATAGAACCTGAATCTGATGAAGAAAAAGCGAGAGCATTGGTTAGGGAAGCCAACGAATTGCCAACCGATAAAGGAAGAAGGCGCGCAAAAAAAGCCATAAAAATATTTCCAGATTGTATAGAAGCTTACGAATATATGGGAAGTACCTATTCCTATTATCATAAATCTGCCGAGTATTTCGCTCAAGGTGTTGAGGTTGGTCGTCGTGTATTTGGAGGTGATTTTTTGAAAAAAAATAAGGGACATTTTTATGGCATTACCGAAACCAGACCTTTTATGCGATGTTTGGGGAACTTGGCAGAATGTCATTATAGCCTCGGCCAAACTCCAAAAGCTATTGAGATATGGAAAGAAATGTTGGAACTCAATTCAAATGATAATCAAGGAGTACGATATAATTTAGCTTCAGCGTTGTTGGAGAAAAAAATGTTTAAGGATTTTGAAAAACTAATGAAACAGTTTAAGGATGATGGTAGCATCATGTTTTATTTTCCAAAAGCACTTTATAAATTTACCCAATTAGGAGATTGTAAAGAATCAATCACAGCTTTAAAAATCGCTAAAGCAGGAAACGAATATGTAGTGCCAATGTTATTGGAAACTTATCCTCCGGAAGAATATGCAGATAGTTATATGATGGGAAGTAAAGAGGAAGCAATCTCTTATTTACACTTTGGATGGAGATCGTGGGGATGGGCAACGGATGATGCAAAAAATTGGTTGAGAAAAAATAGATTATATGCAAGAACACAATAAAAAAGTCAAGCAACAAATGCGAGAATTAATTTCTCTTCTCTATCAACGAGAGTTACAATTAGAATTGGAAAATATAGACCAGTATTTTGAGCAATGGAGAAAAGGTGAATTTTCTCCTTTTGAACTAAGTGAACATATTCACGAATTCCATCAAAATCCATCAAGAGAATTATTTAGTAAATATCAATCGACTTCTCTTTTCCCAACTTATGTTACTCAAGGAATTGCAAAAAAAATATTAGATCCATCAGAAATCCCTGCTGAAACATGGAAGGCATTGGAAAATAATATTACCTTTTGGGAAAGAGAATTTAAAGAATAATACATTGGTGATCATCCTAACTTATCCTACTCCACACCCTAAACTGCTTCGCATCCTTATCATAGAAAAGTTTTAATCTCGCATGCTCCGCCCGCTCAAACTGCGGATCATCATCCAAAATCCTAGCTGCAATTTCCCTCGCCGTTTGCAATATCCGACCATCTCTCGCCAAGTCCGCAATCCTAAAGTTAAGAATCCCACTTTGCTGCGTCCCTTCGATATTCCCAGAACCACGCAATTTCAAATCAGCTTCCGCAATTTCAAAACCATCACTCGTATTCACCATGGTCTGAATTCGCTCGCGACCTTGTGTCGTCAGCTTAAAACTCGACATCAAAATACAATAACTTTTATCTGCCCCTCGACCAACTCGACCACGCAATTGATGCAATTGCGACAGACCAAATCGTTCCGTATTTTCAATCACCATCACCGATGCATTCGGGACATTTACCCCAACTTCAATCACCGTGGTGGCAATCATAATTTGAGTTTCTCCTTTCACGAATCGTTGCATTTCAAATTCCTTATCCTTTGCTTTCATTTTTCCATGGAGGATACTGACCTGATATTTTGGTAGGGGAAATTCTCTCGAAACCACTTCGTAACCTTCCTCCAAATTTTTCAAATCCAACTTCTCCGATTCTTGAATTAATGGAAAAACCATATAAACTTGTCGTCCCAAATGAATCTGCTCTCGCATAAATCCAAACACTCGCATTCGATGATTCTCCGTTCGATGAACCGTCGTCACCAACTTCCTTCCTGGTGGCAATTCATCAATCACCGACACATCCAAATCACCATACAAAGTCATCGCCAAAGTCCTCGGAATTGGCGTTGCCGTCATCACTAAAATGTGTGGAGGACAGGGTTGACTTTTCGCCCAAAGCTTCGCTCGTTGCTTCACCCCAAATCGATGTTGCTCATCTGTAATAGCTAAACCTAAATTTTTAAAAATAACAGGATCTTCAATTAGGGCATGCGTTCCAAGTAAAATATCAATTTCGCCAGCAGCTAATTCTTCGAGCAATTTTACTCGTTTTTTGCCTTTGACCGTTCCAGAGAGAAAACCAACTTTGATATCTAAACCTTCGACATATTCCGTAATTCCTATTTCATGTTGGCGAGCTAATATTTCAGTTGGCGCCATCAGGCAAGCTTGGAATCCATTGTCCAAAGCCATCAACATGGACATCAACGCAACCATCGTTTTTCCACTTCCAACATCACCTTGGAGCAAGCGATTCATTTGCATTCCAGTTCCAAAATCTTTTCTGATTTCTTTTAAAACTCGCTTTTGCGCGCCCGTCAATTCGAAGGGAAGTTTCTCCTTAAAAAACCGATTGAATTTTTCTCCAATCCTACTAAAGACATGTCCACGCACCGCATCCTTTCGCCTTCTTCGAATTTGTAAAAGTCTTAATTGCAAAAAAAACAACTCCTCAAATTTCAAGCGACTCGTTGCTAGATCGAGGTCTCTTTGACTTTGTGGAAAATGAATATCGACTAGCGCTTTGAAGTGCGGAGGGAATTTAAATTTTGCTAAAATATAGTCGGGTAAATTTTCAGGTAAATCAGCTGGAGCGATTTTTTCCATCAAAGTCATCATCAACTTCCGACGACCTTTAGCATCCAAACCTTTGGCATTTAATTTATCGGTACTAGGATAAACAGGTGCGAAGGAACTTGCTTTGTCAGCAGTTTCTGTATTTAATTCTTCGATCTCAGGATGCGGAATATTTACTTGTCCTCGAAAGGAATTTACTTTTCCATAAACGACATACTCCTTCCCTATCACTAAGTTTTTTTCCAAAAAATAAACACCCTTAAACCAAACTAATTCGATCACCCCCGTATCATCTCGAAATCGTCCGACTAATCGTTTTGCTCGTCCGTCACCTTTCGTTTCCAAGCGGCGAAGGACACCTTTAAGTTGCACAGCATTGCTTTCATTATTGATGTCTCTGATTTTGTGAAACTTAGTTTTATCCACATAGCGAAATGGAAAGGATCGCAACAAATCACCAAAAGTGTGAATCCCCAATTCTTTTTTGAGCATATCACCTTTCACCGGGCCTACCCCTTTGAGGTATTCGATTGGACTATCTAATGTATTTCGAAGATTACTCATATTTTGTTAATGGTTAACGGTGAATGGTTAACACTAAATGGTGTTAACCATTCACCGTCCACCATTAACCGTTATTTTTTTATGCAAATAAAAAGAGGTTTATCGAACTTTCAAAATTGGTTTCCTGTTCGGTTATCAATATCTTTGCGAAAGTTATTATTTTTCAACAAAACAATTGATTTCTTCGATGGTTTTAAAAACTGTTTTATAGAGAAATTAAAAATCCGTTTTTAGACAAATAAAAAAAACTTAAAAATATTATGATAAAAAAAGAAAATAAGCGGCAACAGCAAATGGGCGAATTGGTTCGACGAGAATTTAGCGTGGTGCTGCAAGAGTTAGGTGGTTATATCTATGGACATGAAATCATGGTAACTGTAACTCAAGTGAAAGTAACTGCCGATTTTGGTTTAGCAAAAATTTACCTCAGTATTTTTAATACTGAAAATAAACAAGCAGTTCTTTTGCTGATGGAAAAAGATACTAGCCGGCTAAAAGCTGGTTTAGCTGCTCGGATTCGAAAAAAAGTTCGGAGAATGCCACATATCAATTTTTATATTGATGAAACGATAGATGAAATGTATCGAGTGGCAGACTTGTTTGATAAATTAGAAAAAAATAATCAGCTGGGAAGCGAGGAAGAGTAATTTAAGGAGTGATGAAACTATTGATGATTCGAAATTAAATGAGCAAACAAAAAACTAACAAAAAAGGGGAAGGAAATCTCTACGATAAAATCCTTAAAGAAAACGTAGAAACGATTTTCTTTCCATTGATTGGGCGTTTTTTAAAATCAAAATAATCAGTAAGAAACTGTGAAATAATAACTTATAAAGGTTTGACGAGTTTATTTTTTTCTAGTTTGTACTTTCCATACGGACGCGTGGAAACAAGAGTTTACCTGAATAAATAACTGTTTTTACGTGTCCGTATGGAAAGTGAAAATTAGGAGCAAAAGAAGCCGTCAAATGTTATAAGTTATTGTTTTACCGTTCCTAAGTACATTGATCTTTTCTCCTTTTGGGTGGCTTCTAAAAACAATTCGCCTGTTTCCTGTATCGTCTGTTCGATGGGAGTATATTTGAAATTAAAGGTGTCAATTGATTTTTGATTTTGGTAAATCCAAGTTCGAAATGAATTCTCGACTGTTTCTTTGGTCACCAAAGCTGATGAACCCGTAATTTTGGAACGAAGCCATTCTGCTCGCCAAGCAAATGCTCCCAGTATCGGATTCAACGCAATACTTGGACGTTTTTTATTAATCGAATCAGCAATCATTTCGAATACTTTTCGATAGCTCACATTCTCTCCGTTGGCAATCACTTTTTCGCCAACCATCTCACTTTCCATCATCTCGATCATCAGGCGACTCACATCTCGAACATCAACAAAGCCAGTACTGCCCAGACCATAAAATTTATTTCCTTTATTCATTTTGGAAAAAAAACTGGCTGAACCTTCGTCCCAGAATCCTGCTCCTAAAATAATTGCAGGGTTAATAATGCAAGCGCGTAATCCTTCTGCCATTCCTCGCCAAACTTCTTGCTCTGACAAATATTTTGACACAGCATATTCTGAATTAAATTTACTTTTCTCCCACTTCGTTTTTTCAGTAATCTCTTTCAATCGCTTGCGTCTTCCGAGTGCTGCAATCGAGCTCACATGAACTAACTTTTCAATGTTGTTTTCCAAAGCCAAATTCACCACATTAGCGGTGCCTTGAATATTGACTTGATGCATCCTTTTTCGGTGCTTCGCTTCAAAAGAAACCATTGCTGCGGAATGATAAACTTGCTCCACTCCTACCATCACTTTTTCCAAACCTTTGACATCTAAAATATCACATTCTACCCATTGAATTTTATCTTCAATTGGTCTCACTAAATCCATTTTACTAGTCGCCCGTCGAATTGCAAATATATTGTTATACCCTTTTTGCACCAAGTAGCGCAAAAGGTAAGAACCCAAAAATCCAGTTCCACCAGTAACTAATATTTTTTTGTTGACCTCCATATTTTCTTTTGAATATCCATTTTATTTTCTTCCATGGTAAATCGCTCCCCCAACTGTATCCCTACTCGCACCCGTCACACTCGCCAAACAATTCGACATATTTTCCAATCTCAACACACCCAAAAACGCGATCAAAATCGCTTCTTTAAATTCAATCGTTTCCTGCTTTGGAAGCACAATTTCAACATCAATTTTTCCCTTAAAAAGCTCCTGTATCCGTTGCATCAAAAAAGTATTAAAAACACCTCCACCCGTTGCGAGCATTCGATACTTTTTATTCGTAAGTCCTTCATTTTCAATAACTTGGAGTACCGATAAAACAGTCTGTTCTGCCAATTGTTCAACGGCAGTTCGCATCCGATTTTCAATAGATTCAGGATACTCTCGATACTTTTTTAAAAGGTTTTGAACCACCCATTGATTGTCCAATGACTTCGGGTATTTTTGAGAAAAATAATCAATCGCATTAACTTCTTGTAACAATATATTTACAACTTCTCCTTGCTCGGCAATTTTCCCACCATCATCATAATCTTGATTTACTAAATTAGCCAAACCATTCAAAACTTGATTCGCTCCACCAATGTCAAAGGCAATCATTTTTCCATTAACATTGCAACTAATATTAGCTATTCCTCCTATATTTAAATAAAAATCATATCCATCAAAAAGGTGTTTATCAGCAGCAGGCGCTAAAGGAGTTCCTTCCCCACCAATCGCAATATCTTGCGTCCGAAAATCTGAAACCACCATCAAACCAGTCGTTGCTGCCAATGCTCCACCATCACCAATTTGAGCTGTCATTCGCTTGTCAGGATGATGAAAAATAGTGTGACCATGCGAAGCAATAAAATCCGGAAGTATACTGTTACGACTCATGAAGTCAATCACCAACTCACCCATATAATGTCCAAAGTAAGCATGTGTTTTGGCATAGATTAATGCACTTTGATTAGGCAAATGAGCCAAGCGACTTTGCCACATTTCAGAAAAAGGAATCGTCTCCGCTTTCAATAATTTCCAAGCTGAAATATTTTCATTTTCCACTTCAAATTTACAGAAAGCAATATCCAATCCATCGAGCGAACTACCCGACATCAGACCGATTGCATGGTAAGTTTTTGTAAGCATTATTTTTTACTTTTCTTTCGTAAATGAATCGTGTATTTCGCCACAGTTTCGATTTCTTCCATTGTCAAAAATACCTTTCATAGGAGGCATCATTACCTTTGCCATTTGTATTCGTTTTGATTCTGCTTTTCAAACTTGAAATAGATTTTGTTAAATCTTTCGCATGATTGATATTTAATTTTCCGTTTATCCCCTGGCAAGGAGAACAAAAAGATTTAAACTTTTCCTTTCCTAAAATCAACTCATCATCCATCGCTAATTCTTTCGTTCCGCCACAGGCAAAAACTAGCAAAACAATAAAAATAAATACGATTTTAATTTTCATAAAACTCAATTTTATTCCTCCGTTTGTTTCCCCAAATGAATTGTGTATTCTGCCGCCGCTTTGATTTGTTCTGGTTTTAAAACACCTTTAAAAGCCATCATCATTCCTCGTCCATTAGTTATCACCTGGATTCGTTCTTCCAATTTCAAATCAGATTCAGCAAAATCTCTCGCTCCATTGATTCCTAATTTTCCATCCGCACCATGGCAAGCAATACACATTTTAAATGCCTTTTTTCCAGCGGCTAATGGATCAACTTGAGTTTGTGGTGTTCCATTTTCAATGCTTGCCCTTTTAGTTCCGTCAGTAGATTTTTCTCCTCCGCAAGCAAATAATACCACAGCAATTATAAATGCAAAAACAATTGAAATTCTCATTTTAAAGTATTTTGATTTTTTATAAAAAATATAAAAACGAAAGTACGATAAATGTTGAAGTTTAGAGTTGATGCTGTTTAAAGTTTTCTTTCTAACTTTAGATTTTAAAAAAATATCATGAGAACAATTTTCCTTCTTTTCTTTTCACTTTTTATCTCCTTTCAAATGACTGCTCAAAAAAAACGACTCCGTGATTTTGGAATCGAAATCGGAGTTTTACCGACTGGGAAAAACAATACAATTACGGATGTCAAAAATGTACAAGTCGGACATTTTACGCTCATCATAGGAGATAGTATTCGAACTGGAGCGACTGCTATTTTGCCTCATGATGAGGATGTATTTCAACAAAAAGTTCCTGCTGCAATTTACATCGGAAATGGTTTTGGAAAATTGATGGGCATCAGTCAAGTTGAAGAATTAGGGAATATCGAAACTCCGATTATTTTGACCAATACTTTGAGTGTTCCAACTGCTGCAGATGCTTTGATTGACTATACAATTTTCATCAAAAAAAATAACATCCGCTCTGTCAATCCTTTAGTGGGAGAAACTAATGATGCGAGACTTAACGATATACAAGGAAGACATTTACAACGAACTCATATTTTGGAAGCCATCGAAAATGCGACTTCCGAAAAAGTGGAAGAAGGAAATATCGGTGCTGGAACGGGTACCGTTTGTTTTGGATTCAAAGGTGGCATCGGAAGTGCTTCTCGAAAATTACCGAAAAATCTTGGCGGCTACACGGTAGGCGTTTTAGTTCAAACTAATTTTGGCGGCGTCTTGCAAATTGATGGCGTCCCCATCGGCAAAGAATTAAATAAATATTATCTCAAAGATAAATTAAATGAATCCCCAGATGGTTCCTGTGTGATTGTCGTCGCAACCGATGCGCCGCTCGATGCTCGCAATCTCAAACGATTGGCGAAACGGGCTTTTTTAGGTTTGGGAAAAACGGGCGGCATTGCTTCCAATGGAAGTGGCGATTATGTGATTGCATTTTCGACAGCAAAAGATTTACGAGTTGCTTATCAAAGTAATTCAAAATTTGAAAGTCAAAAAGTATTACGAAATGAGGAAATGTCTCCTCTATTTATGGCAGCGAATGAAGCAACGGAAGAGGCTATATTAAATTCACTTTTTGCAGCAGAGACGATGACTTCAAAAATGAAGGGAAAAGAAAAAAGGATTGAAGCGTTGCCTATCAAAAAGGTTTTGGAAATTTTAAAAAAATACAATCGAATTGATTGATCAGGAAAATAAAAATATTGCAGTTATCATTCTCGCAGCTGGTTCGTCATCTCGTTTGGGACGCCCAAAACAGCTTTTGGAATTGGACGGAAATACATTGTTACAAAAATCAATTATTGCTGCGTTGAACGTTTCAAAAAATGTAATTGTAGTGTTAGGTGCAAATGAACAATTGATTCGTCCAACGATTTCAAATCTGCCAATCGAGATTACTTTAAATAAAAATTGGGCAAAAGGGATGAGCAGTTCGATTCGAACGGGAATGTCTTTTTTGGAAAATAAAGATTGTGAAGCGGTGCTCCTCATGTTATGTGATCAACCTTTTGTGGATGCTCTTTTATTGGAAAAAATGATTTCGGTTTTTGAGAAAAGTGAGTTGCCAATTGTTGCCTCGGAGTACGAAGGGAAAGTTGGCGTTCCAGCAATCTTTGATGTTTCTTTTTTCCAAAAATTAAAAATACTCGAAGGCCAAAAAGGAGCTAAAACATTGATAATGAACAACTTGAAACAAATCGAGTGCTTCTCTTTTGAAAAAGGGAAGATTGATATTGATACAGAGGAGGACTGGAAAAAAATAAAAAACAACTTACCTAAAGATTAAAACGTAGCATTCTGCTATATTTTCATGCTACATTTCATCTCTCCATTTTAAACCTTCATCCCCCTTTTCTGTTACTTTATCGGAAACCTTAAAAACTATGGAAACTTTTTACCCAAAAAAAGTTTCCATAGAGTAAAAAAGGAATACATTTGCTATCCGAAACAAAGTTTAACAAAAAAAATTAATGCAATTAGACAATAGGATACTCACAAAAGCTGAAAGTCTTTTTTTCAAATATGGAATAAAAAGCATTAGCAT
>Ga0115005_10002100_pt1 | contig 15897 bp, 9 predicted proteins | sample ArcOceMetagenome_FD_87163 | JGI IMG/M metagenome (GOLD analysis project Ga0115005, IMG submission 87163) | Marine eukaryotic phytoplankton communities from Arctic Ocean - Arctic Ocean - Greenland ARC118M Metagenome | ecosystem: Environmental > Aquatic > Marine > Oceanic | place: Arctic Ocean... | reverse complement strand
TTTCGATATGCTCGGCATGTCATTGGCGTGTGCCAGACTGAGAAAATATGAGCTTAGATGTGCGATGCATGCACGGGACCCGGGTTCACGGACGTGAAAAATTTAGACGGGTAAAAACTAACCGACAACAACGTCTTTGCATGTTGATCTTTCTTGCTCCGCGTTTGTGTTTCATACCTACTGTATTCCATGTGATTGGTTGAGCATGAAATGCTGTTTGGATCACGATCACGCGACCGCAGAACCCAGGTGCAGCATCAGGCCATGCGGAAGTCTAATGCTATATATACGTGTACACTACCAACATAAATATCTAGCTAGGCAGACAGACACCTTTAATGATCATCTTCTACCTACATACTGCAAATGAACAATTTTGAAATTGCGTACACCCGACCCGGTATCTAAAAAAACAGCGTTAGAAAATAATTATCATTGACTCCTTTGCAACCATGTATCAATAAGAGTTCTTGCAATCACTCTTTTCGGGGGTACTAATAAAGAAAGTGTTGGATCTTCAGCCAATGCAGCCTCTGCCACTTCTTTCTGCATAACAGCACCTTCAACTTTTGTTGCAGCCAAGACATCATGTCTATCAAACCATTTTGCATCCACAAGCTCGTTCTCGTCAATATTCAGAGGTTGGTTTTCATCAGCTGTGGCGGTGAATGCAATCATGCAACTTTGTGGAAATGGCCATGGCTGAGATCCAATATATTGAACAGATCCTTCATCAATCCTAATTCCCGTTTCTTCCCAAGTTTCTCTCGCAACTGCCGCTTCGAATGTTTCACCTGCCTCCACAAAACCAGCTAGCACTGTGTGCATTTTTGGCGGATGACGTTTACTTCTCGCTAGTAAGATGCGTTCTCCACAACGTGACGTAATGGATGCAATCATGGAAGGATCCTGACGAGGCCAGGAAAGAGCTTTACATGCTGTACATTGTTGTGCTGTCCCGGCATGTATTAAGGTCAATGGTGCTCCACACGAAGCGCAAAAGCACGATCGGCGCTGCCAATTTGCGTAGGCCATCATATGGAGAGCTAATTCATTTTGTAGAGGAGGCAGCAGCGGCGCATTTGTTCGCGTGTCTGCAAATGCACATCCATCAAACAATAAATCTTTGTCATCACTTTCCCCGCTTACGTGTCCTTTAAGAATATCAATCCCAAAGAGTGGAGTCTTTGATTCATCAGATAATCTCCCGAGGAACGTCATTTGATTTTGGTCATTTTTCAAGTGGGCAACATCATCATGAGAGAGCAATGCAAGCTCTGTGGATGAACGGAACAGGATTTCATTCTTTTTCACTATTACATACTTTGCTTGGGGTTCCATTTCAACCAAGGCTTGAGGATCAGAGCGAAGTGCAGTAGCCCGGTCAAGCACGACATTTGTGTCATCACTGACACTGACACTACTAGTTTGCGAGAGAGAATCATCGTTTCCTTCTATTACCTCGGTCAAAAGCTTAGAAGCAGCATCTGCAAACAATCTCATATTTTGTTCACGATTGTTATGCGTCGAATGTACCACTTTTTGCTTCAAAACTTTCACACTGTCATCATCACCACCATGACCCCTCCCCGCCACAGACAAAACTGCAAATCCCGTATCCATATCATCGGGTCCAAACGTCGGTCCAGCCGCTCCACCTTCTGCAATGGCATAATCTGTATCCAAAGCTTTACAGAATGCAACTGATGTCTTGGCCGTCCAATCAAATTTACTCTGGATATAATCATTACTCGGAGAGGTCGAGTCGTCTTTCGATGAACTCGCACCCGCTCCAGAAGGTGACGGTGACGGTGACATCAGAGACTCGTGAAGGTCTTCATCATTGAGAAGCAGCCCTTTTGCTTTTTTAGTATTATATGCTATGGAACCACCGTAAAAAACAGACGATGCACCTGGCTGTGCCATGATGGATGTGTTGATTGTTCCGCCGCAACATTGTTCCACGACGGTGCAAGTTTTTTTAGACTTTTTGAGGACCTGCACTAATCTCTTGAAGGATGATGATGTTAACGCCGTCATGGTACTGCACTGTGTGGTAAAACTGAGTCAGTCAACTTTACAGAGATTCTTGTAATTTTAATTGATGGAATTCGAATGTTGATTGTTGTCGTGATCTATCATGTATCATGTACCATACATACGGTACCGGGGTACGAATTATCCATCATCAACGCAACCTTCTTGATCCCTTGCTTGCGTTGAACTTGTTTGTGGACTGACCAACGTCAGTCAGGAGGCATTTTGAACTTTGAACTTTTTATTGTGAAGGTGAGATCTGTCCGTGGTGCGTCAACACTTTTTTGTAAATAAAAGTTTGGCAGGCTTTTTTTTTAAAAGAGCCTGATTTGAGATTGATTGATTGATTGATTATTGAATAGCCTTATCCGTACTGGATAGGTATTAGTGGGAGAGTGTGACGCACTGAATCTGGGATTGATCACTGGCTGCGGATGAAACTTCCGTCGTCAGTCAGCAGCAGTCTCTAACGGCAGGAGGCACTCACTGAAGAGTGTTCCGTGGAATACCTCATCCTGAATGCTTTCATCTGTCTTATTCCACGCTTCAACACACCTCCGATACAATTACTTCAAGTCAACGGTAGGAGCCCAGGTTTGATCTCTTCCTACGTACTTACAACAGTTAACTACACATACTGGTGCTAAAGCCTTTTTTCCCTAAAGTATACTGGTGCATGGACAATACATTTTCCTCACATCGAAAGAAAACACAAAACAACATTTTCCTGTAGAGAAGATCTGCATCACACTAAGTACAACCCAGCGCCACTGCCAAATCAATTAAGCAATTGAGTCTCTGCCATCTTTTAATCAAATTGAACAAGAAAATATGAACTACACTGCCAATAAAAATGGGCAAACATGCTGCAAGAAGATATCTGGACCCAGGAATATCTTTGTAAATAATCAAAGATATCACACATTTCTCTTCGTCGCATCCCTCCTCTTGGTCGTTTCAGGCGGTGGCTTTTCAAGAACAAATGATTCCTGCAGATCTTATTCTGAAGCGTTGGCAACAACCTTCTACTCGCAGGGATCTGGTCCATCCACTCGCAGCAGTCATGCGCAGAATACGATTGCCTTTCGTGGGGGGTCGAGTTCCCTATATACCTCTACAGAAGATGAAATTGAAGAAGTTGAGTTAAATGGGATCAGCAAAGGTAATGGAGTCAATGGACTCCGTAAAGCAACAATCAGTAGAGATGTGATCCATTCAAGGAAATTTTTCGATTCCTCGATAGAAGGGGATCGAATGATTCCTACTCGACACATTGCTGAAACCAATCTTCCCACTGATATTGGTCATTTTCGTCTCCGTGCGTACAGAGTTGAGGAGGGTATGCAGGAGATATTGCAGAATATGCATGTGGGGACTGAACCTTGTGTTATCTACTCCACAGCCAAGCCTCCTTTCGGACAGAAAGACGTTCCTGTGCGAATTCACGATCAATGCTTTACCAGTGAGGTTTTCCGCAGTCAACGGTAAGTGTTTTTGGTTGGTACAAATGTGCCCTACCTACACCTAGCATGTTTTAAATCTATTTTTGGTTCCTTAGGTTTCATAGAAATCATATCTTTTTTTAAACTAACAAACTCTTTTCTTCGTCCCTTTCCATTAGATGTGATTGCAAAGAGCAGCTAAAAATGTCTCTAGAATACATCCACGAACACGGCGGAGCAGTCATCTATCTCCAGCAAGAAGGTAGAGGAATCGGTCTCGCAAATAAGGTTGCAGCCTACGCACTACAAGATGTAGGTATGGACACTGTTGAGGCAAACCATCACCTCGGATTTCCCGAAGATTGCCGTCAATACGGTGTTGTCCCTTCCATCCTTGCTGATATGGAGATTGAGAGCATCTGTCTGATTACTAATAATCCTCGAAAGCTTGATAGATTGACTGCTTTGGGAATTAATGTGAAAGATACAATTCCTATGGTTGTCAAGAGGTCAAATCCACACAACCGCAAGTACCTGCAGACGAAGCAGGATAGGATGAACCATAGAAATTTTGGAGAGATGCTTTCTTTGGATCCTAGGGGTGTCAACGGTGTGGTAGAAGATGCCATTGAAGCTTTGAAAGAGGAAGGTACTCAACATCCTCATTCTGTCGCAGAAGATTACATAAATGAGGGAGAGGAAATGGCTGCTGCTGCCATTTCTGCTGCTCTTTTAGATGAAGACCAAGCAGGTGTCACCGCAAATAGCGATGGCTACTGCTTTGGAAGAAAGTCTGTTGAAGATGCTGTCACAGCAATTGCCAACGGTGAAATTGTTGTGGTGGTAGACGATATGGACCGTGAAAATGAAGGAGATTTTATCATGGCTGCTGATTTGTGTACTCCCGAAACTATGGCTACCATTGTTAGGTATTCCAGTGGAGTTATTTGCATAGGAATGGAAGGAGAAAGAATGGACGAGTTGAAGCTTCCAGCTATGGTTATTGATAGCGAAGATCCAAAAGAAACTGCATTCAGCGTCACCGTTGACGCTGCCGGCAAACATGGTACGTCCATTTGGTTATGAAATTATATGCACACTCCTTCCATCACTGAATTTGATCACTGCTCACACAATCGCCGTCTTTTTACAGGACTCACTACCGGTATCAGCGCCGCAGATAGAGCATTGACAATGAATCTCCTCTCAAAGCCATCCTCCACCCCACTTGACTTTGTGAGACCAGGACATATATTCCCACTAAGAGCACAACCAAATGGAGTTTTGACTCGTGACGGTCACACAGAAGCAGCAGTGGATTTATCCCGGTTAGCGGGTCGCCACCCCAGCGGCGTCCTTTGTGAAATTGTATCAGAAGAAAACCCAACAGAGATGGCTAGGGTGCCTGAATTAAAACGTTTCTGCAAAAAGCATGGATTTGTTTTGACAAGTATCGTTGACATCGCTCAGTATAGAAGAGACACTGAGAATTCACAATGATTATAGGAAAAGCAAAGATACAGAGGGTAAATATACCAATACATGGAATCAGTGCTCGATGGAAAGATAACTTTGTAGCATGATTTCAAGTTTATAAAAATATAAAAATCAAAAATTTCTCTTTCGAATGTCGGTCGTAGACGGACAAACAACCGAATGTTTTACCGGAATCGAGGCCTTCATTATACAAATCACTCTCACCCCTTTTTGAAAACGGGATAGAAACTTTGACTACTCGTTCTAGTCCAAGAAGTGCTTCCAAATCCAAGACCAATCTCATGAAAATCTGTTGAAAAAAGAAATACATGTTGAATGTGCTGTCTTTTTTTCAGCAGTTTGTTTTGATCTCCTGGATTTCGCTACAAGTATGTACTACAGTAGCTTGCTAGCAAGTGCTTCCAAGTCCACGACCAATCTCATGAAAATCTGCCGGAAAACGGATTCTTCATTTGTGATATCATTTAGATTTTAGGCCAACCTTTTTAGATGGCCGTGTGGTTATTCTGGGTTAAACAACTTCGTTACGAAGAGTTTGTCCTCTCTTTGTCAAAACACTTTTAAAGAATTTGTTTCCCTCAACGCAACAAATAAGCTAAAACTGTTAAAGTAAGCATACCAACCACTTGAGATGGACAGGAGTACTAATCAGATCCCAGTTCAGCAAGGTATAACTAGACCTCACGGCCACGATGTTCTTTATGGTAGGGGGAAACATATCAGCATTAACCCAGGAAATTTATTTTTCATGGAGCTTGTGAAAGCTATTAGAGTTGACTACGTCGCGGCTCCTAAAGAAAAGAAATCCATGTTTGCTCAACTCGTGGTTCAAACTATTAGAAATTTGGATCCTCCGGGGAGATTCTTACAGAGGAGGATTACTAGTAGTGCTGATAATTTGCTGTACGATGTTGGAGATAAGAATGCTACAAATAAGGCCAGGCAGGCTCTAAGAGAGGGGGCTCCTGACATAAAAAAAAACCTATTTGAAGGGACTGTCCGCGCTAGAAATGTGAGGCAATTTCATTCCATTCTGAAGCCAGCATTTAATCATCCTCCCTCTAACTAACCATCCTTGTCTTTTATAGGTTTCGGTGGAGACTCTTATTGCGGAGGAAGCAGCAAGGTTGTACGAGGAACGGTTTGGTAGTACCACTGCTGGTGATGTTGCTGACCTATCTCCTTTATCGGAATCAGTCATGCAAACGCTATTGAAACGATTTTCTAGAAACGAGGAGGTGGATGATGGTGGTGGTGGTGTTCGACAGGAGACCACGCCCAGAAGATCGATATTTATGCCTACAACCTCTTCAGTGGATGAAAGTAGCAGGAGTCTTGGTTCTGCATTCCAAGACTGTTCCCTCACTACACGTACTAAAATTCGAAAACAAGGCAGGCGCGACCTGAGTTCGCCCAAGAAACCAAAAAGATAAAGCTAAGCTAATCTCCTTTGGTCAGGCAGACCGACCATCCATGAAGATTGTTTCGATTTATTTCTGATTTTTTTAAAAGGATCATAAGGGTGTTTAGCATTTCTTTGCATTTTCTCCTACACGCGTATTTAATAGGACGTCTGTGTGTAGCATACTATTTTACACCTACGGTACATGCACATGCAGTTGAATTATCATAAGCTCTAACCTAATAAGTAGTATTACTAGGAACATTTGGAGACGACCCAACAACGAAACTGGATGAGAAAAATAGAAAACTTTCCGTTGAAAAAAGGAACACTGTGCCTCGTACACACGTACTGTATGTCATACCTAACCTCCGGTATCGATAGTAGGTCTAAAAGTAAAGTCTACACGTAGTGTGACAAAAGCAGTCCTGTTGGAACATTATGTCCAATCAATCGCCAATCGGTATTTTTGGTCTAAAATTGTATGATACCGGGGTAGGACGAACGGTACGGTACCACCGGCGTAACATGTGGAATGTGGTGTATCATGTTCAGTAGTCATACCAGCCAGCAGCAGTACTTTCAAACTTGAGGTTGACATCCAATCTCTTAGCATTTATTTCAAACTGCTTTCATACAGATTATCAGCAAGTATCCAAGTTAAGTTTTCAGCAGCATAGTTAGTACACGTACCATGACTGTTGCAGAACCAAATCCATATCTGGAGAAAGTGCGTCTCAAGCGCAAGAAGAACCAGGAGAAAATAGACGCATTGGGTATAGCAGATATGACGGAAAAGAAACCAAGAACTACAAGGCCACTCACTAAAATACCACAACATGCAACTGGTACGCCTCCAAGACGATCTGCTCGCGTATCAAAAGAGCCTGTAAAGTTCAAAGCATTGGATGCATCTGCGGATTCTGATGACAGGTTGCTTCAGAAAAGGCTGCAAAACCGAGTAAAAAACAGCAAGAACCGTGGTTCTCTAAAGAAGAGAAAGTTCGATCTTGGTCAACAAATATCCCCCAGCAAACGGGCTTTGTTCGAGCCCATTTCGACTGCTGATTGGGTCGCAGATATGAAATATTATTTTTCTGTAGAAGAAGGGAATTCTGCGAGCAATGTGCAGAGGGTAATGACCGTAGTTAACAAACTAGTTGTAGGAAAGGGAGTACGGCATCCTCAAACGCAAGAATATTTCCTCAACAAGACTAACGTTCATCTTGGAATGGATTTTAGGAAATTGCTAGATGAGGCGAGTGAGTGGGTGTACAACAGCGGTGGGGATCGTGGCAATGGATGGTTGATTGAGCACCCTGTCAAGAAATTGTGGGTGTACCAGCAGGCTAGGTTTCAACGAGGCAAGCCATTTTCGGTCGAGAGAATGGAACCAAAACCTATTGATCGGGAGAAAAATCCAGAGGAATTCATCTGAAAACGAGTTGCCAAGAAATTCAATGATCAGATTTACAGCAAGCATTGGTGTACCCGTACCACCAAGAAATGTGCGAGCGGATTTTGGTTTGTGGAGTACACGGTACGATGATGGTGAGTAGTCATTAGAAATTAATCTCTGGGTGCATTGCATTGCATTGATAGTCATCACACACACTACCAAAACCAATTATTTGTTGTTTGCACTCATTCTAATGTCTGCTTTCTCATTCATACGTGTAGGTGATTTTGAGGACTTTGATGAAGATAAGGTATTGGCAAACACGAAGTTGTGACGAATTTGTCACAATTTGATTTTTATTTGTGTTTTCTTTGTTCGTTTGGAATGAATACGAGGACAATTCCTTAGGTTTAAGGAGATTCGGCACGCACTAATATTTACATTACGCTTTGGGTCCTATGATTTATGTTTTATCTTCAGCCGAGAGTTGCAACACAATAGGAATAGTACTTTGACAAGTTGTTAAAGATTGTTAATTAGAGCGTACGTGTATTGTATGTAGTATTATAGGTTCACTAAAGTATCCCACGTTTGTTTATTGCATGAACCTAAACGTATTGATACCATAAAAGTACTATTATGTGGTTGAAATCAAATATTCTACTGTGTTTACTACTAGCGTCCATAAGCGTGGATTTTACTCGGATTCGTCACCACTGTCACCTTCAGATCCCGACCAGTCAATGCCTTCTTGGACTTCATCCTCTTCCTCCAGAGCTTCAACATTGAGCAAAGCACTCTCGTCATATTTCACTCTCTTTTTCCTGTCCTTGCGATTCGCCTTCTTCGGAACAGCGTTCTCGGCCTTCGCTGCCTCAATTTCTGCTTCCATGGCGTCCTTCGCTCTCTGAGCCTTAGCCTTGGCAGCCTTGCTCACCACTGGCTGAGAAGCAACTTCCAATCTTCTTTCCTTGGCAATGGCCATATCGTAGCGTTCGCCCATTGAAGGAGTGTTATTAGGTTTGAGAACCTCGAGGCGTCTAATGTCTTTAGGGGCTTCTGTAAGTTTGGTACGTTCAAGCATCGCTGAACGGGAGGACTTTTCACAGAGCTCGATGCATCCTCGAGCATAGGCGCGGAATTTGCCATTCTTGGTCTTTTTGGCGAACTTTACGTACATGGATAGTTATTTTGGTGTTAGAGCATGATTCTTTTATTCAGTAAAGTAAAGTGCAATATTATCAAGCATTCAAATGTTGAACGTACCTTTCTTAGACGCTGACAGATACGGACAGTGAATTCTGGAATACCAGCTGAGAACTTGTACAAATCGACCTCGCGATTCAACAACAAAAATGTCTCTCCCAAACATGCATCTAACTGTTCTGTGGTTCGTAGTGCGTCCTCCTTTGGAAGCTTCAAAATGACAGGTAATCTCACTCCCTTCACGTCACTATTGCGCTTCTTGACGCGCTTTGGCGCCAAGCTAATCTCCCTCAAGTCAAATACCTCCAACAAAATAGAGGTGGTGGGAATAAATGTTTCAGAAGCAGCAGCCAGTTGCTGAAGATACCGAACGCAATGAAGCCGGAGTGGCAAATGACGGGTGGAGGGGATCAACTTTGTAACCCCAAAAATAATTTCCACCAAGGGATAGATGAGCGATCTCATCATAGCACTTCCGTCATCCCCATCACCAGTTTTGCCACTAGATGCAGCGAGCACAGCAGTCCAGAGCTTGAGACAGTGCATGTATTGCCAACAATAAACGATGCGGAATGCCTCCGGTGTCTTCTTTTGCAGAGCACTTCTGAGATGTAATGCTAATTGGCGAATGTAAACAAAGGCATGCTGGTACGACGATGCATAGTCCAAAGAATATAATTCCACCACGCAATTTCCCATAAAGGTCAATTGAGGCAAAAGCGATGAAACTGTTGCAGCATTAGCGAACTTTGCAGATTTTGCATAAGCGAGGTATGTAGCTTTGAGACATGACTCAATGAAGGGAAATGGCTGAGTGAGTGCTATCTGACGAATACGTAGGAACGCATTCACACGAACAGCTTGATATTCCTCAGATGCATCACTCGTCGAAGCCCATTTGGCGGTGAGTGTCTTGAGTAGAGCCTTTCCGAGACGTGGAAATGAACTCAAGTAAGGCAAATAGTTTGCGAGTGACTTGATTATGAAGCAAAGTAATTTTGATTCCTTTGCCTGATCCATGAGGTGGAGAGTCGCTTTGATAAATGACTGCATTGACATATGGAGGGCCGACCAGCGCTGAGATTTTGCCAATTTCCTAGGATTGATGGGTTTGTTCACATCCACTTCATTACCGGATGCCTCGTCATTCTCCTCTCCATCTTCCTCGTCGTCACTATCCTCTTGACCTGCAATGGTTGCACCGTCACCAAGCAAATGATAATGGAATTCCTCATGAACTTTAGAGAGACAAGTCACCATGAGCTTATCAAAAACAGTCGACGACTCGATGAGATACCTTTTGGAATTATTGATAATGATTCTTCCTTTGCCATCTTCATCTTGATCTTCAGCATCTGCCATGTGACATGCGGAGACATAAGCTTGGATAAGCTTACGGAGTGGCTTCAATCCATGACTCTCAAATGCTCCGTATTCGTATGCTTTCAACACCTTGGCATCCACCAGAACTTCATTGCTCTGTGGTTCTTGATTATTGTCCTCGTCATTATCATCGTCGCCCTTTCCTTCGGCCATTTCCTCGTCGTTATCATCGTCATCGCCGTCGCTGTTGCCAAGCTCCGCCTTAAAGTCAAGCAAAGAATCTTCATTCTGTTGAAGATAGGCATGGAAGTCAGGATCACTTTCTATCAATTTTGCCATTTCAGCTTTCATCCTGGCCTCAGCCGCCTCAATATCTTCATCATCGGATTCCATATCATCCTCTTCCCCATCGCTATCGCTCATATCCTCCTCTTCGCCGACCACATCATCACCCTCGGAAGAATGCGATTGGTCGTCTCCCTCCCCAGCCTCGTCCCCGACAGTTTGGAGAAAACTGTCCATATCCAAATCCCCCAAATTGCTCTCACTCGTGAAATCCTCTTCTCTCCTCTTGTGCTCATTTTCTTCCCGCGCTTGTTCCGCCTGGCGCCTTTCGGTTGCCTTGGCAATGGCGATGGCTTCGGGGTCGGGTTTCTTTCGTTTGTTGAGTCTTAGCTTTCCCTTTTTGGTGATGGTTCCCTTGGCAAGCATGCCTTTTGGCCCGCCTTTCTGCACGAATTTACGTGCTCTTTTTGTTGTTTTTACCATTTTTGGATTGGATGGATCAGATACTACAGTATGTCAAGTAAGGTCAAGTTAGGTTGCTAATGAATCTACTTTGAGTGTGTGATGTTGTTTCGTATTTCAATTTGTGATGTGGGAAGGAGAATGTTCTCTCCCGCAATTTCAAATTGTTCTGGGGAAAAATCAATGGCCCCAGTGAACTCCCAGGTCAACACTTGGATATATATATAACATTTTTTCTACTTCCGTCAACCGTATGACTTTGAACTTTTGAACTTGCAAAACGACCTGAAACCTGAAAGACGTGCATGTGCATAAGAATCAATAATACACGGTCCTGTCCTGTCCTGTCCTGTCCTTTGCTATGCATTGCATTCACACCGGTGGTACACATTACATACTATACACGTAATTGAAAGGAAAGGAAAGGAATGGAATGGTTCTCTCGCATGGCTCGCACGCGATATTGAACACGAGTTCCTCTCAAAAACATGAAGAGGCATTATTCATTGAATTATACCGCAGCCTTGAACATATTAGGCCTGCTTGACACAGAACAATCAGAGGATGGTACTCCTACTACGAACACACGTACAAACACAAACACAAACACAAACACAGTCACGAACACAGGCACAGGCACAGGCACAGGAATTCAAGAAATAGAACAGGCGTATCGTCGGCTGGCTCGAGTTCATCATCCTGATCGAGGCGGAGATGAGACGAGCTTCATTCTTTTAACCGCTGCAAAAGATATGTTGGTGAATGGAAATGGAGGAGCTACGTGTATGTGTATGAGTAATGACTCTGGCTCGTCTCGTCACAGTCCGTTTCATTGGAATCATGATCATGATGATGGTGGTGGTGGAACATGCAGTCATGGTGATGGTGATGATCATGGTGATGGTTCTGATCCGTGTAATGGAAATGGAAACGGAAATGAAACTTTATCGCGGATACTAATGAGAGGGAGGTCAGGGTCTTGTGTAAGAGATCTTGCAACCAGGTATGATCCATCCTCCAACAGTATCATAGTCATTGCAGCCACCGATGACGGTTTGAAAATGAAAATGGTGAATGGAGGAAGAAGGAAGAGCGCATTGAAATTTCAATCAGAATCGCAATCGCAATCCCAATCCCAAGAAGTCAAAGTTGAATTTGACGCAGAATCTGTATTGTGTTGTGCTCTCTCCTCCGATGGGCGCTTTGTATTCGCAGGGAATGCAAAGGGACAGGTTCGAAGATACCTTTTAAAGTCTACTGGTTCTGATTCTGATTCTGAAATGCCACTCGACAATCTTGCCAGTTTTGCACTGGGTCAAAAGAGAGTGTTCGGTTTGGATGTTACAAAGAATAGTGTCGTGTCCGTGGACGTGAGCAATGATTCTACTAGTGCAGGTACCGATGCCGATTCCGATTCTAGCAGGCTATCGCTTGATTCCAGCAACAGTCACTCGGAGAAGAAGAACCAACACATTGTCATCGCTGCATGCGCACGCGCACACGACTCTCCAACGGCAGTCACAATGTTTCGCTTCAAGAGCAAATCAGTCGAAACTCTCTGGCGCTGGCGGGACACGGATACAGATGCCGATGCCGCCAATCTTCTGGATGGCATTCACACCATTGACACTCTCATGCTTTCGGAGTCGTTGACGTTGACGACAAATGAGAAGAAGGAGGAGCAACACTCTTGGAACATTTGGTTAGGCGGATCGAACAGCTCCAATGAAGCTACTCTCATGAAATGGGAAATATGTCTCAACACCCACCCTTCAATGGCTGAACCTGTTGCTACGTGTACCAATAAAGACGAAGATGAAGATTGGTGGTGGTCAGATTGTTCTTCCGACAGTGAAGATGAGACTGAGTGTGATATGGAAATGTATGCACCAAGAACCATGTCCAAGAAATTGGGATTTGGTTCCATTTATAATATAGATGAATGTCCTGATTTACGACTGCTGGCTGCGACTGTTGGTTCCGATGTGGTATTACTGGAGCCTCCTCCTCAACAGCAGCTCAAGGACGATACATCATATCTGGGGGAACACTCGGCAGATGGCTTGTCATTCCGAGTGAAAAATACTCTCACTACACGTACCAATCATGTCTTATACTGCGTCAAGATTCTAGCAAAAAGCCTCCAGATTGCTGCGGGTGGTGCAGGAGAATCTATTATCATCTGGTCATTGGCAAGAGGGACTGTACAGCAGAGCATCCGTCTGAATTCCCTCAAGCGTTGTAATCTCTCGACGAATTGTATCATGTCACTGGATTGGTTACACGTAGTAGATGAGGAGGAGGCGGGTGCAGGTACATCGATTGTATCAGGTGGATATGATGGGAATGTAACACAGTGGTTCATTGATGCGAGATGCAACGAAAGGACTCTCGCCACACGTGAGTCCGGATAAACACTCCGTAACATGCATATTAATAATTATCAGTGACTAAGCCATCATACGACCCTCCTGTTCATTTTCAAATGTGATTTTGATTCTTTGCAAATTCTACATACGGTGAAGTTACTTTTATAGATTTTATTAAAATACTTATACACGCGTACTAATGAATGATCAGTTGCTGACGCCACAATCAAGTGCTACAAAGTTTGCGCTTCTTACTGATGCCAACATCATTTCCTGACAATGTATCATGCACATTCCTCCTCAATAAGTGATAAATTACTGACACCGACCATTCTCGCACGAAGCTGCTACCATAAAGAGTGGAAGGCTGTTGCCACCAAGGCTGCCGGCCCATTCTTTATCCGAGGGGAGGCATTCTTCAACGAGGAATTTAAAAGCTTTCTCAATGCCAAACTTTCGAACTGCGCTGCCGTAGAAAGTTTCGTTGCGTCCATCCTTCGCAAATAGCCGGCCTACTCGTAGCTCCTCTGGATACTGTGCTATGTTGTTCTGCATTGTCATTGAAAGTTCCTTGAATGGGTCAATGGCGAGGACTTGAATGGAACTGTATGGGATACAATAATACAATAGATAACCCCATCAGTTGCTAGAGCTCCACTCTTCCAAGTCATTTGTCAAAAGATCATGGGCCAAAAGTAATTTTCAATTTTTCAATCCTGGGAAGAGGGAAATGCTATTATAAAACAATCGATTCTGAATTCCAGGGTGAAGGCAAAGGGAAAGATCAACATCATGAAGTTACTACCAGCAGTACTACAGTAGTGACGACAGAATGGAGCGAATTACTGTAGATAGATCGATATTACGAATAAAAGTGGTGATCATCATGATGATGCTGTCGCCAGGACCAATGGAGATGAAGAGGGGAATGACTTGACAAAGAGAAACACACCACAACAGCAACTAACACGCGAATGGTTGTTTACAGACGAAGACTATCAGTCAGTACATTACACTGCACAGTAAGTAGTGCGAGGGAGCGACGGCACGGAGTTTCCACCCACAGGTACAAGGAAGGTTTGTACATCAACATATTGTTGCATTTAGAGTCATTGGTCGTTGATTCGATCGTCGAGGGTGTTATGTATTAAAATACGTCGGTCCTGTAAAAACGGAAGAAGAAGCGTCCAATCAAATCTTTTGGAACCATAAATAATCCGAACAAGTTTCAAAAGTTAACCTTCTTCATTATTGCCCTTCAACTTCAAAATCTATCCTTTTTCTTATTCTTTTTTGTGCGTCATTTTCTTCCGCGCAATGTGATTGGTCTCCCTGTGCCTCTGTTGGAACTCAATAGCCCCTCATAAGCCCTTCAAAAATCGGACTGGGAATTATCAATTTATAATTTTACCAGGTTCGGATTGACTCGTCAGCACGTATGTAAAACAATAAGTGCTGCTGCGATAGAAAAAACTTCACATCTCAGTGTCAGCAGTTGACAACTAACAAATTATTTCAGAGATACACACATTATCCACACTCCATGATACAGGTATCATCAACTCCTCATTATTTCCAAACAATCCCGGTCAATGCTCCTTTGCAAACAGCTTTTATAAGCAAACAGCCGTCCAAGATTATCAGTCCATCACACAACATTATGTGCATCGCTTTTGAAAAAAAGGAAGCACCGTCGCTGCCGCCACCTGACAATGATCATAACAAGACTTCACAAGATTTGATGACCTCGATCCACTCGACCACATCAGCTTCTTCTGACTCGAATGACAGTATGCATAGCCTGGGATCCAGTGCAAAGCCCCCCACTAAAAATCAAGTTCGCTTCCAGGACGCAGCTCCCAAAATAATCAGCACGATGAAGCCCTCAAGTGTCATGACCAGTGACGAAAGATCCCAGAGCTTTTGGCAGCTTCATGATTTCGAGTACTTCCGCGGGACGGCTCGTATCATTGCAACCGAAGTTCTCAAGCTGTCGGCCACCCAACCAAAGAACGATCACGGGTACGAGACTGTCCTCACCAGAGCTCATCAAGTTTGTTCTTCCCGTGAATCCCACGAGGTCCTCAACTTGGAAGAAAAACAAGATTTGCTAAATTTTTCACAAGACGATGACGTCTGTCTACCCCCAAATCTTTTTGCAGCCCTCACCCATTGGACCAAGGCTGGGCACTCCCGTCGCGGTCTCGAGAAATTCTGCATTCCTCATCATATGCAGGTCCGTCCGCTCGAACGCCAGGCTGTCATCCAGGCAGTTCTCATCGCCCAAGATCTCTTGAAAGAGAGGAGACAGGTGGCGCGCAAAGATGGCACATTCATGCTTGGCACGTGGGAATTCTCCCTCGACTTGCAAGATGAGGAGATACTAAGCATGGTATCAGAGAGGTTTACCCAAACTAGTAGGAAGTACGCGATTGCCATGGGCCACGCGGATGCTGCTGCCGTAGGGAATTACGA